>Ga0129336_10002196_pt1 | contig 12029 bp, 3 predicted proteins | sample CPB6_02_DNA_FD_96878 | JGI IMG/M metagenome (GOLD analysis project Ga0129336, IMG submission 96878) | Freshwater to marine salinity gradient microbial communities from Chesapeake Bay, USA - CPBay_Sum_0.6_0.2_DNA | ecosystem: Environmental > Aquatic > Marine > Coastal | place: USA: Chesapeake Bay...
AATGAATTCTTGCCGTATAAACTTCTAGAAGACTTCCCTAATTATCCACATGTAGATAATCCAGTAGCAGGTATTGGATGTTCTGCAAGTTATGATAATGAAGATAGTATTCTTTACTTCTCTAAAAAAGATTATAAATTAAAGTTAGAGTATTCTCAATCAGTTACCTATAATCAAAATACAGACACTTTCTTTTATACAGATGACTTAGGATTTAAGACACCATTTAAATTAGATAGTGAGTTAGCTAAAACATATTTTGAAGATGCTTCTTGGACAACAAGTTATGATCCTAAAATGCAATACTGGATTAGTTTCCATGACTGGCATCCAAATATGTATATTCCAGGTAAAGGTAATTTCTTAACTATTGTTAAAAATGAAATCTGGAAACACGGTTATGCATGCAATGACTATTGTAACTTCTATGGAGTTCAGTATCCATTTGAGATTGAGTTACCATTTATTACCGGACAATCTGTTACTACACTAAAAAGTGTTGAGTATTTCTTAGAATGTTACAGAAGAGAAAGAAACTATTGTGTTGATCATTTTCATGTACTTGACTATAACTTTGATAAAGCTGTTGTATATAACTCAGAACAAGTATCTGGATATCTTAACTTAAATGTTTTTCCTAAGAACAATGTTAGTTTAAGTTTACAGTATCCTAAATTAAATCAATCTAACTTACAGTCATTTGATATTCTTTTTAGCAAAGAAGAAAATAAGTATAGATTTAATCAGTTCTGGGATATTACAAAGAATAGAGGTGAGTTTCCACTTGGATCAGGTTATCCACCAACAGGTCAATTGGTACCAGGTACTACTACATTATTAGGTAACTATCCTGAAAATAATATTTGGTTGACACAATCTAATGGTTACATTAAAACTTTAAATCAAAGTTCATTAGACTATTCTAAACCACAACTACAACAAAAGAAGTTTAGACACTATATTAATTTCTTAAACTTAACAAAAGAAGATTCAAGAAATACAAATATGATTCTAAAAATCATTAATACTAAGAATCAATATTCTCCTAGATAATGAAAAAGGTTAAAGTAGGTAAATCTAAAATACATGGTAATGGTTTAATTGCAGATGAACCAATCAAAAGAGGTGACGTAATTGAACTAGTACATACTATAAGAGAAATTAAACCTGGTGTAACTAAAACTACTCCAACTCTTTTAGGTAGAAATTATAATCATTCAGATGATGCTAATGCATTAAATGTTATTGACGGTAATAATAGATATCTTATTGCTCTAAAAGAAATTGAAGTAGGTGGAGAAATAACAGCCAACTATAGAACTAATCCTGATTTAGAACAACCGGAATCTTTTACAAGCAATGATAATTATATCTCATTTGATTATGATGATACTTTAACAACTCCTGAAGGATTTAAGTTAGCTAAAAAATTAAATGAGGAAGGAAACAATCTTTATGTAATTACTGCAAGAGATAAGATAACACCTCAGATGATTGAAAGAGCTGAAGCTGCAGGTATTCCAAAAGAAAATATTATTACTGCAGGATCAGACGAAGCAAAAGTAAAGATTGTTAAAGAGAATAATATTAGTAAACACATAGACAATAAAGAATCTGTTATAAAAGCATTAGGAGATGCGGGTGAATTATTTACACCAGATAAATACCCTGATCTTAAAGCTGATTTTGTTGAGATGGATTTATTAGATGATGACCTTAATAAACTTAAAGAAGGAGGATTTATTGTTGAAGAATACCCAGATGGTGGTATAATTTCACAAGAAGAAATAGATGCTGGTAATAGAGCAATGATGAAAGCCAGATTAGCTTATGCGGATATGCATGGCAACCCTGCAGCTCAAAGAATGGTTGTTGCACCAGACCAACCATATGATTTTGGTGATGGTATGACAGGTACACATTATATGGCATCTATGGATAACTATGCCGTACCTCAGATACAAGATATCAATGGTCAACTTATGTTAGGAGATTATGGTCCTGACTCTGCAGAAGCTATAAGATTTGATAATCCTGAAGATGCAAATTACTTTGCTGAAAATTATAAGCAAGTAACTCCTGATGCATCTTATAGACAAGAAGAATATTCTAAAGGTGGTGATCCAGGTAAAGGTAAAAAAGGTAAGAAATCTAAAAGTGTACAACCATTTGTTACTTCCGATCCAGCAGAATATGCCAAAAGAAAAGCCGCTTATGATGATAGTCTAAGATACTATAAAGCATATCAAATGCAAGATAAATTAATGGGGCCAGGAAGTAAGATTGAAAAAAAATCAAACCTAACATGGTCTACTAAAGATTTAAAAAGTGGAAGACAAAAAAAAATAGTTAAAGGATTAGAAAGATATGGTCCAATAGCTGATGATTATCAAAGTGAATCTCATCAATTTAAAAAAGGTTATAATGATTTTACGGCAAGAAAATCAGATCAGCAATTAATTAAATATTATAAATCATTAGGTTTTACTGATAAAGACATCATGTATCATTCTTCTCCGGATGTTGTTAGTGATAAAATTAAAGCTGTTGGTACATATTTTGATGGTTACGCAAGTAGTCCTGTTTATAGAAAACCTTCTCAAGAAGTTATTTTTAAACCGAAAGAAGAAGATTCCATAGTTAACCAAGAGGTGATAGAACCAACACCCCAATCTATACCAATAATAGTTAATCCAGAGTTACAAAAATTTGTAGAAGAAAGAAAGCCTGAACCACCAGGACCACCTCCAGGACCAGGTACAGATGTAATGCCTATATATGATATTGATGAAGTTCCTATGTATGCAACACCTGATCCAGATGCAGAATGGATAGGTCAAACAAAAAGATATATTGATTGGGATGCAAATAGGATTCCTTATAGACTTCCAAGATTTAGACAACCTGGACACGGTGGAGATTTAATTAAACCTGGTAAAAGAAGATACATTCCTATACCAGGAATTGAAACTAGAAACAGTGCTTATATCCAAAGAGAAAATGAAGAGTATCAAGATGGTGGTGAATCAAAACGTAAAAAATATAGATTCATAAAAGATACAGAAGAAGCTAAGCAATTTCCAGTAGATGACTGGGGACAATATATTCAAGAAGAACCTGATGTTGTTGTAAGACCTTTAACACCAGAACAACAACAAGAAAGAAATATGGAATGGGCCAGAAGAGAAATGGCTAGAAGAAATCCACATTTATATTTACCAAATGGAACTCTTAGACCACAAGCGGCTCAATCAGCTAACTGGGTATTTGCCGCTCCTATGGTTGCACCAATGGCATTAGAAGCATTAGGTTCAGTTGCTGCTACACAGATTCCAGGAACTGGAGTAAGTCTTGGGACTGTAGCTAATACGGCTGCAGGTATTCATGGGGCTACACAAGTACCTCAAAGAATACAAGATTGGCAAGATGTTGCTGCTGGCAAAAAAGATTGGAAAGAGGCAACTGCTGAATCTATCATGACTGGATTAGAATTATACGGTGGTCTTTCTGAATTAAAAGGATTTAAAGGAGTTCCAAAAGAATTGCCTGGTTCTCCTAATAGTAGTTTAGAATTAGGAAAAGCTAGTAGAACCATTTATCCTCAGCCAATTACTAATTCTGTAGGTCTTAAACAATTTGGTCAAACAACTTATTCAGGACCTGTTTCTGTTAATAGAACTTTTAAAGGTGATATATACAGTATAAAAAATGTTAGGAATCCTGAAGGTATTCCAGAAGAACAAATACCTTATCTACTAGGTAGAGAAGAACTTATGCGTAGATATCCAACAGATTACATGAGTAAAGATGAATTGATTGGATATAACTTTAAATCAGGTCTTAAACCTGTAGAGTATCCAACTGAAATTCCAGCAAACTTTACTACTCAAGAAGATATTATGGCAAGAATTCTAGGTAAACCATTACCTTCAAGAGCTAAGCCTAAAGTATATTATGATTTAGAAGGCAATCCTATTTCGGAAGAAGAAGCAATTAGAATTTTAAATACAAGAGAATATACTTATGGCGGTTTTGTTAATAGATCTAAACTTAATAGGTTTATTAAATAAATTAAAATTTAGTATATTTAATATATACCTCGTCTAATGAAGAAAAAAGTAAAAATATTTAATCCTCAATATGCACAAGGGGGAATTACTCAAGATGATATCCAAAGATATCTTATGAGTATGCAACAGCAACAACCACAAGTTACTGAAGATAACTTAGTGGATATGATTTATTCTGAACTTACTTCATTAGGAGATGATGCAGGATTTGTTGATGCATCTAATATTGATAATTTAGCAGATCAAATTAGATCTACATACAATTTAGATAATGACTATGTGTATAATCTTGTGAATGAAGTTTACTCAACACTAGCTCCATCAGATTATAAATCTCAACAAACTAATATTGCAAAAGGTACCCCTACTTCTGGATTAAATATGGGAGAAGAATCAGATGATTACCAAGAAGATTTAGAGGATGAGAACCTAGAAGAAAATGTATCAACATATGATGATTATTATGGTGATGATACAGGATTATCAGAAATGAAATTTGGTGGCATGCAAAAGAAAAAATTTATAAGAGACTTTATTAAAAAGGCTCAAGAAGGAATGGAGCAAACTGACCAATCAGTTATTGGTAACAATGACACAAAAGACGGTAGAGCATCATTAGTAAAAGGTTTTGAGTCTGGTGTAAAGAGTGCTGTAGTAAAAGCAGTAGCTAAGAATCAGTTTGATAAGATGAAACAACAGATGTCATACTTTCAAGATGGTGGTTTTTATGACCCAAATAACTTAGGTGATGAAGAAGCATATGCTCATCATTTAAACTTAATGGCAGCAGCAAATAAAGATATTTTTAATCAACCAGAACTTACTACGGCAAGAGATGGTAGAGAGCAAAGAAGAGCAGCTAGAGAACAAAGAAGAGTAGGTAGAGATGTTCAAAAAGTATTAAACAATCTTCCAGGAATGTATCCTGGAGGATTTAATGTTTATTCTATGCCTGGACAAATTATGCCGGATATGGGTCAACTATCTCAAGGTATGCCTCCATTTACTATTGAAGGTGAAAGAAATATTTTTGGCGGTTTAAAAAGTTATAAAGCTTCTTTTGAAGGTGGTTTGCCTGTAAATTATATGGCAGGAATGATGATGCCAGGTAGAGGAAGAAGAGGTTTATTTGCATCTGCTTCTGGTTATCCAGCTTCTTTCTATGGTCAATCTGCATATGGCACAACACCTGGAGAAATTATCTATGAGACAGTAAATAAAGAAGCTTTAAAAGAAGTAGATAAAAATACCCCAAGTAGTGAAGCAACTAAAGTAGAAGAAAAGGTAGAAGAGAAAGTACAAACAGCAGGATCTGAAGGAACTGTTCAAGCTTCTACTCCTCAGCAAACTCCTGTTGTACAAAATCAAAATGCAAACCGTGTACAAGTTCCTTTAGTTGAAGATGAATCAAGTACAATAGTTCCAGCATATACGCCAGAAAAAGTAGATAGAAAAGCTTTATTAACTGATTTAGAAAAACCAGGAAAGAAGCCTGGTAAAAATTATAAAGAGTGGCAAACAAAAGATGGTGGACGTGCTATTTCTTATGAAGGTACTTACACTACTGGAATGTTTGGTACAAAACGTCCGGCAAGATACCAAGTAGTATATAAACCAGATGGTACTATAGATAAGAAAAAAAGTTTTGTTGCAGTATCAGCATCAAGTTCTCCTCATGGTTCAAACTATAATATATATGTTCCATGGGATAAACAAGGAACTTTTTGGTATGAAGAAGGCGGTGCTGTAAATAATCCTATGCCAGATCAATTTGGTAATCTACAAAAGTTTGTATATGGTGGATATGACCCATCTGTTGCCGAACTTGATGGTACTAATCTTGTTGATCCTTCTGATCCATATACAAGAAGATTTAGTAATGGTGGAACAAAGAGAAGTGCTGAGTATCAAAAGTATATTGACTGGTATAATGAATCTGCTCCTGCACAAGGAATGAGTAGAGCACCACAACAATCATATGATGAGTGGCTTGCTGAAAATTATCCAAATGAAAAAGTTAGTCAACAAACTATAGTTCCAAGATATAATCCAAACTTTAATCCTCAGTTAGCAGCAGAAATGATGTCAAGTAGAATGGGCTACCCTATTCAAACACTTGGTAGATCAATCAGCCCAATTAGCATACAGAGACAGATGGTTCAAAAAGGTATGCCAATGATTGCAGGAACAAATATCCCTTATACAGCAGCATTAGGACCAGATGCTAGAATCTCAGAAATTTATACTGATCCTAGAAGATTTGGTAAAGATGCTTTGCATGTTAAATTCATGGTACCTGGTCAAGAAGGTCCTATGTTAGGAATGGATTGGCAACAACAAGTTCAACAACCAAATAATCTTCCTCAAGAAATGGGTAGAAGAGATATGCGTAGAGATGTACTAGATCAGTATACAAGATCCAATGTAGGTGGTCTTGAAGATGAATCTAGAGTTTCTATTAGAGCTGGTGAAAGAGACCAAAGAAGAAATGTAAGAAGAGCTTTAAGACGAGATCCTAATGCATTCTATGAAGGTGCACCACAAGAAGGAATGATAACTCCTATGTCAGATGCAGAGTATATGGCAAAAGTTAAAGCAAATAGACCTGCTACTGCAATTTCTACTCAATCAAATATAGATTGGAATGAACCTTGGGATGAAGATAAAATGTCACAAGAAGACCGTGCAAAATTAGCTTGGCAAAAACAAGGTATAAAATATGATTCAGATCATAAACATACTTTCCCTGATGGTACACCTGCAAACTATAATTATGATACAGGTAGATATGAAGTAGATAAAACTAGAACCAAAAAAGAAGAACCTAAAGCAGAACAACCTAAAAAAGTTGAAGAACCTACTAAATCTAAAGAAGAAAAAGTTAAACCTTCTAAAGAATCTGTTCCTTCTTCTACTCAAGTTCCTAGTTCTAAACCTGATAAAGTAAAAGAAAAAAAGGATATTACAGAACCTCAATATAAATCTAAAAGAGCTGCACTTAAGGCTGCATTAGATGGCAATGACAAATATTACGTTAAAGAATTTGGTAAGGATTATATTGATTATAATAGAATGGATGAAAATACGGATGAGCATGAAAAATTTATGAAAGAGCTTGCCTATAAAAATTATTCATTAGGTACATCATATAAGGATAAAAGAAAAAACTATAGACAATTTAAAAAAGAAGCCAAAAGTAAGGCTCAAGAAGGCGGCTTTGTTCCAGACTATATGGCATATGGTGGCGCTATGATGTATCCTGATGGAGGTTTTGTATATAATAATCCTGTAGATAATAGAGAAAATCCGGTAATGTCAGATAAAGATTTCTTTAGTGTAAATACTAATCAAAACACTATTCCAGATTATCTAGAATGGCAATCAACTCCACAACAAGAAGTTGATGTAGAATATCAACAAAAAAATAAATTACAATTTAGTCCAAAAGGTTTATTTCCTTTTATTGGTAAGGGTGCAAGAAACTTAAGAAACCGTTTTGATGCTAATACTATGGATAAGTTTAATACCCAAAATATGATGACATCAAGTGGTAGAGAACAAGCTGATGAATTAGTTTCTCAAGGTATGTATGATATTAATACAGGTAAAGAAATCATTTCTGGATTTGAAGGTATTGTTGGTGCAGGCAAAGGTGTGGGTCAACAATATTACTCTAAATTTGGAGGACAATTAGATTATGAAGAAGGTGGTGAATACGACCTTTCAGAAGAAGAAATCCAAGCACTTATAGATGCTGGTGTAGATTTGACTTTATTAGAAGACTATGAAGATTAGAATTAATAAATTACCAAACAAACTTGTTAAAGCTCAAGTTGGAAGACAGGTACAAGGTTCACTTGCAATTACTCCATCCGCATGGGGTGGTGGTAACTATGATGATACCTTAGCAAAAAAGAAAGCTAATATTAGACAAACTCTAGAACCAGAAGAAAGAGAAGATGCTAATCTTGAAGCAGAACTTGGTGAAGTAGCATATGGTGGTATCAGTGGAGATAATATTCCAGATACATTTAAGATAGGTGGTAAAAGACACTCAGAAGGTGGTACACCATTAAATCTTCCTGAAGGGTCATTTATTTTTTCTGACACAGCTTCAATGAGAATTAAAGATCCAAACGTCTTAAAAATGTTTGATCTTAAACCAAAGAAAGGTGGTTTTACTCCTGCAGAGATTGCTAAGAAATATGATATTAATTCATATAAGAAACTACTCTATGATCCAAATACTGATGAGTTAACAAGAAAAACTGCTACTCTCATGATTAAAAATTATGTCATGAAGTTAGGCTATCTATCTTTAATTCAAGAAGGTATGAAAGGATTTCCACAAGGAATGCCTGAGTCTGCAAAACCTGTTATGGAAGCTATGGGTTATTCTATGGAACAGTTTATTCCTGAACCAGTAAGAGAAGGTCAACAGGAAATTATGTCTGAAGAAGAATCTGAAAATGGAATGCCAACTGAAATGCCTTCTGGAGAACCAGTAGCATCTATGGAAACAATGTATGGTGATGATGAAGATGAAGATGAAATGCCAGTTAATCCAATGCCTATGGCACAATATGGAATGATGCTTGGTGGATTTCAAATGCCAATGTTTCCTGATGGTGGTGTTACAGTAAATAATATTCCAGCAACTAAAGTTCCTAAAGCTCCAGGTGAAGGTTATCAACAAGGAACTGTAGTTGGTGCAGGACCAAATGCTCAAGGATATTATAGAACTATACCAGGTGCAGAAAGAACTTATCAAGGAGGTCCTGCAATAGGCGGAGGCTCTCGACCATCAGCAGGATGGGCTGGAAGTTTATGTGATAGACTAATGCAAGGAGCTACTATAAAACAACTTGCAGATGAGGGCCATGGTACTGTATCAGGATTAACTGCATTATTAGCAGATTGTATTCCTCAAGCTGAAGCAAAATTTAAAGAAACACAAGACGCAGTTTATTTAGAACCTGAAGCAGTTGCACAAACAACACCTGAAACTACAGTAGAAAAATCTCCTGAGGCTCAACCTAAAAAGAAATGTAAATGTACAGACCCTAATACTGGAGAAGTAACAGAATTTGAAATTGAGAATGATGAAGAATGTGTATGTCCTGATGGATATGCAAGTCAAGTGCTGGCAGATACTCCTGTGTATTCTGATCTAGCTTCTAGAAATATTTTTACTCAAGCTACTATGGATACTACAGTTCCTAGAGCTGGAGTAACTGTTCCTTATAGAGCTGAAACAGCTAGTACATTTGAAGACTATTTAGGCAAAGTTCAAAATATTGGTAGATCTCAAGAAGCTACACAAAATATAATTCAAGGTACTGCAGGTAGTGCTGGAGAAGACTTTGCTAAATCAATGGCACTTTCTGGACAAGCGGCTGCAGCTAATGAACAAGCCATTGCAGGAACTCAAGCAAGAAACATAAATGCCGGTTTAGCAGTTAATCAATTCAATGCTCAAACTAAAAACCTTAATAATGCACAAAGAGCAGAACTTTGGAATGCTATGATGCAAGGAAATAAGGAAGATAGGATGATGGAAATAATGGCAAGAAATCAAAGAGATCAAAATATACAAGCAAGTATTGCTGATGCTGAAGCTGAAATGCAACAAAGAGCACTTTCAAACTATATGCAACCACAATATGCTACTACATATAGAAGAGGTTTACCATATTTTAGAAATCCAAAAGATTTTGTTCCAGAGAAAAGTAAAGATCCAAATGAAGAGATTAAGAAACTTCAAGCTATCTATGGTAAAGATGCTAAGCTTGGTGATCTAATTGCTTTATATAAATTACAAAATCCACAAGGTAGATATGGTGGTCAATTTAAAGATGGTGGTGTATATGTAATGGGTGATACAATGTTCCCATTCATGTTTTACTAAACTTTATAGGTTTAATAAACTTATAAAATTTTAGTATTTTTATAATGTAAAGAATTCAATATGGCAAAGTATCCGCAAGGTGTTTCAAGTTTTATTCCGCAGTATCAACCATACCAGGTTGATTTTAACTATGTGAATAATGTTCTTGCAACAAAACAAGATCAATATGATAGAAACTGGAAAGCCATTAATAAAGTATATGGTCAACTTTATTATGCTGATCTTACGCATCCAGATAGTATTAAAAGAAAAGATCAACTTGAAAAACAAATTGACTTTAACTTAAAAAGAGTTGCTGGCTTAGATTTGTCACTAGAGCAAAATGCAACACAAGCTTTACAAGTATTCAAACCATTCTATGAGGATAAAAATTTAATGTATGATATGGCATTCACTAAGAATGCTAAAATGCAAAAAATGACTGGTGAATCATATTTTAATGCTACTGATCCTAAGATAAAAGAACAAGCATGGACTGATGGTATTAAGGCTATTGATTACAAAATAGAAGAGTTTAGAAATTCACCATATGATCAAATCTTTTCAATTAGTTCTCCAAGATATACTCCTTATCAAAACGTAACTAAAAAAGCATTAGACTATGCAAAAGATCTTGGCATATCTGTAAAAGATTTTACATTTACTCAAGATGGTAGATTTATCATTGAACAAAAAAATGGCCAACCACTTGTTGGACCATTATATAAAATGTTCATGTCCACATTTGGTAATGATGAATCTATCATGGATGTTTATAGAACTCAAGCATATGTACAAAGAAAAGACTACATGTATGCTAATAAGGATAGATTAGGATCAATTGAAGCTGCAGAAGCAGAATATTTAAATACTAAACTTAATAACTACAAAGGTATTACCGAAGCTCAGTATAATTTATTTAAAAACCAAGATGAGACATATGCTAAAAATATTCAAAATCTTGAAGCAAAAATAGCTGCGGGTAATAAAGATCCTAGAGTAGCCGCTCAATTAGCAAATATTAAAGAAGCACAACAACAAAATGCAACACTTCTTAATAAATATCAAATGTCTCTTGAAACATTAAATGATGGTATTTCAAGAACTGCTAATACACAGGGTGGTAAACCTTCTACAAATCTTAATGACTTAAGATATAAAGTTGATTTTCTTGAGCCAAACTTTATGCTTGAGAATGATCTTAAATCTGCTGCACAATCTTATGCCCTTACAACTTCAGAAAGAAGTATTAAAACAAATCAATTTAAACTTCAAGAAGAAAGAGCATCTCAAGCAAGAAGTTTAGCTGAGTATAAAGATAAATTAGAAACAAATAGACTTATCTTAAAAGCTAAACTTGCTTCTGGAGAATATGAATTAAAAACTCAAGATGGTAGAGACATATTAGTTCCTAAGAAAGAACTAAATGAGCCAGAACCAATTCAAGGTACGGAAGGTAAAACTAAAACTGAAGATCAACAGGTTGCTCAAAAAAAGCAAGAGCAAATTGAAGCATCAAGAAATCAGAAGACAATAACTAGTATGTTAAACTTCATACTAAAAGCTAATGAAAATGGTGACATGTCTAATGAGGAATTCTTTGATATTACTCAAGACATGGGTATGTCTGAAAGATGGATTAGAAGTCATGTAAAAACTTATTCTCAATTTGGATTTCCATCAAAAGATGACACTCGTTCAGAAAGAAGAAGAAAGTTACAAAACTTTATGTCAATTGATATAAATGAAATGAGTCCAGAATCTGTAGCAGATATTACAGCTGGATTTAAAGCATGGTTGACTAAAAAGAATAAGTTATCAGGATATGAGCGTGATGGTGATTTCCTTAATGTAGTAAATAACTTTAATAATCTTGAAGACATAGGTGAAGCACAAAGAGTTAAAAAAGATCTTAAAGTAAAACGTGCTGAAGAAGCTGCAAGATTATTAGAAAAAGATGGAAATAAAGTTGCTAAATATCTTTTTGATAGTGATGGTAATAAGAGAGATGAAACTACCATAATTCAAATGATGATCAATGATAAGTTGATCACAGATCAATCTGGTAATGT
>Ga0129336_10002197_pt1 | contig 12019 bp, 9 predicted proteins | sample CPB6_02_DNA_FD_96878 | JGI IMG/M metagenome (GOLD analysis project Ga0129336, IMG submission 96878) | Freshwater to marine salinity gradient microbial communities from Chesapeake Bay, USA - CPBay_Sum_0.6_0.2_DNA | ecosystem: Environmental > Aquatic > Marine > Coastal | place: USA: Chesapeake Bay...
GCTGAAGATAAGAAGTCCAGTTTTCCTTACCAAATGCTGCGTGCTGGTGCCTGGCCCAGAGAAAATGAGCGTTTCTGGTCTGAAATAGATCGTTCATTGAATGATATTCGTTATATTGAATTCACTGGTGGCGAGCCATTTATGATCCGGGAACACTTTGACATGTTGCAGGGCATTGTGGATCGTGGCATTGCCGATCAAGTAGAAATACATTACAACACTAATGGAACACAATGGCCCGAAGGTGCAGAGCATATTTGGAAGCATTTCAAAACTGTAGAAATTGCATTTAGTATCGACGACGTAGAGGCACGTTTTGAATATCAACGATCAAACGCTGTGTGGACCGAATTATGCGCCAACTTAGATCGCTTCCGTGATCTTAAAGAAATCTACCCCAATATTCAGCTGCAAATTTGCACCACTGTCAATGTGTTTAATGTACGCTATTTGGATCAAGTCGCTGACTGGATTTACAAGAACCGGGAAAGCTTTGGTTTCGTGTATTGGAATATGATGCATGACGCATGGTATTTCTCCATTGGCTGTTTGCCCGACACTGCCAAACAAAAGATTGCCGATCACTTGCGTTCGGCTGCAATACCTGATATCTATCGTGAAGAAATTAATCGCGTGATTGATTTTATGCAGCGTGGTGCAAGCACAGATGGATTTATGACTCGCATGAAAATACGCGACTTAGACCGCAAACGCCAACAAAATTTAAAAACTGTGGCACCAGAGATAGCTGAATTATTAGAGTATGATTACAATGCGTAAATTGATCATAATGCACCCTGCGGAGATAGACAATGGCTTTTACTCATCGGCTGTGCCACAAGATTTATTAGAATTAGAATTCTATGATGCCAATAAAAACTATGGAATAGATGCGGCATTTTTATATGACTGGTTTTTGTCGCCATGGAAGCATCAAGTTGAACAAGAACTCAGGTCGGGCAGACAGATAATAATTGATTTCAAGACTGAACATTTTTTCTTTGTACCTAATGAACCGTATCTAAAATTGTTGTCTCAATATCCAAATCAACATCTTTTTTTGATATCTGCCAATGGATCGGGTGTGGTCGACGGCATAAATGTAAGCGCAGTACCAAATTGGTTTTGGTGGGAAATGCAACGAAATTATAAACAACACGGTCTTGACAAATATGTGCCAGCGCCCACACATCAAAAGAAATTTTTTTGTCAAATTAGAGGCGCTCGACGTTGGCGGGATTTATTCTTAGAAAAAATAACACCGTTGTTAGATCAAAGTTTGTATAGCTATGTAGAAAAAGGAATCTATCTGCCTGGAGACATGCCCAATGACTTTGAACATGGCCCGTCTAATTTTCAGCGTCATGTAAATGTTAATTGGTACAACAATACAGATTTTACTTTAACCGTAGAAAGTTCTGCACTGCCTTTTAATGCTGAACTTTACTGTGTTAAATTAGTAAAAAACCACGGTGTGTTCTTGAGTGAAAAAAGCTATAAACCCCTGGGCATGTTGCATCCTTTTATGATTGTGGGTCAGCAGCACACCTTAAAATGTATTAGGCAATCAGGGTTTGAAACATTTCCAGAATTATGGGACGAATCTTACGATGATGAAATTAATTTTTACAAACGTATTGAGCTAATAATGAAAAATATCAAGCAATTTGACTTTCGTACTTTGTCTAATCCTGTGGTACAAGAAAAACTACATTTTAATCGCAATAGATTTTTTGATAAAAATATAGTTGATCAAAAGATGAAACAACAAATCATTGACCCGATACTTAAATTTTTAAATATTCAATGAACAAACCTGATACCATGTGCCTTGCACCCTGGACACATACATATCTTAGCCCGCAGACAGAACGTCGAATGTGTTGTGCCAGTCGTGAACCAGCACAGAATTTTCAGCAGTATATTGACACAGCGTCGGGCACAGGCAAGTATATTCCACTGACACTGGAACGACACTGGAATTCACAGCACATGCAGAGTGTGCGTCGTAGAATGATGGCAGGAGAAACACTGCCTGAATGTGAGGTTTGTAATGATAAGCTACTTAACACGTCAGTGTATCGGGATTATTTCACTAATCTCTTCCAACATAAGTTACCTGAAGTTTTTGCAACAACGACGCCGGAAGGGAGAACTACTATGGATCCCGTCTCGTGGGACTATAGGTTTAGCAATCTATGTAATTTTAAATGTAGAATGTGTGGGGACATGCTCTCGTCGTCATGGGAAACTGAACAAAAAACGCACAACATGGTCAACTGGCATGATCCAAAAAATAATTGGATGCGAAACGACATACGTGAACACATTACCAAATTTCAAGAAGATCAAATCGAAGCCGAATTTAGTGCCGCTGTGGAGTCTCATAGGGTAGAAGAAGTCTATTGGGTAGGTGGCGAACCCTTGATGTATGAACAGCATTGGCGTTACATGAAAAGAATTGTGGAGTTGGGAGATGGACCTAAGTTATATGCTCGATATAATACTAATTTGTCTCGAGTTACCTATCGCGGTGTGGATCTGTATAGGGATATCCTCAGTCGTGTTAGAGATTGGCAAATCTGTGCTTCGTTGGATGGAACTAACCGAATTGGGGAATACATTAGGACAGGATTGAATTATGAACAGTTCTGTCGTAATTTTGAGGCAGGGCTTGACATTGCAACAAATCAAAGGCAGATGCGTCTTGATTTTACCCTCACACTCCCTGGCATGTTCGAGGTTGATGCGATGGAGAGACTATCACAGACGTATGGGGTACAACTGTTAGCCAAGGTAATCTTTTCATTCTCTCCAGACATTGTCATGAGTCCACTGGCCCTGCCCAGAGACATATTAGAGTCATGGATAGACGAATTGCTGCCCGACACAACTGGAACCATGCAAGACATATTGATGCAACTAAAGAATAGACCCACGTTTGAAGAACAGTGGCCCGATCAATATCGTGAGGGACTTGCAAAAGGCAAGGCACGTGTGTTAAAATTAGAAAGTATACGTACACAATCTATTACAATGGATGAAATATTAAGCAAACGCAAGGATGTATATGAGTGGTGGAAAAGTATTGGATGAAATCAAACTTACATTAAGGAGTGATCATGGGGATAATCTTGATATATGGATTGATGTTGCTGATAATTCTTTAAGTCGTAAATGGCTCGAAGCATTAAATCGAATATTGGCTAACAATAACCATTTGGAAAAAAATTATTGTTGGCTTGGGTGGACCGGAACAGAACGCAATGTCAATGTGCTATGTAACTTGGTCAATGCCAGCGTAAGCCATATTAATCACAGCAGCTTAGATTATACCATTGACACAGACCTGTTTTCTGTTGATAACGTAATAATGCCAGATTTAAGTATTAACCATGAAAGATTAAATCGTTTACATCGTTGGTTCGAAGATCTGCAAGGGTGGTCGGGCGGTATCAGCAACTACTACAATCAAGCAGATCCTGAGACACGCTGGCACATTAGACAACTTAATTTGTTGTGTCACGAATTAGAAAGCTTGGTATTGAGCATGCGTAAAGATATACAGGCGCCCAAGTGGAAACGTCCCAGTCAACTCATGTGCTGGCTGCAAGCCCCGAGATTTATGTTAGATGAAGAAGATTACGAATTGTTTGGCGTAGAAACTATCAATCGCAGCATAGGCGGTGTATACGTGGGAGTGAACAAAGCAGTCGGCAAGCATCATTGGGAAGTATTCAATGATGAAGGACGAGACAGTAGAATCAGCGAGTTGACCACCTCGGCATTGCGACCGCAAACCGAAGCTGCCGGAGATTTTGACATTGAGTGGGCTCAAGATCCGGGAAGTTTCTATTGGCAAATTAGAAAACTTGAGCAATTTCGTGAATGGCTTGTAGCCAATGGCTTTGACCCCAATGATAAAAAGTTAACCATTGGCCACCCCAAAGTTGGACAAGTTGACTTGATCAGAAGTTTTGGATCTAATAATTACAATGACATATGGCAACAAGTTGGTAGCCACCTGGATGTGTATAAAATACAAACCTCTGCTGCCGAAGCTACATATGAGTATAGATGGAGTGATCCAGACTATATGCAACGACAAATAGAGGTACTAAAATGAAATGGATAAGAAGACTTTGGGATAGAATTGTGTTAGAAATTCGATATCGTAAAAAATTGAAAGAATTACGCAAAAGAGATCCTTTTATCTACAAATGAACATACTTGGTGTATCTGCTGGGTTTCATGACGCAGCATTGACAGTAATAGATCCTGCTGGCGAAATACTTTTTGCTGGGCACTCAGAACGTTACAGTAAAAAGAAAAATGATGCTGACCTTTGCCCGGACATTGTTCGAGAGCTGTATGGCACGGAAATAAGTGCCATTGCTTATTACGAACGTCCATGGCTGAAACAACTGCGGCAAGCATACACCGGTCAAGGAGTCGAGTGGAACAAAATAACCACCGGGCAAATACTGCGACAACAACTCCGACCATTCTTGATGAATGATGCTAAGATATGCAGCTATAATCATCACTTGTGTCATGCGGCTGCGGGGTTCCAAACCAGTCCTTACGAGCGTGCCACTGTTGTGGTGATTGATGCCATTGGCGAGTGGGACACTATCTCAATTTGGGGAGCACAATATGATTCACAAGGCAAAGCAACTTATAAGAAACTTTGGAGTCAGCGTTACCCGCACTCTATCGGACTGTTCTATTCTGCAGTTACTCAGCGCATTGGCCTACACCCATTAGACGAAGAATACATAACCATGGGCATGGCTGGTTGGGGCAACAACCAATATCAAATGTGCATGGAAGAATTGGTAGTAGATGATGCTTGGAACATACGTTTTCGGGACAATTTACACACTGGACTGCCTGGAGATTGGATGAGTGGGTTAAATAACATGGACATTGCAGCCACAGCCCAGGCCATAACAGAAAAATTAATCAGCAATGTCATGCAGAGAGCCAACGAATTTAATTGGAGTAAGAATCTGGTCTATATGGGAGGCGTGGCATTGAATTGCTTGGCCAATAGGAGACTGGGTGAATACTTTGAAAACATTTGGATCATGCCTTGCCCTGGCGACGCTGGCAGTAGTCTTGGTGCTGCTGCCCTTACCCACGGCGGTCGAATCAATTTTACCTCTGCTTATCTTGGTCATGACATTCAAGGCTCTTATCCTGTTGCTGATGCCCTTGATTGTCTTTTGCGTGATAGTATCGTTGGTGTGGCTTCTGGAAGATGTGAGTTCGGCCCTCGTGCGCTCGGCAACAGATCGTTATTAGCAGACCCGCGCGGTCCAGCAATAAAGGACCGTGTAAATGAAATCAAACGCAGACAAAAATTTAGACCCTTTGCTCCTGTTATTCTGGAGGAGCATGTTCATGATTATTTTGATATGCCCCGGGGTTGGCGTGATAGCAGGTATATGCAAGTCGTCGCTCATTGTCGGCATCCTAACTTATTTCCTGCTATTATTCATGTGGACGGCAGTAGTCGCGTCCAAACTGTGCCGCCTGGCGGATCCGGAATACGACGGCTCCTTGAATCCTGGTATGATCGAACTGGGTGCCCTATGTTGCTTAATACTTCTCTTAATATAAGAGGTGAGCCCATGGTAAACGATCGAGACGATGCAGATCGTTTTCAAACACTTAAAGGTGTAAAGGTAGTATCGTACTTCAATTTACAAAAATACATTAAAATAGACAAATTTTATTATAATGATCAATTTTCATCAATTGGAATGTAATCGTTTTGATCAAGATCTATAGCATAGTAATCGGGCTTAATAGGAATACATAGTTTTTTTCCTATGTAAGGAAGTAAAATTTTTAACGCCCAATCTAACTGTCCTTCGGCAGTTTGATGAAAATCATCAGAAGTATCTAACATATTATTTTTAAGACAATACGAATAAATGTCTTCAATATCTCGCGGCACCATATTTAAATATTTTTTCTTTAATTTTTTTGGTAAAAAATTTACAATGTCAAAATCAACAGTTCGGTTAGGCAATGATCTATTTAAATAATCTAAAAATATAAATTTATAATTGTTACTTTTGAGATAGTGATAAAGAGAGATAATGTGTAGGTAATTCTCAATGGCTTTTGATTTTTTTGATTTTAGAGAATAAAAATTTTTAACATATTTTTGAGTATTCGAAATAGCATTTTCATGCATACCGCCTGTAATTGCAGTTGCAACATCAGTGGTAAACAAAAATTTTGAATGGTAAGTCCGATTTAAATACTTTGCATCAATGATTTCGTCATCTCTATCATTCCCGCTCCACATCACAACAACTAAAGTTTTTTCTGGATTAAAGTCTGAATTTTCTAATGCCCATTGCACACTTTGACTAATATGATAGTTTCCGGCTCCTCCTAATGCACAATCATAATATTTTTTAGGGTTAAATTGTCGCTGAAGCACAACTGCCCAAGTAGATTTTTGTGTAAAACTGCAACCACCTACCAATAAATTTTCAAACATTTTTAAAGATAAGTTTCCAATCCTCCACGACGACGGATATCCTGTGTGCAACAAGATATACCGCCGTCCCAGAAGTAGCTGTGACGCAACTCACATATAATCGGATTGATCCGATGCTTCTTACAGTAATCAAACACTGTTTTGTTGTAAGCTGAAAAGATTACATTCTCTTCGTCCAACACAAGGCAGTTTACATCAAACACAGTTTCAGCTACAAAGCCGGTCCATTTATTTAGATAAGTATTCACAAAGTCAGTGAACTCCGGCGTAGGTGTTTGTCCTTGTACATACCAAGCTCCAGGACTGGTTTCGTATTTAAACTTGCCTACTTCCATAGCAGCCCAGATTGAGCTATCCCAAATCTTGCACACATCCCATCCTGGAAAGTCGCGTGTCAAGTCCAAGTTAACATCGTGCTTTGAACTCAGCAACACTCCGGGTTTGAGAATAGCAAACACAGCGTCGCCATGACCATCAGTAACAGCTTCATGGATTCGATATTCAGGACCTAACACATTGTCTACAATCCAACGAGTTTGTTCAGGGCGTAAAAAGTCTGAATTGTCAAAAAATACATCACGACCTACACGCACAATACAACTTGCACTGGCCTGATTTAGAATACAATTTTCATCCCAACGACTTTGGTGTGGATTTACGACTTGATCCCCGTATCGAGCACAAATGTTGTCAAGTTCTTCCATGTTGAGCACACGCAGCAGTTTGTCGCCCAAGGTAATTTGCCAATCACGTGGAGTCAACGGAGGCAACGGTGCACCGCCGCCTTCGGTTTGGTGCCATATAAAACTGTCCTTGGCAGGCAAGTCAGGACGCAAAACAGTTGCACCCGACTGTTCAATGGTTCGTTGGAGATTGTTGAGATCCTCTTCGGTTTCGGCAAGAATTTGTTGCAGTTGATTGCGGACTTGTGCATTGTCAATGAAATCAAAGTAATCAGGACTGTAAGCACGCCCTACAATAACTTCTTCAAGTGGTTGCCAGCTGGTGTAAGAATTAACAAGTTTCATATAACTTTCGGTGTAGGGTATTTAATCGTGAAATCTTTGATTGTGCAAATAATTGCTGATTGTAACTTATGTCTTCATAGCACTGTTGAAACACGTCTGGCAAATTACGCTGTAGAGTTTTTATAGTTTGTTTTAATTTCAACCAACGCTGTGTGTTGTTGGTTTCCTCGTCGTAGCTGTTGTCTATCACTGAATCGAATGTACGATATCCGCAGGCACGCAATTCTGCCAGCGTACCTGGAGGGCCGGCTACAACAAAAAGCTGCCCGTGTTTGATTGGTTTGAATGTTTTTTCGCTGACCAATGTGCCACCACTTTGATCTGCATCAAAATGAGTTTCTAAAACTATGTTGCAGTAGGCATCGTTGAAATGTTCAGGTACAATCAATGAATGATCATTGTGCTGATCACTGCTGAAATTATCGCAGGTGTAAGGAGCACCTATTAAAAATCTTCTGATATTGTTTCTTAATTCAGGAATCTCATCGACTTCGATTGGGTTTTCGCTGTCCGGCATGTCATATGGCCCAGCACCATAACTCCAATAACTGTTGTTCAATACATCTGCTTGAAACAATTCTGTCATCACAGTGGCACGCCATGGTTTGTGCAATCTACTGAGCACAGTGAATTCTTTGTGTCTTGGGTTGGCGTGCATTGGTAATGCATTGATATCTCTATTGCGTTGCCAGTACCATAGTTCACTATCGCCAAAGTATGCAAATCCTGGCAGTTGATCCGCAGAGGTGTTGCTGGATACAAATCTATAGCAGTCTATGTCTAAGTTATGCCGATGGCAAAGTTGATCTAATCTTGCTTTTATTCGTTCAGGATTGTCGCCTTCGTGATAGTAGAACAACACACGTAGCAATCTCTGCTGTAGTTTTGACATAACATCGGGCGCAATTAATACAAAGTAGTCAATATCAAAATTAAAAAAAGCCAGGCCAATGGGATAGAAAGCAGTGTTGGGGAAGTTGTCGTTGACATTGTATGTATTGATGGGCATGCCGTGTTGTTCACAGTATTCCTGCAGTCTAAGTGGAACTACGAACGGCCAATGCCGCCCAAACTCTCTCCAGGCCTGTGTATAAGGCTCTGCAGACCAAATAGCCAAGCTGGGCCACAACTTGCCTCTAACTACCCGATCGACAACAAAATCAAAGCTCGATATCATTTAACATACCGACAAGTTCTTGCCACAGTATAGATTCAAAATCACCGCCGTAAAAATGTTTCCAATTGTGTTTAATTATCGGCAATGCTTGCTGAAACAATTTTTGTTTTTCTTCTGTTGACAACGAATCTAATTGCTTCAACAACTGCGCAATTTTTTCAATCCTTAACTGATCATTGAGTTCGTCGTCATAGCTTTCATCCCAGATATCACCAAATGTTTTAAATCCGTAACTGCGAAGGTATTTGAGACTACCGTGCGTGCCCACAATTACAAATGGCATGCCTAACGCAATGGGTTTGAAAGTTTTTTCTGTTAAGTGATGTCTGCGACCAGTGGCCACTGTTTCGGTCACAAGATACAACAAACTTTCAGCTGACTCATCAAACAGACTCAACCAGCATGAGTGCATGGGATGATCTGTTTCCCCTGCAAAGTTTATAGGCAAGGATTGGTCAGCGAATACCGCTTCAACGTCGGGATACTGAGATTTTAATGGAATAACAGCGTTGTATATACTAATATTTTCTGCCGGACACACAGCAGGACAACTAATATGATTATTGGTAAGCCCCAATTTGAAAATCCAGTATAGCATTTTTAATCTGTGTTGACGCTCCCCGGCAACAATCCTGTTCGGTGCAATAAATGTTTTGGTTATATTTCTTTGATGTGCAGGTTTGATAAGAAAAGTTCTATCATAGCCACGATACCAATCTAATGCTGCCCAACCATGGAAAAAGTAGTAATAATTTTTCCAACCGTATTTTTTGCACAAGGTATCGACATTGTCACTATCTTTTTCACTTGTGCATATTGCTCCTATGAAATTTGAAGTGTTATTGTGTAAATCTGCATTTCTAACATGATAGACTTCGTCGAAAGTGGCAGGGTGTATGTTCAAATGTATTGGCTCTTGATCAAAAAAGAATATATAATTGTGTTCGTGTATATCATCACTACCAAAATTCTTTACGCTATCTGGATCGCTGCGTCCAAACGGATCACACATATACATCCTAATCCCAGGAAGATTATCTCTTATCCACGGCCAAAAAGTATTATTATAAATCTCGTCTATTCTAAGCATGTTTGATGTATTTTATTCAGGTCGGAAACCAGGACTGTTTGCACATGAGCACGAGGCTGACAGTATAGAACATGCGCAGCAATTAAGCCGCACAAGATATTTCTGGTGGGTAAATTATTTAACAGACTACACAGACTGGGATTTTCTTTGGGAGCCAGTGCCGTGGCAATCACATCAAAGACATGCATGGCCAAGCCAATGGCAGAAAGATTCAGGAACATATCTTGTACCCAAAGCTTGGGATGGTGCAGAAACAAATTATAGATATGATGCAAAAGTTGTCCGTGTAGTCGATTTCTCAAACTGGCAAATACCCAACAATTTAGACAAGGAGCAGTTTGACTTTAGTTGGCATCCTGACCCAACAGATCCTGAACCTTTTAAATATCATTTTGCAAGTCAGCACCAACAGTCGTCTGGACTTATATACGCAGAACCTGGTGCTGTCCTTGATAAGTTTGTGGACTTCCCGACGGTAACAATGTTGCCCTATAAACAACATTGGGAGATTTGCGAAGCAATAGATAACAATGCATGGGACTGGTCATGGCACCCTGATGCAACGGATCCTCCTCTCATTTATGTGTTTGGTAACCAATGGAACCCGCCTGAATTTAAAGCGTCGTTGAAGTACGCTGTTCCCGGTGCAACTGAAGTAAAATACATGGATCAACGAACCAAACGTTTGCCACAAAAACAATTGTTTGAATTTAAAATTGCTGTAGCCAAATTTGATTATAGTTGGGAACCGAATCCTTTTGACCCACCTTACATTTATGTGTTTGGTAACACATGGTATCCTGCTGAACAAGAACCCAGCGTAGTGTATACTGTACCAGGCGCCACAGAAGTCAAGTACATAAATGACATAGTGGCAACTCCCTGGGGCAGCATGGCCGACTATGAACTCTTGTATGACATAGAAGAGGACAAGTTTGATTGGACCTGGCATCCGGACCCTAATGATCCACCTTATATCTATGTATTTGGAAATCAGTGGTATTCGGCTGAAATTATGCCCACGTTGAAATATCATCAGCCTGGTGCTAAAGAAATAAAGTACATGGATGCACCCCGGGCAACATTGCCTCAAAGGCATAATAATCGTTGGCATACCATAGAGGATTGTGAGTGGGACTATAGCTGGGTACCTGACCCAGGAGACCCGCCTTACATTTATGTGTTTGGTAACCAGTGGTGGCCAGCAGAAGTCATGCCAACTGTGCGTTACACAGTGCCAGGAGCCTTAGAAACAAAATACATGCATGAGCCCAAAGCACAGTTGTTAGAAAATTGTAGAACAAACTATCGTATATTAACTAATTGTGACTTTGATTTTAGTTGGTGCCCCGATCCGGGAGATCCGCCTTACATATATGTATTTGGTAATCAGTGGTGGTCAGCAGAAGTCATGCCATCTGTTGAGTATCACGCATTCGGTGCAACTGAACGCAAGTATGTTGATTGGCCCAGGGCCACTATGCGACCTGATCAAACTCTCTGGACTATTCCCGAAGGCGTCAATCCCGATACTGTAGATTTTTCATGGGTGCCCGATCCTGGAGAACCACCTTATATCTATCAGTTTGCTACGCAACACCAAAAAACCGGCGGTCCTGTTTACACTGTACCTGGGGCAACAGAAACAAAGTATTTGGAACATCTAGAAATCAAGATTGAAGTAGAAACTGTGCCTATTGTGGAAATTGATCACATGGACGGCAATGCTGGTTATATTCCCGGGACTATAAAGAAGATTCGATACTTTGACAACTACAGAGACACATTGATTCGCCTGGCCAAGAGTTTGAAAGGCGAACACGAGTTTGTATGGGTATGCTCATCGATTTGTGACTACAGCAATTTTGATTTTACTTGGCATCCAGAGAAGTGGCAAAGCACAATGCTGCATGTGTTTGCCAGCGATGAACAAAAGTTCGGGGACACTTTCTACATGCATGTGCCTACCTTTACTGAACGTGCAGAAAAGAAGGCCTTGCTGGAATGGTACAGTGTAAATTACGTGCCACGCAAGCGTGTGCCACGCAGACCCATACCTGTGGTGCGTCATGATCTTGACAGTCAAGTTGATGCAGTCAAGACCCGGGACTTTCCCGGACCACTGGCATTGTTTACTAACACGGATTATGTTGATCGCTCATTGACTACCGTTCCTCTATGGAGAGAAGAAGTCAAAACAATTA
>Ga0129336_10002198_pt1 | contig 12019 bp, 9 predicted proteins | sample CPB6_02_DNA_FD_96878 | JGI IMG/M metagenome (GOLD analysis project Ga0129336, IMG submission 96878) | Freshwater to marine salinity gradient microbial communities from Chesapeake Bay, USA - CPBay_Sum_0.6_0.2_DNA | ecosystem: Environmental > Aquatic > Marine > Coastal | place: USA: Chesapeake Bay...
AACTCTTTGTTCACAGGCCAAGCGCATTTAGTCAAATTGACGTAATTTCGGCCTTCCAATTTATTAATCAACAAACCTTATCTGCGATATGGCGGAAGTGATCAGAATGCCTCTCCTGAGTGATACCATGACGGAAGGAAAAATTGTGAAATGGAATAAAAAAGTGGGCGATGCTGTCAAAAGCGACGATGTGCTTGCCGATGTAGAAACCGACAAAGCCACTATGGAAGTGGTGGGCTATGCGGAAGGAACTCTATTATACGTGGGTGTCAAAGAAGGAGAAGCCGCAAAAGTTAACGGCATCATTGCCATTGTTGGAAAACCTGGTGAAAATATTGATGGACTGATTTCAGCCGATGCAACACCTGCTGCACCAAGTGCAGCAACACCTGCTGCCCTATCGCCTTCAACACCTCTATCCGCATCTACAAATACAACTGTGACCCCTGAACAATTGGGTGTCACTGTCATCAGAATGCCATTGTTGAGCGATACCATGACAGCTGGAAAAATTGTGCAATGGAACAAAAAAGTTGGAGATGCTGTAAAAAGTGATGACAATCTTGTAGATGTAGAAACCGACAAAGCTACCATGGAGGTAGTGGGCTATACAGACGGAACTCTGCTCCATATTGGGGTAGAGAACGGAGCATCCGCAAAAGTGAATGATGTGATTGCCATTATAGGAAAAGCCGGGACCGACATCTCTGCATTGTTGGGTTCACTGAATGCTCCAGTCAGTCCTGTTCAGTCTGCTGCTCCAACAGCTGCACCTGCAGAGCCTGTTGCATCCATTCCTGCTGCTGTTTCAAGTGATTCCAATGACAGCCGACTAAAAGCATCCCCGCTGGCAAAAGTGCTGGCCAAGGAAAAAGGAATTGACCTTTCTACCATCAATGGATCTGGTGACGGTGGAAGAATCATCAAAGCCGATATCGACAATTTCAAATCCGGCACACCTGCCTCTTCTCATGCTGCGGTTCCTGTATTTACTGCAAAACCGGTTCTCTCTGCGCAAGAAGGCTACACAGATACACAGCTTACTTCCATGCGCAAAACCATTGCGAGAAGATTGGGCGAAAGCATGTTCACTGCTCCTCATTTTTATCTGACCATGGAAATTTGCATGGACAATGCCATTCAAGCCCGTGTACAGATGAACGAAGTGAGCCCTACAAAAATATCTTTCCAAGACATGCTGATCAAAGCCTCTGCACTTGCTTTGAGACAGCACCCAGCAGTCAACAGCAGCTGGATGGGGGATTTCATCAGGACCTATAATCATGTTCATATTGGATCTGCCATTGCCTTGCCTGAAGGATTGATTGTACCTGTATTGAAATTTGCTGATCAAAAATCACTTTCTCAAATTGCAGCAGAATCTAAAGAGCTCTACGACAAAGCAAGAAATAAAAAAATACAACCGCAGGAATTCACCGGCAACACATTCACCATTTCAAATTTGGGAATGATGGATATTGATGAATTTACTGCCATCATCAATCCACCTGACAGCTGCATCCTTGCAGTCGGCAAAATCAAGGAAGTGGTGGTGAAAAAGGGAGAGGGATTTGGAACAACCCAGGTGATGAAACTAACCTTGAGTTGCGACCACAGAAGTGTGGATGGTGCAGTAGGCGCATCCTTCCTACAAACACTGAAGAAATACATGGAGAATCCAATTATGATGTTGGTATAATTGTCGGATGTGAAAAAAACACTTGTACTTGGCGCATCTCCAAAGTCTTCCCAATACAGCCATATGGCGATACAAAAACTGTTGACTGCTGGCCATCCCGTAGAAGCCATCGGGCGCAGTACATTCGAATTGGATGGAGTGCATGTAAAGACCGAGAAAGAAAATTTCAATGATATTGATACCGTGACAATGTACCTGAACAGCGAAAGGCAAAAGGAGTACGAGGAATATATCATTGCACTGCACCCCATGAGAATTATTTTTAATCCAGGTGCTGAAAATCACGCATTTGCAGAAAAAGCCAGAGCGGCCGGAATTGAAACAATGGAGGCCTGTACACTTGTCATGCTGGGAACCGGGCAATACTGATTGAACCCATCCTCTCCATTCCTGCTTATCTTTGCAGCATGTCTCATCAACCTGTTAGAGTCCGCTTTGCACCAAGTCCTACGGGCGGCTTACACCTTGGTGGTGTAAGAACAGCTTTGTACAATTACCTGTTTGCTAAAAAACACAATGGAACATTTGTATTGAGAATAGAAGACACCGATCAAAGCAGGTATGTTCCCGGAGCAGAACAATACATCATTGACTGTTTGAAATGGTGCGGCATTTCTCCAGATGAGGGCCCACATCAACCTGGTCTATTCGGCCCCTATCGCCAAAGCGAGAGAAAAGAAATCTACAGAAGCCATGCCAAACAATTGGTGGAGCATGGTTATGCATACTTTGCATTTGATACGCCAGAGGAATTGGAAAAGATGCGGACAGATTTCAAAACAGCAAACAATCCTTCGCCGCAATACAATCATGAGACTAGATTGAGGATGTGCAATTCCCTCACGCTCAGCAAAGAGGAGGTGGCAAAGAAACTATCAGACAATCATCCTTATGTGATCAGAATAAAAATGCCCGATCAGCAGGAAATACAGCTGCATGACATGATCCGAGGTGAGGTAGTTTTTCATTCACAAATGGTAGATGACAAAGTGTTGTTGAAAGCAGATGGCATGCCTACTTATCACTTGGCAGTTGTGGTAGACGATCATGCCATGGAAATCACACATGCCTTCAGAGGTGAGGAATGGTTGCCCTCAGCACCTGTTCACGTATTGCTTTGGCAATATCTTGGATGGAGCAATAAAATGCCACAATGGGCGCATTTCCCGTTGATTTTGAAACCTGATGGACAAGGAAAATTAAGTAAAAGGGATGGCGACAGATTGGGGTTTCCTGTTTTTGCAATGGATTGGATGGATCCAAAATCAGGTGAACACAGCAAGGGTTTTAAAGAAATGGGATTTTTACCTGATGCATTCATCAATATGTTGGCCATGCTTGGATGGAACGATGGAAGCGGCAAAGAAATTTTCAGCAAAGATGAATTGGTACAACAATTTTCAGTGGAGCGTATCCACAAAGCCGGTGCAAAATTTGACTTTGAAAAAGCAAAATGGTACAACCATGAATGGATTAAAAAGAGCAGTACCGAACAACTGCTTCCGCTGGTTCATGATCTGCTGGCATCCCATCATATTCATTCCGATCAGGAGCTGTTGGAGACCTTGATTCCATTGACCAAAGAGCGTTGTCAATTGTTGAATGACTTTTTGAATCAACTGAAATATTTTTTTGCAGATCCACATCAGCTGGATGCTGAGGCAGTAAAACCTAAATGGGACCTCACAAAAGCATCTTTTTTTGAGCGTCTTGTGAAAGAATTGGAAGAGATTTCAACATGGAGCAGCGAGGCAATTGAAAAATGCTTCAAAGAAGTTGCGGCTGCACATGCATTAAAATCTGGAGATGTTCAACTGCCGTTCAGGATAATGATCGTTGGGGGAAAATTTGGTCCAGCTGTTTTTGAAATTGCCCACCTCATTGGAAAAGCATCAACTGTTCGAAGGATCAACAAGGGATTGGAACTGATCAATAAATAAATCACTATGAGCAATACATCTAGACCCATTCGGGTACTCATTGCAAAAGTAGGACTCGACGGACACGATCGGGGTGCAAAGGTCATTGCCACCTCCCTCAGAGATGAAGGAATGGAAGTCATCTACACAGGCCTAAGACAATCCCCTGAAATGGTGGTTGCAGCTGCACTTCAGGAAGATGTGGATGCTATTGGCATCAGTATTTTATCAGGTGCACACATGACAGTATTCCCAAAAATCATTGATTTGATGAAAAAAGAAGAGATGAACGATGTACTGTTAACAGGTGGAGGCATCATCCCAGAGCAGGAAATGAAAGAATTGGAAAAGTTGGGCGTTGGAAAATTATTTCCACCCGGAACCCATTCAAAAGAAATTGCAGACTATATCAAAACCTGGACAAAACAACATCGTTCATTTTAAAAAGTACATTATGTATTCAACAATTGCAACAGAACAAAAAAACGGATTGTTGAAAATTACCATCAACAGGCCAGAAAAATTAAATGCCCTCAATGATATTGTACTCTCTGAATTGAAAACCATCCTTCTGTCCATGAAAGATGATGCATCCATCAAGGGTGCCATCATCACAGGTGCAGGTGAAAAATCATTTGTGGCAGGTGCTGACATTGGTGGATTTCTTCAAGTTGATAAAACCCAAGGAGCACAACTGGCAATGCATGGGCAAGATATTTTTTCGATGATAGAACAATCAGGCAAACCCATCATGGCAGCTGTCAACGGCTTTGCACTTGGTGGCGGCTGCGAATTGGCCATGAGCTGCCATTTTAGGTATGCATCAGCTGATGCAAAATTTGGACAACCTGAAATCAATTTGGGCATCATTCCAGGATACGGCGGAACCCAAAGACTCACACGACTGATTGGCAAGGGCCGTGCAATGGAACTGATGATGCGGGGTGACATGATCGATGCTGCGGAAGCCTATAGAATCGGGTTGGTAAACAAAGTAATCGCACACGATCAATTGATTGAAGAGGCGGTTGCAAGCATGCAGTTGATCATTTCAAAACCCCAACCTGCCTTGAGCGCATTGATTGAGGCCACCAATGCCGCAGATGATGATACAAAAGATGGGTATGCTTCAGAAGCAAAATCATTTGGGCATGCATTTGCTTCTGACAATATGATTGAAGGAGTTACCGCCTTCTTGGAAAAAAGAAAGCCCAATTTCAAGTAAATTTGTAAATCAATTAAACAGCATGGAATTCAGGATTGAAAAAGATACAATGGGTGAGGTAAAAGTACCCGCCCATGCATATTATGGTGCGCAAACGCAAAGAAGTATTGACAATTTTAAAATTGCGCAGGACATCAATCCCATGCCAAAAGAAATCATACGAGCCTTTGCATACTTGAAAAAAGCTGCAGCCATCACCAACTTCGAAGCGGGAGTATTGAGTGAAGAAAAATGCAAACTGATAGGACAGGCATGTGATGAAATTTTAGAAGGAAAGTTAGACGAATACTTTCCACTGGTGGTATGGCAAACAGGAAGCGGTACACAAAGCAATATGAATGTGAATGAAGTGGTGGCATACAGAGGACATGTATTGAAAGGTGGTTCGCTGGGCGATAAAGAAAAATTTCTTCATCCAAATGATGACGTGAACAAATCACAATCATCCAACGATACTTTCCCAACAGCCATGCACATTGCGGCGTATAAAATGATAGTTGAAACAACCCTTCCAGGTCTGGAAAAACTGCGTGATACGCTAGCAGCCAAAAGCAAATCATTTATGCATGTTGTCAAGATTGGAAGAACCCACTTCATGGACGCCACACCACTTACACTGGGACAGGAATTCAGCGGCTATGTTTCACAACTGGATCACGGCATCAAAGCAATCAAGCATACCTTGGCGCATCTTGCTGAATTGGCCTTGGGTGGTACCGCAGTGGGGACCGGCATCAATACACCAGATAATTATGCCGTGCATGTTGCCAAGCACATAGCATCGCTCACAAAACTGCCATTCATTACAGCTGAAAATAAATTTGAAGCACTGGCTGCACATGATGCAATTGTAGAAACACATGGTGCATTGAAAACAGCAGCAGTAAGCCTGATGAAGATTGCCAATGATATCCGAATGCTATCGTCTGGTCCGCGCAGTGGCATCGGTGAAATTTTTATTCCAGACAATGAACCCGGATCATCCATCATGCCCGGAAAGGTAAATCCAACACAGTGCGAGGCATTGACCATGATAGCAGCGCAGGTCTTGGGCAATGATGTTGCCATCAATGTCGGAGGAGCAAATGGACATTTTGAATTGAATGTATTCAAGCCCATGATGATCTATAATTTTCTACACAGTGCCCGATTGATTGGTGATGGATGTGTGAGTTTCAATGACAAATGTGCAACAGGTATAGAGCCGCTCTTTGATAACATCGACAAACACCTGAACAATTCCTTGATGTTGGTTACAGCCCTGAACACAAAGATAGGATACTACAAAGCAGCAGAGATTGCACAGAAAGCACACAAGGAAGGAACCACCTTGAAACAAATGGCGGTCAAACTTGGATACCTCACGGAAGCAGAATTTGATGCATGGGTTGTTCCCTCAGACATGGTAGGAAAAATCTGATTCTCCATCTCATCAGCGCTGACTTGCAATCAACAAATTGAGATCGGTATACTTTAATTTAAATCGCTGAGACAAATGGAAGTTGGTGAGGGATCCTTTGAAAAGATATACGCCGTTTCTGATATTCAGATTGTGCCATACCAATTTTTCCAATCCACCCTCATCTCCAATCCTTAACAACAAAGGCATAAGCACATTGCTGATGGCTTGAGATGCAGTTCGTGCAAATCCAGATGGAATATTGGGAACACCGTAATGTATTACATCATATTTTTTAACGACCGGCTTTTCGTGGGACGTAACTTCTGAAGTTTCAAAACAACCTCCCCTGTCTATACTGACATCAACAATTACGCTGCCCGGTCTCATCATGGAAACCATTTCTTCGGTAACAACAACGGGAGTCCTTCCACCTGTTGATGTAAGTGCACCAACTGCTACATCACATGTCTTCAATTGCTTTGCCAAAATCTTTGGCTCCAGCACGGATGTCCACATCCTAACACCAATGTTATTTTGCAATCGCTTGAGCTTATAAATATTGTTGTCAAATACTTTAACGCTTGCACCCATGGCCAAAGCTGTCCTCGCTGCATATTCACCAACAATGCCTGCACCAATGATGATGACCTTGGTTGGTGGAATTCCAGAAATTCCACCCAGCAATGCTCCCCTGCCCTGGTTGGAACTGCTGAGATACTGACCAGCTATCAGCATGACAGCACTTCCTGCGATTTCACTCATGCTTCTCACGATGGGATTATGTCCTGACTCATCTTTCAAATTTTCAAATGAGAGTGCAGTGATTTTCTTCTCCATCATTTTTTCAAGAATATGGGTCTTCATGACGGGGAGATGAATAGGAGAAATGATGGTTTGCCCCAGTGACAAAAGAGGAAGCTCCTCTTCGGAAACGGGAGCCGATTTCACAATGAGATCGCTTTGAAAAACATGTTTTTTGTCTGGAACAATCTTTGCACCCGCCTCTGCATAATCATTATCAGAAAAATGTGCACCTTCTCCTGCCTTTTGCTCCACTGAAACACGATGACCATTGTTCACCAAAACACCAACTGCATCTGGCGAAAGGGCAATCCTGTTTTCCTGAAATTCATTTTCCTTGGGAATCGCAATGGAAAGAGATGCAGAAGAAGGTTTTATATCCAGCGTTTCCTCCAGGGTTTCATAACTGATGCCGGCACTTACAAAAGGTTTTTTTGCCATTGCTTAAAAATACAACTGAAGATACTCAATTTTATGCTGATTCAACTTCAATTTGACGCTCCTCCTTGTCCACCATTGTCAGCCGGACGCTCAATGCATCTGCAGGTAAAATACCCCTGGCTTTCTGAGGCCACTCGATCAGGCAACATGTTCCACTGTATATATATTCTTCCAAGCCGGCACGAAATGCCTCTTGTTCATTGGATATCCTGTAGAAATCAATATGGACAATTTCATGGTATTTGCTGTTACCAGATGTTTTATACAAATTCATCAGTGAAAAAGTGGGACTACTGACCGTATCCATTACATTCAAGCGCTTGCAAAGCGCCTTGATAAGGGTCGTTTTACCAGCACCCAGCTCCCCTTCAAAGGTAACTACACCAGAAGCAGGCATAACATCTATGATAAAATATGCAATCTCATCAATTTGATCCAGCGTGAAACTTCTTTTAAGCAAATGCATAGACCCAAAGGTAATTTAATATGTAATTTTGAAGCATGGAAAAAGTCAGCTGGAAAGTTGATGGAATGACATGCGCCAATTGTGCGCTGACCATCAATAAATACTTGGATAAACAGGGGATGCAACATATCCGTGTCAATCCCATTGATGGAGACGTTTCCTTTGAATTGATCCAGGGTGTTGATAAAAACACATTGAAAAAAGGAATAGATGAATTGGGCTATCATGTAACGGATGAAGCTTCTGCCGATAAAAAAACAAAGAAACCTTTTCTGTCTACCAATGTCCAACGCCTGATATTCTGCCTTCCTTTTACCCTTGTGCTCATGTTGCACATGCTTGAATCTGTGATTCATATCCATTGGCTGATGAATCCCTGGATACAACTTACACTTTGTATGCCGGTGTTTTTGATTGGGATGCGCTTCTTTGGAAGGAGTGCCATTATAAGCATCCGAAATAAAATGCCCAATATGAACGTACTGGTAGCACTTGGTGCACTTGCGGCATTTTCATACAGTTTGATTGGTACACTCATAGGACAAGGTGAACAATATTTATTTTACGAGACTGCAGCGACTATTATTACACTTGTATTTTTTGGAAACTATTTGGAGGACGCATCCATGCAATCAACACAGCGAGCACTCAAATCTCTGATGAAGTCCCAAAAAGTAATGGCCAACATGATTGCATTTGATGAAAACCACCAGGAGGTCATATTCCCCATTGAAAATACCCAATTAAAAGTGGGTGATTTGATATTAATAAGAAGCGGGGAACAGGTACCCATTGATGCTAAAATATTGTGGGGTGATGCACATGTGAATGAATCATTGCTCACAGGTGAATCCATCCCCGTTCATAAAAAAGCAAAAGACAATATCATAGGTGGCAGCATCCTAGAATCGGGTTCTTTAAAAGCACAAGTAACCGCCACTGGGGATGATACCATTTTGTCTGGAATTTTACAATTGGTGAAAGAAGCGCAAGGTGAAAAACCCCCTATCCAACACCTGGCGGATAAAATCAGCAGCATTTTTGTACCAATTGTAGTGGGTATTGCGGTTGTTACATTTATAGGAAATTATATTTATCTCCAATCATTTACCGATGCGTTGTTGCGCAGCATCGCAGTATTGGTGATAGCTTGTCCTTGTGCGATGGGACTTGCCACTCCAGCTGCGATTGCTGTTGGGCTTGGCAGGGCAGCAAGAAATGGGATACTATTTAGAAATGCGACCAGTTTAGAAAATTTCCGAAATATCAGACAAGTGGTATTTGATAAAACGGGTACACTTACCACTGGATCATTCAAGCTTTCAAATTTCAAGCAAATCGATACCGACGAGCAAGCATTTAAAACCATTGTTTTTTCACTTGAAAAATATTCCACGCACCCAATTGCTGTATCCATTGCCGCTGCCTTTAAAGAAAAACAAGAGATCAAATGGAAATCGATTGAGGAAGTAAAAGGAATTGGAATGAAAGGAATAGATAAAGATGGAAATGAGTATTGGGCAGGGTCCTATAAGATTGCATCCTCATTGACAAATGAGTCCAATCACAATGTATACATCCTGAAAAACAATCAACTCATTGGCTGGCTGGACCTGGAAGATGAAATCAGACCAGAGTCAAAAGAGATCATTGCACATTTAAAGAGATTGGGATTAAAAACAATCTTATTGAGTGGTGACAGAAAAGAAAAGTGCAAAATGATGCAAGAAAAATTGGGACTCGATGAGTTCATCGCTGAGCAGAGCCCCGAAGAAAAATTAAATAAAATAGCAGCACTCACCAAAGAATCACCTACTGCAATGGTTGGGGATGGCATCAATGATGCACCTGCTCTTGCAAAGGCAACCATAGGCATTTCACTGAGTGAGGCATCCCAGCTGGCCATTCAAAGCGCACAGGTTGTTTTGATGAATTCAGGATTAAAAAAACTACCAACTGCGTTGGGACTTGGTAAACACACCTATATTACGATCAAGCAAAACTTATTTTGGGCATTTTTCTACAATATCATCGCCCTTCCAGTTGCAGCGTTTGGCCTTCTTACCCCCACGCTTGGTGCCCTGGTGATGGGTTTAAGTGATGTGGTATTGGCAATTAATTCCGTAAGATTGTTTGTAAAAAAAGTAGTTTGATTCAAAAAAGATGAGTACCCCAAAAGACATCCTTCAACAATATTGGGGATATGATTCCTTCAGACCTATTCAAGAAGAAATCATTCAGTCGGTTTTAAATGCCAAAGACACATTGGCCATTCTGCCAACTGGTGGCGGAAAATCGATTTGCTTTCAGGTTCCAGCTATGATACAAGAGGGTACTTGCCTGGTGGTTTCACCATTGATCGCATTGATGATTGATCAAGTGGCGAGATTGAACAAATTGAATATTCCGGCAAAGGCTATTCACACAGGTTTGAATGCAGATGAAATTGAAGATATATTAAGTACATGTGAAGAAGGGTTGCTAAAATTTTTGTACGTGTCTCCAGAAAGATTAAGCAGCCAACGGTTTGTAGAGAGATTGCCGGATTTGCCTATTTCTTTGCTTGCAGTAGATGAGGCACATTGCATTTCTCAATGGGGATATGACTTCAGGCCTTCTTATCTGCACATTGCTGCAGTAAAGCCCATCCTAAAGGGTGTTCCTACGATCGCATTGACAGCCTCGGCAACACCAAAAGTCAAAGATGACATTGCAGAAAAATTGCAACTCAAAGATCCTGCTGGCTTCTTTGGATCGTTCATCAGGGAAAATCTTTCCTATCAGGCTGTTCAATGTGACGATAAAATGAATTTTATCATCAGACTGCTGAAACAGCATCCGGGTTCTGGTATTATTTATTGCAAAACCAGAAGGAAAGCAAAAGAACTCTCTGATCTCTTAAATCAATTTCAACTCAATACTGATTTCTATCATGCTGGTCTCAGCCAGGAACAAAGAAGTGAAAAACAAATGGCCTGGATGGATGGAAAAACAGATTGTATGGTATGCACCAATGCGTTTGGAATGGGAATTGATAAAGCCGATGTTCGTCTTGTTGTTCACATCGATGTACCAGATTGTATTGAAAATTACTACCAAGAGGCAGGAAGAGCCGGACGTGACGGACAATATGCTGAAGCATATTTGCTGTACATGGAGAGAGACCTTGCAAATCTCAAATCGCTGCCAGATCTAAAGTACCCTGGCATTGAAACCATAAGAAAAATCTATAAAGCCCTGTGCAATCATTTTCAGATACCAGCAGGACTCGGTGCCGGTGAACATTTTGATTTTGATATTCAATCATTTGCATCTGCATTCAAATTGAATCTATTTGAAATTCTGTATTGCCTGGAAATTCTTAAACAAGAAGAAATAATTGGTTATCAGGAGCAAGTATTTACCCCCTCCACGGCCATGTTTGTATGCGATCGGGTCGGACTGGAATCTTTTGAGAAAGACTTCCCGAATATGGAACCACTCATAAAAATTCTCCTGAGAACTTATGGAGGGATTTTTGATATCTCAACAAAAATCAATGAACATCAGATAGCATGGCTACTGAAATGGGATATTTCAAATGTCAAAAAAACACTTCAACAACTTCATCGCAATGGCCTGATCGAATACAAGGCAGCCAAAGAGCAAGCCCAAATTTATTTTTTAGAAGACAGGATTATTGCCGAAGAATTGAACATAGACTTTGCCCAGTACCGTTCAAGAAAATCAGCATATGCTGCCCGGATTCAACACATGATCTCATATGTCAAAAACATTGATTGCAGGTCTGTTTTTATCGCTGCTTATTTTGGAGACAAATCAGGGACAGATTGTGGAATCTGTGACCGGTGTATTCCAAAAAAAAAATCAACGAGAGAGAGTACAGAAATAACCGACTTATTAAAAAAAATTAAAATCAAGCTTTCTGAGCAACCCTTGAATGTGAAAGACCTTTATGAAATAACTGGAGCTGAAATGGATGTTGTTAAAAAAGCGTTGGGATTTCTTGAGTCTGAGGGATTGATCGGTATGAATTTAGAGGGTCAATTTGAATTAAAAAAAAAGG
>Ga0129336_10002199_pt1 | contig 12017 bp, 17 predicted proteins | sample CPB6_02_DNA_FD_96878 | JGI IMG/M metagenome (GOLD analysis project Ga0129336, IMG submission 96878) | Freshwater to marine salinity gradient microbial communities from Chesapeake Bay, USA - CPBay_Sum_0.6_0.2_DNA | ecosystem: Environmental > Aquatic > Marine > Coastal | place: USA: Chesapeake...
GGCGATAAGAGGCTTTACTTCTGCGCCTCTGTTAGTTTCGCCCATGTTTTCGAATAAATTCATTTTTAAAAGGGTTTAATTGGTTAATTAACGATTGTTTGAGTTGTACTCCACAAGGGTTTTGAAACGGTTGTAGATACCATTGCTTTCAGAAATAATTTGGGTCTTCTTTTGTGGAGCAGAAGCAAGACCTTCAGTCATTTTTTTACGTGCTGGTGCAACAGGTGCAGCTTTTGTTTTGCTGATTGATTCAGACAGTGTAGCGTAAATCAACTTTGCTTCGCGTACATTTTTAGCACGATCAAAAGTTTCGATGATTTTAACTTTCTGCGATTCGTTCAAGTTACCTTTACGGAACAACTTGTTAACAAACAACAGCTTGGCGTTAAGCAAGTTAACTTCGTTGAGTTTAGAGCGCAGATACTTAATTACACCATAAGCTTCTTCAAGCTCATCGTCTTTCGCAGAGTGCTTTTCCTCTTCGTGTTCAGCTTCCTCACCTTCTTCTTCTCTTAGAGCGTTGATGATTTCTTCAAGGTCAACTTCCTCATCCTCAGCGGCATCCATAGTTTCATCAACTTGAACGGCATCTGGATCTTCAGATTCTTCCATTTCAGCTTCATCTTCACCTTCCAGTTCACGAAGAATTTCTTCCAAATCTTCGTCAGAAACTTCTTCATCTCCTTCTGGAGCCTCATCATCATACCCCTCGTCTTCAGCAGGCTCTTCTTCAAAGTCCTCCTCAGATTCAAAATCAGCCTCCTCAGCAGGTGCTTCATCAGCAGGTGCTTCGTCGGCTACTTCATCATCTGCTTCGGATTTGATTCCGGCCATTTTTTGCATCTTCGCAACTTCCATTGCTTCTTCATCGTGCATTTCCTCATCTGTAGTCTCATCTTCCATCTCTTCTTTAATTTTGTGAGATAGCATGGACTGCAATTTTGGTGCAAATGCCTCTTCTAAAGCAACTTTAGCGTTAGCGAGTGCAGTTTCGCGTACGGCTTTAGCGTCAGCGATTGCATCTTTCAATAGTTTGTTCATAATAATTTTTGATTGACAAACGTCCTACAGCCATTAAAGGGCTATAAATGTAATACTTTCATAGGACGCTATATGGATAGCGTATTCAACTATAACTAGTCACAAAAAAACCAAAACGTGTTTTTTGTTGTAAAAAAGTTGTAAAAAAATTAAACTAATGCTAACTTTTTTGCAAATTCCTGTACCTCACCCGACTTGATTGCGGTTAGAACAGACTCAAAGGTGGCTAATGAAAAATCTGATACACCACTGTTTGCAATTGCTGACTTAAAGGCTCCGGCAGCCGCTACACCACTATACACTGCTAATAGTGCAATAATAGTGTAGTATACAAGTTCTGCCGCCTTTGTTTGCGCAGCATCACCTTTTATCCCAGCTTTGTCAAAGGTACCAGATATTTTAAGAATCCACTTTAAACCTTTTATGTATGCTTTGTGCCACTTGTGTGTTCCATCAATAATTAATTTAGCAACACCTTCTGGATCATTCTTGCCCTCTCCCTTTCCTACTAATTTTTTAAACGTGTTTACTAATTTTGATAGAGCTTTTACAAGCATTTCCGTCATTTTAGGCAAAGCTAAAATAAAACCTATAACGGAAATTACTGTGATGGCTTCGGTTATTTGCAAGTCGCTTTGTTTAACGTCTTGCTTGATTTGTGCTTCTTTGTTTTTGAATTCGTTTCCAAGTGCTGTGAATGCTGCACCCATTGCTTGTTCCAACTCCTTGGACTCAGCTTCTTCTTGTTGTTCTGTTAATAAGTCTTTTAGCTTGATCATTATTTGCGAGCTTTAAAAAACTTTTTTACGTTTTCACTAATATCGTCAAAGTTCACTAATACGTCAACTTGATCCGGTTCTACCGTTACAACAACGCCTTTTTTGCTGATGCTTTTCACAACACCACTATCACTGAGAAAGTTTGCGTCATTATACTTTTTAACCTTACTAACGTCAAACTTAATAGGTACTCCTGCTGGTTGTTCAGCTGCTTTGTCTTTTTTCTCACCTCCCTCCTTATCATCAGCTGGTTTTTCCTCTTCACCTCCAGCAGCTGCATCTTCACCACCTCCTTCTCCTGCTGCAAAGGGGTTTTCTTCACCACCTTCATCTTTACCACCCTCCTCCTTCTCAGCTTCGTAAAGGTAAGATTTCACAATCTGGCGTATGTATTCCTGTAAACGTTTCTTATCGGATTTCATAGTAGCGTGATAGTGTGTGTCCCATTTCCTCGTATAAAGACTCTAACCGCTGTTGCAGCTTTGATACTTCCTTTACAGTTTTCATAAACTGCTCATTGTTAGACTTTAAAGCCTTCATGTTACGCTTAACAGTCATCTCATCAAACCACTCTTCAGTTTCTTGTAATGCTATGCGTTCAGCGTTTTCCACAATTTTGTTAATTGCACTGGCTGCTTCACGCAAATCTTCTGTACGGTAGATTTTTGCACCATACTCATTAAACTTAGCCACCTCTTCTAGAAATGCTGCCTTCTCGTTTAATTCAAGCTTTTGGTCAATGCTTTCTTTAATTTTCTTGAGTTTCATATTATCTAGCTTGTTTAATCTTGTTATAAAGTCCTTCTAATGACTCCAATGCATCAACGATATCCTCACTCAAAGGACCTACTGTTTCAATCTTATCACTTAGTACTTGCAAACCCTTAATAGCTTGTGCAACATCTTGTGCAAATGGTTTCATATATTTGAAGTCTACTACGTATTCTTCTTCTTTTATTACCTTTTTTACTTCCTCACGGATAAGTTTTCTAAGTTCTTGTGTTTTCATGTTTATTACATTAATGAGATTATGTCACCAATTAGTGAATTGATTTTTGAATACTTGTCAACTTTAACAACACTTTTGCTTTCGTTAAGGTTGTTCATAAAAGCTCCTTGTGTAGATGGATTACTTACCAAGTCCCAGCAAACAATTTCAAAGTCGTCTTGTACTTCTACCTTGCCTTCTCCAAGATTTTTTACACTACCCATTCCACGAGAAGAAATTCCTAAACGAATACCTGCCTTTAACAACTCCTTTGCTATGTTTCCAGATGGTGTTGGTAGTATTTCAATTTTGCCCATCAGATCATTACCACTCCACCACAAATCTAACACGTTGTGAGACACGTTTGATAGGTTCACAACTTGGGATTCTGGATGGTCCAGTTCACCTAATGCTCTGCGTTCTGCTATGAATGATCGCTTATACTTATCGGCTTCACGCCTAAGTATTGGCAGTGGATAGCTTCTTCCATTTTGATTAAACGCCCGTTGCTCGTCTGTACTACCTCTTTGCATAATACCACTAACAATCAACTTACCGTTATTTTTTGTTAACGATTCGTTAATCTGCTCTGGTGTGTATTCAATCGAGCCTATAAAGTCAACTATTACTTGTTTGTTCATGCTCCTAATGTTTGTGCAATGTTTTTGATTAGTTCAGATTCTTGGTTAATGTTTCCAAGTCTAACTTCTTTATCGTAATCTTGAAACACTAATTCACCATTGTTGTAATCGATTGCGTATGGTTCACCGTGTAAAAACACATCAATCTCATACTGTTCTGTTCCAACTTTGTTCATTGTAATATCTTCACCTTTCACATCCATACCAGCCTTTACAAACAATCCAGCTAATTTATTTTTTAAATCGGCTTGGGCTAATTCTTTAAGGTTTGCAAGTTTGCGTGCTTTCTTGTTTACCTCACTCAACCTCTTGCTAATTTTTAGTATTGCTTCGTTTGTGCGCTTCCAATAAGCTGAGTTATCTAGCGATGTTTCGTTTTTTAGTTTGATGCTGTGGTCTAACGATCGTGAAATTTCTCCGATCATTTTATTCACCTCAAGTATCTTGCGATTGATTTTTTGTACCGCATTAGCACTTTCATCCTGCTTAAACGCTTTGTAGCTGACTTCATGTAGCTTTATGAAATGCCTTTTCTTTTTTGGTGGTTTTTCTGTGTATGCATACTGTCCATCACCAAGATCTAGTTGAGTTGTTCCTTCACCACCTTCCTCACCAGTAAATGCTGCCGGTGTTTGATAGCCAGGAACTCCTTGTGCCGACGTACTACCTTCCTTGCGTAGTTTTTTTACATACTCGCGGATTTCTAATATCTCCTGTGCTGTAAGTTTTTTACTTGACATCTTTTAACTCTTTCAATAGCTCGTGATAAAGTAGCAGAGAAAGCACGTGTTCTTCCTTCACAGATTTAACTTTTTCTAGCTTGGATGCCAAATTGCAGACCTCTGTCAATTTAATAGTGGTGATCTGGTCTTGTACTTTTGGTAATAGCTTTTTGATTGAGGTGCTCACTGCCTTACTCTCTGCTACTAAAAATTCTTTCAATGCAACTGTGTTTGATACGTTGCTTATATATTCCTTTAAGATTGCCTTTTGCTTTGTTGATAATCCAGCGTATTTCTCGTTGAATTTATCGATCATCAACTTATAAGCTAGCAATCTCACTTCTTCGTCTTGTTTAAGATAGTCATCTACAACTGTTTCTACAGCTTCGCTAATTTTACCACCCTTTCTGTTAAGATGCTCAACAATCGTGTAGCGACTTTGTACTACTTCTGCAACCTTTGACACACTAACACCTTCAAATACACGATATATGGATGCATACAGCTTGTACTCTGTGAGGTTAGTTTTGAAAAACTCTTTGAGATCGTAGTGCTTTTTAACTTCTTTAATCAAGTTATACTTCTGCTCGGCAAGTGTTTTTGTGTCGAGCTTGTTGCGTAGTTTCACTACAGCATTAAGCAGATAGTTTGCCTTTTCTGCGTTATTGTACTTTTCGTTAGTCAAGGTTTGATATAATATCAATTCCTTTGCAAGTGGTGTATCAGCTTTAAAAAATTCCTTAATAATAGTTAAAGCTGGTGATCTTTCAACACCCTTCATTGTATCTGCCGCAACTTGACGAGTCAGCAGTTCAAACAGAATTGCTGTGTTCTTGATCTTGGAATGCGTTGATTTTTTCATCTAGTAATAAATATGTCGTGTTTTTCTTATTCTTCTGGTAAAATGTTACTTTCGTCCAATAAATTAAAGGTTTCTTCTTGATTGTCGCTGTAAGTTTCCTTTAACGCTTGCTTTTTTGTATAAGCCTCCTTTACACTAGATACAAAACCCTCAGATAAGTACTTTCTCCACTCAGACTGCTCGTACACTTTGCCAATTGTCTTGTTTCCAAGTGGATCCCATCCTAGTGGATGTTCGTGTGTACCGTGTGTTCCTGGCTCTTCTGGACGTCCAGCACCTGGCCAACCTCCTGGAGGCATTTCACTCGTTCTCTCATCATATCCCTTAGGAACTCCACCATCTCCTTTATACAACATTGCAAGGTCGTGCTTGGTACCAAACGACTGACCAGTTTTAACTGGGTCGTTGCCTTCAGTTTTAATTTGTTCCAATCTAAACTGTTCCTTTGCATCTTGCACAAGTCTGTTTTGCTCTTTAAGCCACTCAGTTTCAGACATGTTGAATACGTTTTCGTATATCCACGCACGACTAAATAACTTTTTATCCACCATGTCTCCAGCAAGTGTTACCTTTGTTGACCACAGCTCAATCTTTTCTTTTTCGTATACTGAAGATGGTGCTGTGAGTGATAGTGTGAAGTCTACGAGATCTTCGTCAGTAAATCCTTGAGCATATAAATGCACAACAGCTATCTTATATAGCTCGGATGCAATAATTTTTTGTATTCTTTCAATTGTCCGTGCAAAACGAAAATCTTGCGATGCAAGTGTTGCTTTCCCTGAGGTATCCTCTTCGTATCCTAAGTATGCTTTTGGAATTTTCAACGATCCAAGCAAACGATTCTTTAAGTACTCGATGTCTGCTATACCATCGTAGTTGAGACCACCTAAGTTTTCTATGGAAGTTCCACTTTCACCACCGCGGACTGGTAAATAAAAGTCTTCAAGTATGTTTTGCATGTTGTACTTGAGGTTATATTGACCGGTTTCTGGATCAACATAAGGTACCTTTTTCATTTTACTGATCATGGACTCCATGAACGCATCTACTTCGTTTGGTGGTATGTTACCAATATCAATCTTGAAGATACGCTTGTCTGGTGCGCGCATAATACGATGAATCAACATCGCATCTTCCATCAATGTGATTTGTTTCCAAACCTTTCTTGATGGTTCAATGATTGATCTACCGTATGGTAAAAAGTTTGTATCTGTAAGTAATCTAAAGTGTGCTACTTCGTAGTTATCATACTCTTGTGTGGTCTCTTTTGAAGCTGCCATGTGTGTGAGTGATGATAACGCAGTGTAATCACGCTTAAACCTCACTTTATGTGGGTTTGCCGGATCAAAGTTCTCCTCACGAATCATTTCGTATGGTGATATGGGATCTACGTTAATTACACCATACCGCTCAGCTATGTCAAGTTTCAAGAAAAAGTCGCCATACTTCAGTGTGTTTCTTATCCAAGGCCACAAGTTAAACTCAATGTTCATTATGTCGTAAAACAGATTGTGCAAAACTTGTTGCACCTTCTCATTACCCGAACTAATTGACAACATATCACCAAACTCATTCTTTGCAGTACACTCATCAGCATACACATCTAGTGCTGAAGATATGATGCTATCTGTGTCCATTGCCTCATAATCTCTAAACAGCTCTAGTCGAGTATATAGTTGTAATTGGCCTGAGTGATATGAAAATCCTGGTATTGAGGAAAATAGTCTTGAGAAACGGTCTACTCTTCGGTTGGTTGCAATGTTTCCGTCCGATTGAATACGAGCTGTATCTATTACCTTTAGTTGGTTTCCTCCTACGTTACGGATAATTACATCCGTACTAAAGAGTTTTTGTAGCCTACTAAAAAGCGTTGTGTTTTCAGCCATTAAAGTACATTTTTAATAAATAGTCGGTTGTTATAGAAGCCAGTTAATGTCTTGTTGATTACCTTTAGAATCGCGTATGCTCCATGGATTACTGTCCTGTCTTGGTTTATACACTGAGACAGTTGACTTGATCCCTGATACTGCAGCTCTGTTAATCTCAATACCAGCTTGTCTTAATTTTAACGCTGTGTCGCGTACCCACAAACCTTGACTAAAACTCATAACCAAATCATCATTATATCCTTGTGCTGCTTCTGGTCTTGCATTTTTCCAAATAAAAACATACAACTCTTCGAGCAACCGTTTACTGCGTATTATACAGCTTTTCTCGCGAATATACAACTCCATCTTGGATATTGCAAGTGGTCTTGTTTTATGACTCATTGTAAATCCAGCTACCATGTCTGCCTTGCTTAACAAGTCATATCCTTTAGTTAAGAATCTATCTGAGTCTAGTACATCGCTTTTGTATGTGTAGTATAGATTTTTGTATCCTCTATCGATTATCTGTTGTAGTGCTGCCCATCCTACGTTTGCATTTTCCACAACAAGTAGTGCATCATTATACTCTGTTGCTATTGCAACGAGCATGTTACCAAAGTCTTTGGTTGTTAACTGTCCTTTATATTCAGCAACTTGTCTACAACTTTCCACATCAATAACGTGAAACCCAGAATAGTCCGATCCATCACCTCTCGCTACGTCCGCACTTACAATATAATTTTTAGTGTAATCTGGTATTTCCCAAATCCATATGTTGTTGTCAAATCCACGCTTTTCAACTGGATCTTGAGCGTAGGTTTGCATGTAGTATGATATCAACTCAGGTGATACTACTGTGTTACCGGAAGTGGAAAAATCACAGTCACACTCCTGCGCAGCTAGTCTTATTCCCAACTCCGCATCTTGTCTATCTCTCCAAGCTTGATCTCGCTCTGGGTGTACTTGCCAAGGTAGTCTTAGTGTTTTAAACTTGTTATCCCCTGCCTCTGCTTTTGTCCACATTTTGTGAAAAAAGTTACCAGTTCCATTAGGTGTGGATAATAAAATACCTTGACCACCGGTTGATAGTGTTTGTTGTAGTGATGCCCACAAGTCTTCTGCACCATCTACAAACGCAGCTTCATCTATGATAACAAGCGATAATGCTTCAGAACGTCCTGATGTGCCTGTGCTTGATACGGCTTTAATTTGAGAGCCGTTTGATAGTCTTATTGATAATTTATTACTTTCAACCGCTTTTAGCTTTAACCAGCTTGGTAAATTGTCAAACATCACCTTTACCTTTGTTACAAGGTTTTTAGACGTGTTTTGATCAATCGCAACTACAAGACAGTTTTTATCGTTTTGAAATAAAATCATCCATAAAGCGTATCCAGCTATAAGTGTTGATATACCTAATTGCCGTGACTTTAATATAATGATCCTATCGTTGTCTTGGAAGTCTTGTAATGCATCCTCCTGATACGGAAATAGGTGAAATGGAATTTTCCCCTTGGTGGGGTGTTGGATCATGCAGTATTTTTTCATGAAGTAGGAGGCGGATCGTGCGCATTTAATATACTCCTGCTTAATAATCTCTTTGAGATTCTTCTCTTCTGCCATACGTAACTAGTTCTTGTTATTTTAGTAGGAAACCTACAATAGTGCCTATTACACCAGCACCCGACACCGTTCCTAATACCTTTACTCCTATAGACAACGCTTTATTACTTCTTTTTAGTTTTTTAGTTACTTTTTGATACTCTTCTTGTTGCGCTTTATAAACTGTTATTTGGTCGTTATATATCTTTTCTTTTTGTACACGCGCCGCTTCCACACTATCCTGCAGTGTTATTTTTGTTTCGAGTTGCTGCACTAAAGCTTCTGTTTCAACTAATGTAGCTTTTGCCGCATCGCCTTCTGTTAAGTCAATTGCAATTTGTTTTGCAACGTGACAGGGCAACGTTGTTTTACAATTTGGATCTTCAAACCTACTTGTATCTGTTTGTGAAGAAGCTGTCAAGCTCTGTAGGATTATAACTCCTAACAATATCAGTTTTTTTACCATATTCCTTTTTTATTTGTGTGATTTTACTCTTAGTAATATTAACCTGCTTATTCAACGAATCAACCTGATTATGGTAAGCTCCTATAATACTGTCTTGTATAACATGCTGCTTGTTTAAATTCTCAATAACACGATTGAGGCTGTCTATTCGCTGCTCTTCGGCGGTGATGTCGTTTATGTTTATAGACGAGCTAAAAAACAATATGTACACCAAAAACGCAACAACTACGCTGGCTAGTATAATAACTGCTAATCTTTCTGCTCTCATTGTTATCGTATTCCGCCTGGTGTTAGCTGTTGCAGCATTTGCTCGTCCATTCCCACTTTTTCAAGAATGTATTGCATTGTTTCACCATCTACTTCAATATCCTGTAAAGTTTTAATTACCATCTCAACTTTAGACTTGACAGCTGGATCAGTTGACATCATATATGTGTTTTCTTCAACCTTTGCTTTATAGTTCTTGTCGATGTAGTCGAAAAACTCCTTTTTCTTTGCATCGTCTTTAAAATCGGCTGGAGAGTTGATTCCAAACTTTTTCATAGCTTTTTTGAAAAACTCCTGATATTCGGTGTCTTCTTGCAGCTTTTTTATTATGTGCTTAGTTTTCATTAGCGTACGATATTTGTTTTTATGTTTTTAAGAATGTTCATTCTGATTTCGCTCGAATCAACGAACGCTGTGATCACAGTTCCAATCATGTCTACCAACTCTTCAGATCCAACTGAGTCGGTTGAGCTTTTGAGTTTGGCAACAAAGGAGTTAACAGCCTTTTGTAGCTCAGGACTTAAACCAGCTTCCTCTGTTTCTGGTTCCTCTTGCGCTGGTTGTTCTTCAGCTGGAGTTTTTTCTTGTTCCTCAGCTTCCATTAAAGATTTAATTTGTGTGCGAATATACTTACGCAACAAGTCTTCTGCGAGTTTTTGTTTAGCTTTCATATTTATTTTTTATCTAATAGGTCAACAAAGTTAGTTGTTTTGGCGTCAAAGTTTTTCTTGTCTTTGTTATCAAACATGATACGCTCTATTTGGCCATTTTTCTTTTTCATCTTGCAAACTGTTGCATCAAACTCTTCTAAACCAGTCAACACATAAACAATACCAAAAACGGCATATTTATCGGTTACTTTTGCAAACAGCTTTGCATAGCTTATGATCATATCCAGTTGGCCAAACTTGTTTAATTCGGCTACAAATATATGCTCTTCACCTTTTGTACCCAAGTATTGGAATACAGGTAAATATCCGTGAGCTGCTTGAAATTCACGAAAGTATGGTTGTGCAATTAGTTCTGGAGTGTTTGCGGATGCGTCCTCCACACTATACTCTTTTAGCGGTATTAAGTTTACAAGTTTCATTTACTTGGTATTGTCTGTTTTTAATAAATAGTACGTATTTAGATCTTAAAGGTTTTTTTAAACTCTGATGCTGATTTTTTATACGACTCTTGCGTTTCATCTAGCTCATCCTCTGTATACTGCCAGTTCCAATAAAGTGTGTCTGGTGTTTTGAATCCGTAAAATTCATGAACTTGCTTTTGGGTTTTAACAACCTCAGGACCATTCCAGTTTTGACCAATGCAAATGAAACCAGCTTCAATGTTTTTCACAACATTATTCTCCTCTAGTGTAGTGTGTCTGTTTTCTATCCAATTAAGACGCTCAATAAGTTTTTGATAATATCCATTTGCTTGTCCCCAACGTATTGATGCAAAAAACACTACAGCGTCACTTTCAAACAACTCTTTAGATATTTTCCAGAGTTCATCATCTGGGTTATTAATGGATGCCCAGCATCTGTGATTACCACTTGGGTTTTTTGTTTTTGATTTGAGTAGTGCATCCTTTAGTCCACAACTATTTCCATCCCTTCTCGATACATTACCTTCACACGGATATATCTTCAGTTCTGGTACATCAATCAACACCACTTTCTCTCCTAATGCCTTTTTAATTACTTGTGCTAGTTGTGTTGATTTTGGTATATCCTTTTCTTCTTCTGGGATTTGGTATCGGTTAGATGTAGTTAATAGTAAAACGCGTTTCTTACCATTAAGATAGTTTACCGTTGCTTGCAATTCTTTTGATGTTGCAAACGCTTCTGATAAGCCAACCTCAGACAATAAATCCTTTAACTTAATCATCCTTTTTTCCAGCCCCCTCCCGCTGCTTTGTATTTTTTTGCTGCCCATGCATTTGCATATGCTGATGGGTAGACGTCAAATTTCTTTTTGGCTTGTGCTTTGTAGTAGGCCCATTTAGTTGGATTAGTTGGTACATTCTTTTCTAGTAGATAATTTAAACGCTCTAATAGATTTTCTCCTACTTTGATGCTAGTTTTATCTTTAAACGGCATACCTTTTTGTTGATATTGTTGTGGGGTCATCTCCTCATTTGCTCCTGTTTTCACTTTTATAGGTTTTTGTCCTTTTGATTGTTCACCACCTTTTTTAGCATCTCCACCTTTTTTCTGTGCAGCTCGTTTTCTTTTTACAAATACAGCTCTACCTGCTTTGCCTAATTTACGAGCCTTTTCTTTTGATAAACAAGCCGAATAAGGATCTCCTTCTTTTGCATCTCCGCATTTACCAACTCTATCTCCCGAAGAATTGTATCTATCCCAACCTCCACCACCTACACCTCCTGCACCACCTTTGCCAAACCAGGCACGTAAGTCTTCGGATAATATACTCTTAAGCTTAGTCATACTTCTTATGTAAGAATCGAAAGTACGTAGATAATCCAAAGAATACACCCGCTACACAATACAAAACGAAATTGGCTCTCCATAAACTTCCAGTTAGTAACATTAACCAATACTGTACAATATCGAACCCAAAAGGATTGAAAAAAAGTGCGAGCATCATACACCAAGTTGCTACTGTCTCCTTCGATATTTTCTTGTTGACTACTGTCACTGTCCATTGAGTGTTTTTTTGGTTAAGAAGATTTTTTCAACATCTTACGGATTTCCGTACGGATAACTTCACGTAGTGTTTGTTCAACTCCCTCCTTAGCGTTGATATGCAAAGCAGCTAAATACTTACGTA
>Ga0129336_10002200_pt1 | contig 12014 bp, 10 predicted proteins | sample CPB6_02_DNA_FD_96878 | JGI IMG/M metagenome (GOLD analysis project Ga0129336, IMG submission 96878) | Freshwater to marine salinity gradient microbial communities from Chesapeake Bay, USA - CPBay_Sum_0.6_0.2_DNA | ecosystem: Environmental > Aquatic > Marine > Coastal | place: USA: Chesapeake...
ATCAGCTCATCGCGCACGGCCTTCGACAAGCGTCGCCGCCAGCACTTCACCGAGGTCGATGCCCAGCGCAAGGACGCGATCGCGGCCAAGCGAGCAGTCATCGCGAAGGCGGAGGCACTCGCCACGTCGACCGACTGGCAGCGGACGACCAAGCAGCTGCGCGACCTGCTCGACGAGTGGAAGGCACTTCCTCGCGCATCGAGGACCGACGAGGACAAGCTCTGGCGACGGTTCAAGGCGGCCCAGGACGCCTTCTACGCCGCGCGCTCAGCCGCACAGGAGTCCGCCGAGGACGCCCTCCGCGAGAACATCCCCGCGAAGGAGGCGCTGCTGGTCGAGGCCGAGGCCCTGCTCCCCGTGACCGACCTCGCCGCGGCCAAGCGCACCCTGCGGGGGATCCAGGAGCGCTGGGACAAGGCCGGAGACGTCCCGCGCGCCGATCGTGGTCGCCTTGAGGGACGACTGCGCACGGTCGAGGAGGCGGTGCGCAGTCAGGAGCAGGCCTCGTGGAGCTCCTCTCGCGGAACCTCGGCCACCGACGCCTTCGCGGAGGCACTCGCCCGCCTGCAGCAGAAGCGTGATGCCGCCGAGGCGCGTGGTGACGCCGCCGCGGTCGCCGAGCTCGATGCGCAGATCACGTCGACGCGCGCCCTGCTCGGCCAGGACTAGTCCGGCCGCTCGGGAGCGTCAGATCCGATAGGCGTCGTAGACGCCTTCCACCTGCCGCACCGCCTTCAGGACCGAGCCGAGGTGCTTGGGGTCGGCCATCTCGAACGTGAAGCGGGACATCGCGATGCGCTCGCGGGTCGTCGTGACGGCGGCGCTGAGGATGTTGACGTGCGTGTCGGACAGCGCACGGGTCACATCGGAGAGGAGGCGTGCCCGGTCGAGTGCCTCGACCTGGATGTTGACCAGGTAGATGCTGTTGGCCGTCGGCGCCCACTCGACCTCGACGAGCCTGTCCGGCTCTGCCTGCAGGCCGGGCACGTTGATGCAGTCGGAGCGATGGACCGAGACCCCCGCCCCGCGGGTCACGAACCCGACGATCTCGTCGCCGGGCACCGGGGTGCAGCACTTCGCGAGCTTGACCCACACATCCGCAGCACCCTTGACCACGACCCCGGCGTCGCCCGTCGAACGCTGCCGACTCCGAACGGTCGACGGATTCACCGTCTCGGCAGCGTCATCGGCGGCCCCATCGATGCCACCCGCGGAGTCGACCAGCCGCTTGACGATGGTCTCGGCCGTGATCCGACCCTCGCCCACCGCCGCATACAGCGCGGAGATGTCCTGCTGATGAAGGTCCGCCGCGATGGCTTTCAGCGCCTGGTTCGTCATCATGCGCTGCAGGGGCAGGCCCTGCTTGCGCATCGCCCGGACGATCGCCTCCTTGCCGGCCTCGATCGCCTCGTCGCGGCGCTCGCGCGTGAACCAGGCCTTGATCTTCGTGCGAGCACGGGGTGACTGCACGAAGTCGATCCAGTCCCGGCTGGGCCCTGCACCCTCCGCCTTCGAGGTGAAGATCTCGACCACGTCACCGTTCGCCAGCGAGGAGTCCAGTGACACGAGTTTGCCGTTGACGCGAGCCCCGACGCAGCGGTGACCGACCTCGGTGTGCACCGAGTAGGCGAAGTCAACCGGCGTTGCGCCGGTCGGCAGGGCGATGACATCGCCCTTGGGGGTGAAGACGAAGACCTCCGAGGCCCCGAGGTCGTAGCGCAGACTGTCGAGGAACTCCCCCGGATCCTCGGTCTCGCGCTGCCACTCGACGAGCTGCCGGAGCCAGGTGAAGTCGTCGGGACCCCCCTTCCCGTTCTGGCCCTGCTTGTAGCGCCAGTGGGCGGCCACCCCGTACTCCGCAGCCCGGTGCATGTCATGCGTGCGGATCTGCAGCTCCACCGGCTTGCCATCGGGCCCGATGACGGTCGTGTGCAGGGACTGATACATGTTGAACTTGGGCATCGCGATGAAGTCCTTGAAGCGGCCCGGCACGGGGCTCCACTGGGAGTGCACGATGCCCAGGGCCGCGTAGCAGTCGCGGATCGAGTCAACGAGGATCCGCACGCCCACGAGGTCGTAGATGTCGGCGAAGTCGCGCCCGCGCACGATCATCTTCTGGTAGATCGAGTAGTAGTGCTTGGGTCGGCCCGTCACTGTCGCCTTGATCTTCGCCTGCTTCATGTCCGCCTCGATCCGCGTGATCGCCCGCGTGAGGTACTGGTCGCGCGAAGGCGCGCGCTGGCCGACAAGGCGGTCGATCTCCTCGAACATCTTCGGGTGGAGGGTGGCGAAGGAGAGGTCCTCGAGCTCCCACTTGATGGCGTTCATGCCGAGGCGGTGCGCGAGCGGCGCGTAGATCTCGAGTGTCTCCCTGGCCTTCTGCTGCTGCTTGGGCTCGGGCATGAAGCGGAGGGTGCGCATGTTGTGCAGTCGATCGGCGAGCTTGATGACAAGCACCCGGATGTCGCGCGCCATCGCGACGACCATCTTGCGCACAGTCTCGGCCGCGGATGCCTCGCCGTACCGGACCCTGTCGAGCTTCGTGACGCCGTCGACGAGCTGAGCGATCTCGTCGCCGAAGTCCTCGCGGAGCGAGTCGAGCGCATATCCGCAGTCCTCGACGGTGTCGTGCAGGAGCGCGGCGGCCAGCGTCGGCGCCGTCATTCCGAGGTCGGCAAGGATCGTGGCGACCGCGAGCGGGTGCGTGATGTACGGCTCACCTGACCTGCGCGTCTGGTCGCGGTGCAGGTAGGCGGCCGTCTCGTAGGCGCGCTCCACGACCCGGGTGTCCGCCTTGGGGTGGTACTTCCGCAGTGTCCGCAGGAGCGGCTCGAGCTCCGGGGTGCCGGCGCGGGAGCCGGACAGCCGCCCGAACCGCGACCGGCGTCGACCGGCGTCAGGCACCGCGAGGACAGGGGCCGGGAACTCCGGCTCCGTGGCAACGGCGTCCTCTGCGGTCACGCCCCTCCCCTACCGGGCCCATGCACGGAGACTCCGTGACCCGATCAGTGTACGAAAGGTGGCCGTTCCCCTGCAGCGGTCAGGTGCCGAGACGGTCAGCGACGGCGCGATCGAGCCTGCCGTCGAGGCTGCTGGCGCGGGCCTCCCGGCACCCGGGTGGACGGGGAGCCCGAAGTTGTGCCGTCACCCGTGGACTCGTCGTCGCCATCGGCGTCATCGCCCTCGCCTGCCCCACGCGGGGAGGCCTCCGTGCGACCGGCCTTGCGACGGGCGAGCACCCGGGCCTGGAGCGCCTTGATCTCCGGTTGGCGGTTCTTCAGGTCCACGAGGACCGGCGTGGCGATGAAGATCGAGGAGTACGTGCCCGCGGCCATGCCGATGGCCAGGACCACCGCCAGGTCCAGCAGGGTTCCCGCGCCGAGGAGACCGGCGCCCACGATGATGATGGCGACCACGGGGAGCAGCGCGACCACCGAGGTGTTGATCGATCGCACGAGGGTCTGGTTGACGGCGAGGTTCGCGGCCTCGGCGTAGGTGAGCACGGACTGGCCGGTGACGCCCCGGGTGTTCTCCTTGACCTTGTCGAACACCACGACGGTGTCGTAGAGGGAGTAGCCGAGGATCGTGAGCAGCCCGATGACCGTGGCGGGCGTCACCTCCAGGCCAACCAGCGCGTAGATGCCCACCGTGATGATGAGGTCATGCGCCAGTGCCACCAGGGCACCGATCGCCATCCGCCACTCGAAGTAGATGGACAGGAAGATCGTCACGAGCAGGATGAAGATCAGCAGGCCCTGCAGGGCCTTGCTTGAGATCTCCTGGCCCCAGGTCGGCCCGACCACCTGCACCCTGACCTCGTCCTTGGGGATGCCGCAGGCCTCGGCCAGCAGGCCGGCCACCTCGGAGCTCCGCTCCGGCGTGAGCGTCTCGGTCTGGACGCGCACCGTCCCGCTGGCGGTCTGGGTCACGATCGACTGCGCACCGGTGGCCTCCTCGGCCACGTCGCGCGCCTGCTCGACAGTGCAGGTCGCGTTCGACAGCGAGAAGTCGGCACCTCCGCGGAACTCGATGCCGAAGTTCAGGCCACGGATGAGCACAGCTGCGATGGCGATGAGGACGATGACGGCGGAGATGATGTACCACCGCTTGCTGCGGCCCACGAAGTCGTAGGAGACCTCCCCCGCGTAGAGCCGATGGCCGAGGCTGCCGAGCCTGCTCATGCGGACACCTCCTTGCTCGACTGGCGAGTTCGCCCGCGTCCCCGACCGCCTGACGACTGGGCACTGTGGTCCACCCCGAGGCGGGACTTGTCGAGCCCGGTCATCTTGGACCCGCGCTGCATCCACGCCGTGCGCCCGATGAGCACGGTCAGGGGGTGCGTGAACCAGAACGCCACGAGGATGTCGATGAGCGTGGTCAGGCCCAGGACGAAGGCGAAGCCGCGCACGCTGCCCACCGAGAGGAAGTACAGGACCGCCGCGGCGAGGATCGACACGAAATCGGCGGCCAGCAGCGTGCGCCGTGCCCTGACCCAGCCGCTGTCGCACGCCTGGCGCAGAGACTTGCCATCACGGATCTCGTCTCGGATGCGCTCGAAGTACACGATGAACGAGTCCGCGGTGATGCCGATGGCGACGATCGCGCCGGCGACCCCTGCCAGCGTCAGGGTCAGCCCGATGGTCTTGCTCAGCACGACGAAGGCGAGGTAGAGGATGCCGCCCGCGATCACGAGGGAGAGCACGGCGACCAGGCCCAGCATCCGGTAGTAGAGGAGCAGGTAGACGCCGACCAGCAGCAGGCCGAGCAGGCCGGCGATGATGCCCGCACGCAACTGGTCGTTGCCGACCGTGGGCGACACCGTGGTGACGTCGACGGGCTCGAGGGTCACCGGGAGCGCTCCGTACTTCAGCACGTTCGCGAGGTCACGAGCCTCCTGGGCGGTGAAGTCGCCCTCGATCTGCGCCTGCCCGCCGAGGATCGGCTCGTTGAACCGCGGAGCTGAGGTGACCACGCCGTCGAGCACGATCGCGAAGGCGTTGCAGGGATTGCCCCCAGGGGTCCCGCACTCGGGCAGGCCGGTGAGCTTGGTCGACGCGTCGGCCAGGGCGCGGGCTCCCTCGCTGTCGAACTCCAGCGACACCACCCAGCCCATACCGCCCTGCGGCAGCACCGCGTTGGCGTTCGTGACGTTGGTGCCCTTGATGAACGCGGGCTCGAGGTTGTACTTCGCGGTGCCGGTCACATCGCACGTGCCGAGCCACTTCTCCGGATCATCCGGGCGCCCGCCGGTGAAGTTCAGGGGATCGGTGCAGTCGAGCGCGGCGAGCTGCTCCTGGAACTCCGGGGAGTTCTCGGCAGCCTGCACCAGCGGGGCGGGGGTCCCCGAGCCGGAGGCCTCGGGTGAGGCCGCTGCCGACGCTGCAGTCGAGGCAGGGGCGGACGCGGAGGCCGACGGACTGGCCGACGGGCTGGCACCCGGGCTAGCCGCGTCGGTCGCGCCGGGCTCAGGTGCGGGAGTCGCGGTCAGCGGCGCAGCGCCGGAGATCCCCCACACCGGGCGGAAGTCCAGCAGGGCCGTGCGCTGGACGAGGTCCACGACGCGGTCCTGGTTCACGCCCGGCACCGAGACCACGATGACGGCCCCGCCACCTGAGCCCTGCGTGGTCACCTCGGCCTCTGCGACGCCGAGACCGTCCACGCGCTGGCGGATGATCGACACCGTCTGCGAGAGCTGCTCGTCGGTGATCTCGGCGCCCTCGGAGATCGGCGTCGGCTTGAGGATCACCTGAGTGCCGCCCTGCAGGTCCAGGCCCAGGCGCACCGACGAACTTGTTCCGGGCCAGAAGGCCCACACGGCGAGCCCGACGATGACCACGCCGAGCGCGACAAGCAGCCGGACCGGCTTGCTGGTGGTCGGAGGCGCCACTGTGCTCCTTCAGGTGACGAGCCCGGTTCTCCGCCGGAGGGGCGGAACCGGTGTGCTGGGAGTGCGTCGGTGCTGCGGGTACTGGCGCGCCAGTCTACGAGCCGCTCACTCCTCGCTCGCGGGTGCCTCGTCAGGCTCGGGGTCCCTCGCCGGCTCGACCACCCGGGCCACCGCGGCGGGCACGATCCGCATGAACACTCCCGGCGAGACCTCGATGCTGAGCTCGTTCTCGGTGACGACGGCGATGGTGCCGAAGATCCCGGCCGTGGTCATGATCTCGGTGCCGGGCTGGAGTGCGGTGAGCATCTCCTGCTGCTTGCGCTGGCGCTGGCGGCCAGGGCGGATGATGAGGAAGTAGAAGGCCGCACCTGCAGCAGCGATGAGCAACAGGCTCATGGGATCCATGGGAACCTCCGGTTCGGGGCACCTGGCGGCGCTATCCGAGGCTACCCGAGGGCGATCAGGCCAGCTCGAGCACCTGCTGGTCCGGGCCGTCGGGCCCGGGCGGCTCCAGACCGGCGTGGCGCCAGGCCGCGGCGGTGGCCACCCGGCCGCGCGGGGTGCGCATCAGCATGCCCAGGCGGACGAGGAACGGCTCGGACACGGTCTCGATGGTCTCGGGCTCCTCTCCGACGGCCACCGCGAGGGTCGAGAGGCCGACCGGTCCGCCGCCGAACCGTCGGATGAGCACGTCGAGCACGGCCTGGTCGATGCGATCCAGTCCCAGCGCATCGACCTCGTAGAGATCGAGGGCCGCGCGGGCTGACGCGCGGGTCACCACTCCGTCGCCGTGGACCTGCGCCCAGTCGCGGACCCGGCGCAGCAGGCGGTTGGCGATGCGCGGCGTGCCCCGGCAGCGGCCGGCGATCTCGGCGACGCCCTCGGTGTCGACGGCCACACCGAGCAGCCCGGCCGAGCGCATCACGATGACCTCGAGGTCGGCTGTGTCGTAGAAGTCGAGGTGGGCGGTGAACCCGAAACGGTCGCGCAGGGGGCTGGGCAGCAGTCCCGCCCGGGTCGTGGCCCCCACCAGTGTGAACGGCTCGATCTGCAGCGGGATCGCGGTGGCCCCGGGACCCTTGCCGACGACGACGTCGACCCGGAAGTCCTCCATCGCCATGTAGAGCAGCTCCTCGGCGGCCCGCGCCGTGCGGTGGATCTCGTCGATGAACAGCACCTCGCCCGGCTGCAGGCTGGAGAGCACCGCGGCGAGGTCGCCCGCATGCTGCAGAGCCGGACCCGCCGTCATGCGCAGTGGGGCCTGCATCTCGGTGGCGATGATGCCGGCGAGCGTGGTCTTGCCCAGGCCGGGCGGTCCGCTCAGCAGGACGTGGTCGGCGGCGCGGCCGCGTCGCGCCGCGGCCTCGAGGACCAGGCCGAGTTGGGACTTCACGCGCTCCTGGCCGATGAACTCCGGAAGGCGGGTCGGGCGGAGCGCACCCTCGACGAGGGCATCCTCGGCATCCGGCCCCGGCTGGAGGGTCATGTGCGGTCCAGCCCGCGCAGGGCCGCCTTGAGCAGACCGCCGATGTCGGCGCCCGCGGGGTCGGCATCGGACGCAGCAGTCAGAGTCGGGTCCAGGGCGGCGACCGCCGCATCCGCCTCGCGCGCGGACCAGCCCAGCGACGTCAGGCCGGCGGCGACCGCGGCCCGCCATCCCGAGGCCGGGGCACTCGGGCCGGTGCGCACCGGCCCGCCCGACGGTGCGCCCAGGCGATCGGCCAGCTCGAGCAGAAGGCGCTGCGCCCCCTTGCGCCCGATACCCGGCACCGCGGTCAGCGCGGCCTCGTCGCCGGCCGCCACCGCGCGGCGGAGCTCGTCGGGGGTCAGCGTCCCGAGCAGAGCCAGGGCGATGCGCGGCCCGATGCCGCTCACCGTCTGCACCTGCTCGAAGACCATCCGCTCGTCGGCCTCGAGGAATCCGAAGAGGGACCAGGAGTCCTCGCGCACGACCATCGTGGTCCGCAGCTCCACGTGGTCGCCCGGGCGGACGGATGCCGCCGTCGCGGGCGTGCACAGCACGTCGACGCCGACCGCCCCGAGGTCGATGACCAGGCGGTCGCCGGATGCGGCCGCCACGGTGCCGCGCACGAAGGAGATCATCGCGCCGCCGCCAAGGCCTCGGCGAGGCGCCGCTGGCCGGTCCCGCGCCAGATCTGGCAGATCGCGATGGCCACCGCGTCGGCGGCGTCCGCCGGTCGCGGAGGTGCATCGAGGCGGAGCAGGCGGACGACCATGGTGGTCACCTGCGCCTTGTCCGCTCGTCCGGTGCCGGTGACCGCGGCCTTCACCTCCGTCGGGGTGTGCATACCCACGGCGATTCCCCGCTGCGCGGCGAGCAGGAGCCCCATCGCCGCTGCCTGGGCCGTGCCCATGGCCGACCGCACGTTGTGCTGGCTGAACACCCGCTCGATCGCGATGACCTCGGGGCTCCAGCCATCGACCAGGTCGGCGAGGCCGCGCTCGATGGCGAGCAGTCGCTGCTCGGTGGGCTGGTCGGGGTCGGTGCGCAGGACCCCGATGTGGTGCGCGGTCAGGGTGCGGCCGGGGGCTCCGTCGACCACGGCGACCCCGCAGCGGGTCAGCCCGGGATCGATGCCCAGCACGCGCATGCGACCTCCCGACCACGGCCGCGGGCCGGCTGCCCACGGCGATGCCCGGATCGTCCGAACACCTGTTCGGAAGGCTAGCGCCCACCTCCGTCAGGCCCCGGGAGCGACTCTCGGACGCCATGGGGCAGTGCCGGTGCGGCTATGGGGCCGGATCCGGGCTGACCTGACCCCCCGTGACGGTCGTGAATCCCGCGCACAGGTCGGCGACGAGGTCCTGCGGGTCCTGCACCGCCCGGTCATCCATGGAGACGCCGATCGACGCAGTGCCGTCGTAGGTGACCATGGTGACGTTGACGGCCGCGCCGATCGTCGCGACGAGCGGGTAGACGGCGGTCATGCGCACCCCGGCGAGGTACAGCGGCATGGGCGGCCCGGGCACATTGCTGGTCGTCAGGTCGGACGCACGCGCCACCTGGGCCAGCATCGGCACCGGGACGACCCAGCTGATGTCCGCCAGCGGGTCCGCGAGGCGCAGCGCCGGCTCGTCTCGCCACTTCTCCACGAGGGCATGCGCCTGCTGCAGGTGCTCCGCGACCGTCAGTCCCGCGATGGACAGCGGGAACCGCGCGATGCTCACGGCATTCGAGGCCCGGCCCGAGCGGTCGCCGGCGTCGCCGCGCAGGCTGATCGGCACATTGATGCGCAGTTCCTCGACCACCACGCCGTGGCGACGGTGATAGGCGTCCATGCCGCACGCCACGGCAGCGAGGAAGACGTCGTTGACGCTCGCCGAGTGCTCCTTGGCGGCGGCCCGGACATCGGCGAACGGCAGCGAGAAGGCGGCGAACCGGTAGGTCGTCCCCCGGCCGACGAGCACCGGCGACAGCGCCGCGTCAGGGGCGGCCGCGACGCGGCCGATCGACGTGAGCGTGGACCAGGCTCCCGTCCACGTGCCCTGCGGATCGGACCACGTGCCGGTGAGCAGGCCGAGGGCCCCGCGGGCCGCAGCCTCGGCCACACCGAGGCCCCATCGCGCGGAGTCCAGCAGGTTCGCCGTGCTGACGTCGCGGGTCGTCACATCCTCCGCCTCCGGCGCCTCGGGTGCGGGAGGCTCGTTCGGGTCGGTGTCGGGCGCGAACTCGAACAGGCTCAGCCCCATGAGCACGGTCGCCTGGCCGTCGGCGATCGAGTGGTGCAGCTTGAGCAGGAACGCGGCCGCCCCACCCGGCAGGTCCTCGACGAGTGCGGCCTCCCAGAGCGGTCGGTCGGGGTCGAAGTCGGTCAGGCTCATCCGGCGGGCGTCGTCGAGCAGGTCCTGCCAGCCGGCACCCTCGGGCAGCCGGTACCGACGCAGGTGCACGTCGAGGTCGAAGTCCGGGTCTACGGCCATCCGCGGGGCGGAGAACCCGAACAGCCCGTAGAGCGGACGCTTGCGCAGGGTCGGGACGCACAGGGTCAGCCGCTCCACGCGGTCGCGCAGCCGGACCCAGTCAGGTGCCCGCTCGAGGACGGCGAGCGCGACGACCGTGGATCGCATCGTGGGGTCGCCGCTGGCCGTCCGGAAGGTCGCGGCGTCCCACCCGCGCAGCTGCGTGCCGACGTAGTCGTTCATCTGGTTCCCCTGACGCTGGGAGGTGACTACTCGACCGCCGCCATGACCTCGTCGCTGACGTCGAAGTTCGCGTAGACGTTCTGGACGTCGTCGCTGTCCTCGAGTGCCTCGATAAGCCGGAAGACCTTGCGGGCGCCGTCCTCCTCGAGCTCCACCGAGACACTCGGCAGGAAGTTCGTCTCCGCGGACTCGTAGTCGATGCCGGCCTCCTGCACGGACCTGCGCACGGCGATCAGGTCCGTCGCCTCGCAGATGACCTCGAAGGCCTCGCCGAGGTCATTGACCTCCTCGGCCCCCGCATCGAGAACGACGAGGAGGATGTCGTCCTCCGTCATGCCCTCGGTCTTCGGGACGATGACGACGCCCTTGCGGTTGAACAGGTAGGACACCGAGCCCGGATCGGCCATCGAGCCGCCATTGCGGGTCATGGCCACGCGAACCTCGGTGGCCGCCCGGTTGCGGTTGTCGGTGAGGCACTCGACGAGGACGGCGACGCCGTTGGGGCCGTAGCCCTCGTACATGATCGTCTGCCAGTCCGCACCGCCCGCCTCGGCGCCGGAGCCGCGCTTGACCGCGCGCTCGATGTTGTCGAGCGGGACAGAGTTCTTGCGCGCCTTCTGGATCGCGTCGTACAGGGTCGGGTTGCCATCGGGATCCGCGCCGCCGGTGCGGGCGGCCACCTCGATGTTCTTGACCAGCCGAGCGAAGAGCTTGCCCCGCTTGGCGTCGATGACGGCCTTCTTGTGCTTGGTGGTCGCCCACTTGGAGTGGCCGCTCATGCCCTCTTCCTCACCATGTCGACGAACAGCTCGTGGATGCGCGTGTCACCGGTGAGCTCGGGGTGGAACGCGGTCGCCAGGAGGGACCCCTGCCGGACGGCGACGATCGTACCCTCGCTCGATCCCCTCGCGACGCGGGCGAGGACCTCGACCTCAGCCCCCACCTCCTCGACCCAGGGTGCCCGGATGAACACCGCGGGGAAGTCGGGGCTGCCCACGGCGGGGACCTCGACATCGGTCTCGAAGGAGTCGACCTGGCGTCCAAAGGCATTGCGCCGGACCGTCATGTCGATGCCGCCGATCGCCTCCTGGTCCGGACGGGCATCGAGGATGCGGTCCGCCAGCATGATCATGCCCGCGCACGAGCCGTACATCGGCATGCCCGACGCACGCGCCCGGCGGAGGGGATCCATGAGACCGTCGGCGAGGGCGAGCTTGGACATCGTGGTCGACTCCCCACCGGGGATGACGAGTGCGTCGACAGACGCCAGCGACTCGGCCGAGCCCACGGGGACGGCCCGCGCATCCGCGGCCTGCAGCGCCTGCAGGTGCTCGCGCACATCGCCTTGCAGGGAGAGGACCCCAACGACGGGCCCCGGCGGCGTCACCAGCCCCGATCCTCCAGGCGGTGGTGCACCGGCAGGTCCGCGACATTGATGCCGACCATGGCCTCGCCGAGTCCGCGCGAGACCTTGGCCACGATCGAAGGGTCGTCGTAATGGCGCGTGGCCTGAACAATGGCATTGGCGCGCGCGACCGGATCGCCGGACTTGAAGATCCCGCTGCCGACGAAGACGCCGTCAGCCCCCAGCTGCATCATCATGGCCGCATCGGCAGGGGTCGCGATGCCACCCGCGGTGAACAGCACCACGGGCAGCTGACCGGCCTGGGCCACCTCTCGCACGAGCTCGTACGGGGCCTGCAGCTCCTTGGCCGTGACGTAGAGCTCGTCCTCGGGCAGCGACGCGAGCCGCGAGATCTCCCGACGGATGGTGCGCATGTGGGTGACGGCGTTGGAGACGTCGCCCGTACCGGCCTCGCCCTTGGAGCGGATCATCGCCGCGCCCTCGGTGATGCGGCGCAGCGCCTCGCCGAGGTTCGTCGCCCCGCACACGAAGGGGACGGTGAACTGCCATTTGTCGATGTGGTTCGCGTAGTCGGCCGGGGTCAGCACCTCGGACTCG
>Ga0129336_10002201_pt1 | contig 12012 bp, 11 predicted proteins | sample CPB6_02_DNA_FD_96878 | JGI IMG/M metagenome (GOLD analysis project Ga0129336, IMG submission 96878) | Freshwater to marine salinity gradient microbial communities from Chesapeake Bay, USA - CPBay_Sum_0.6_0.2_DNA | ecosystem: Environmental > Aquatic > Marine > Coastal | place: USA: Chesapeake...
CCTACTCTTCCGTGCCTTAAGACAAAGTACCATTGGCGCTAAAGGGCTTAACTGCCGAGTTCGGAATGGGATCGGGTGTTACTCCTTTGCAATAATCACCAGGCAAAAAAAGTATATATATTTAAATTCCTTTTGTAAATATAAATTAAATTTTTAATAATTGTCTAAAATTAACAAAAGTAGATAAATTAAAATTTAATGCTATAACTAAAAAATTATCGCGGGGTGGAGCAGTCTGGTAGCTCGTCAGGCTCATAACCTGAAGGTCCTTGGTTCAAATCCAAGCCCCGCAACCAACTATTAGATTAAATGAATTTTGTTTAATTATGTTCTAATTAATTTTATTTTTTTGTAAAGTATTTTAAAATTTTTTTAAAAAATATTATTTTTAGAATTTATTTGTTGATTATAAACATTATCAACAATTTTATTATCCGGAATATAATCATTTACAACTTTTTTTAATATATTTTTTACCTCTTTAATTTTATTATGATTAATTAATTCCATTAGAGTGTTAAGATCAATTTCGAGCTGACTCCACGGGATGAATGGTTCTTGAGCTTTAAATATTTTAGGATGTTTAGTTTTTTGTGGATTATTTCCTAATAGTAGCTCTTCATATAACTTTTCACCAGGGCGAAGACCACAAATTTCAATCTCAATATCTCCATCAGGATTATCTTTGTCTTTTACCGTTAAACCAGAGAGTTTGACAATTTTATAAATTAAATCTTTAATTTTTATAGACTCACCCATGTCAAGAACAAAAACATCAGATCCTTCGTTCATAGCGCTTGCTTGTATGACAAGTTGTGCAGCCTCAGTAATAGTCATAAAATAACGAGTAACTTCAGAATGAGTAAGAGTTATTGGTCCACCGTTTCGAATCTGTTTTTTAAATTTAGGAATAACCGATCCTGAAGACTCTATAACATTGCCAAAACGTACTATGGATATTTTTATTTTATTTTTTTTTAGATCATTCGAAAGTGATTGTACACAAAGCTCTGCTAAACGTTTACTGGCTCCCATTACATTAGTGGGCCGTACCGCTTTATCACTAGAAATTAATGTAAAATTTAAAACTTCATTTGCAATTGCAGCTTTAATAATATTCAAGGTTCCAAATACATTATTTTTTACTCCTTCAGAAACATTCTCTTCTACTAGTGGTACATGTTTATAAGCAGCTGCATGATAAAGTGTTATAGGTTTAAAAGCTTTGACAATTTGCATAATCCAAATCTCATCTTGAACTGATCCAAGTAAAGGAATAATTTTTTTATACATATCTCCATTTGTCAGTTCTATTAACTCTTCATATATTTTATAAAGAGCATACTCGTTAGAATCTAGTAATAGAAGTTTATAAGGATTTAGTTTGATTATTTGTCTACACAATTCAGAACCAATTGATCCACCAGCTCCAGTAACTAACACTGTTTTTAAATTTATATTTTTATTTAATAACTGTAGATCGGGTAATATCTGACTACGATTTAATAAATCATCTATATCTAAATCTTTTATATCGGAAACTGTAATTCTGCCTTTAACTATATCAGAGACACTTGGTAACGTTTTAACAATCACTCTATATTTATTGATATTTTTTATAATTTCAGCTCGTCTATTTCGATTAATTGAAGGAAGAGCAAGAAGTATGTGGGTTATTTTTTTAGATTGAATTAACAAATCTAAAACTTTTGGGGAAAAAATTTTATAACCTTGCAAAATTTGACCCTGCAAATATTTATCATCGTCTAAAAAACCAACAACTTTTAACTCAAAGCTATTTTCTAAAGCAGATACTAATTGACGTCCTGCGCTTCCAGCACCATACACTAAAGCTTTTGGTAGATCTTTGATTTTATTATTAATATAATTTCCACTAAATAAATATCGTACAAATAATCTTGAACAAATAACTAAAAAAAAAAATAATATAGGCTGCAATATACCAACAGATCTGGGAATTCCTGCTACTCCATAAATTGTAAATATTAAAAAGTACAAAGATCCGTATATTAAAATTGCAAAAGACAACAATAACATTACGGATTCTCCAGAATATCGAAACACTGTGCGATACAGACCTAAAATCCAAAAGACAGGCAATGCGATTAAATTGGCAGCCAATGACGCAACTAATATTTTTTGATTTAGAATAAAAAAAAATTCATCTAATCTTAAAAAAAAAGCAAACCATGTAGAAAAAAAACATAAAAAAAAATCCAAAATAACTGCTATACTTTGTTTTAAAAAACGTGGAAAAATAAGAAGTATTTTAGAAATATAGTAAACTCTTTTTAGCATAAATTCTGCAATCAAAATTATATTCTCATAAATACTTTTTAAAAAATCCCACTTGCAGGCTATAAAGTAACATTAAATAATTTGTAAAAAAATTACCATTAGTAGTAATAGGCCATATGGTAATAAATAAACCTGCAAAAAGACAAATTTGATAATTAGAAAAAGAAGTTTTGTTATAAATAAAGTATTTAAAAGAATGTTTCGCTATAAGATAAATAAAATTAAATAATAGTCCTACTAAGAAAAAAAAACCCAATATTCCAGTTTCAGCGATTAATTGAATGTAAAAGTTATGTGGATGGTTAGAGCATGAAAATACATTAACATAATATTTTGGATCTTGGCATTTTATTCTATATAGTTTTGGACCATGACCTAGGATAGGCTTGTCCAAAAACATTTTCCATGCACTTTTTATCATAGAGTCATGAGCTATACTGAACATGTACCGCTCTGAATTTGTTGTTTCTGAAATTACATTACTTAAAGTAAACCCAATTCCACTATATCGCTGATACAATTTGGGTGCTTTTATAAGTAAAAATATATTTATTGATAAAAAAATTATGAAAAAGCTTAAACGAAAGTACTTGAACTGAGTACAAAAAATAATCATAAACAAAACTGATATATTTAAAAGTAAAAAAGCAGCTCTCTCTCCTGAAAAAAAAACTAAAACATAGGTTAAGATAAACAAAATTAATACACTATAAATTTCAAATAGTGTTTTTTTACTTTTTATTAAAAATAAAGCAAAAAAAAGAGGAAATAATCTTGTAAGATAAGATCCTAGGATTAGTTCATTTCCAAAAAAAGAAGATAATCTAAAGGTAGCAGCTTTATATCCAAAAAAGTTTGACCCTGTAAAATACTGAAAATATCCATCTACAATAAGCAAAAAAAAAGTAACAAGAAAATTATAATAAAAATAATTTAAAATATTTTTATTTTGATCAATGAGATAAGAAATTAATAATGCAAAAATTCCAATTCTAATATAAAAAATTGAGGCTTTTAAGCTAAAAAATACATCATCGGACAAAAGTGAAGACAGAATGCAAACTAAACAAAAAGAAATAAATGCATAAAAATAATAATTTTTGTATAAATAATAAATCTTATTATTTAAGGAATAATATATAAACCATAAAGATAATATGCTAACTACTAGGTCTGGCAAAAATGGTCCTGTAACTAGTAAAGGAACTATGCAGGCGCAAAGAAAGCTGACATTATTATAATAATTTTTTTTTTTAATACTTTTTTTCATTAATAACTAAACATTAAAAATATAAATTTAAAAAATTAGATTACAGTTATTTAATTATACTAATTTTTTGGCTTTTGACATCTAGCAATAACACCATTGCCACCATACCATACGTTTAAATTTATAGCTCCGAGACCTTTTAAAAAATTTTCGATTCCAGATTTAGTGCCATAATTTTTATAAATATCGATTAGCCCATCATGAGTATCAACCAAAGAAAATTCATAATGTTGTTTTTTTGTAAGCGGTAACTCAGGATAATAAAATCTTATAGGTGCAATCCTAAATAAAATAAATTGAATAATTTTTGAGTCTTTAAATTTCCAATGAATAGGCCAAAAAAAATTTACTACTGATATTGCCAGTCTAGTTTGCAAGGATTTTGGCAATAGTAACCAAAACCACCTATAAACTACTCCGCCCCCTCCTATTGGAGTGGGTAAAGACTTAAACCATTTAAATTTATATTGATCAAAAATTAGTGTGCCGCCTGGTTTTACTTTTGAGTACAATTCTTTTATAGCTTTTTTTGGGTCTGGTGAGTGCTGAATAACATGTAAACAAATAACGTAATCATATGAATTATTTTTAAGCGGCATATCTAAAATATCAGCTTGAAAAATTCTTAGATTTTTGCATTTATTATTTTTATAATTTGCCTCAACTGCTTTTGAAAAATCAAAGCTATCAACTAATGCTCCGGATTTAATCAATACTTCTGTAAATCTACCTCCACCAGAGCCAGCCTCTAAAATATATTTAGCTTTTAAAGTTTTAATGTCTTTTCCTAGGCAGTATGATAATTCATCTCTTGATAAAGTAGTTTTTGTATAAGAATCATAATGAATTTTGGTCCATTTTTTCCATTGAAAACCGAATCTTTCACAATAAGAATCAGATTTAACAAATCTTGGAATATTACTAATAACTTTAAAATAATTTTTTTTCGTAATTGTGAATTTTTCTAATTTTCTCATAAATTCAATTTAATACATCATATCATAATATAGTTTATCCATGATACACATCAATATAATTAGATTTATAATTAATTACTATCGGCCTTAAAAGATAACAGTTTGATATTATCGAAGCTTTAGTATCTAAACCAATATCAACAATTAATGAAAAATTAGAGTTAAGTTGAAAATTACGTCCATTAATAGAAAAAAATATTTGAGTATCACAAGAGTTATGAATTAATAATTCTGTTTTATCATAGTCGTCAAAATAATTTTGAACTATATATTTTTTATTCTGAAAAAAAGATTTTCCAGCTGCCCCTAATTTAAAATTAGATCCTAGAAAATTTTTAGAGGCACTTATTAAATTTCCATGGACAAATGATGGTGGATTGCCATTTAAAGAATATCCTAAATAACAACTATTTCTAATGATGGAATTATGAACCTTTTCCGTTCTATGAAAAATATAAAAAACGCCATAATCTTCAACACCATCTAAAAAATTCTTATCAATAATTATTTCTCCAGATAATAAAATATCTTTTTTAATAATTTTTTTTAATAATTTATTATTTTTGTTATAGAAAATTATTTCGATTGTAGATTTATTATCTTTATAAAAAAAACTTAGCAAATTTGTAAATTTAAATAATGTTTTAAAATTACAATCTGTTCTCCAAAAAAAAGCATCTGAAACTGAAAGATTTTTATCATTATGATCTAAAAAAAAATGTTTAGGTTTGATTCCAAGAAAATTCCTAAAAAATAAAGCAGCTTGAGTATTAAAAAAATTACGCACTAATAATCTCATAAACTTCCGATTTAATTTCATTAATTGTTTTAAATTTATCTCCACTAAGAATATAATGATGAGGAGGATGAGTATGCTCAAGAGAAATATGCTTATCTTTAATCCCAATATAAATAGGAATTCCTAAGTATTTATCTGTAAAAATATAAACATTTGACTCAATTAAATGTGGGTCAACAATGATTTCATTGGTAAAATTAGTTATAATTTCTAATCTTTTTAAAATTTTTTTTCTAACAATGTCTACAAAAAATAAATTAAACTTTTGTTTTATTGGACTTTCAAAAATATTTCGAATTAAAATAATATTTTGGTCATTATTTTTGTTAAGTAAATTGCTTATGGGGCTTAATATATTTCCTTTTTTAACAACCATACTAAATGGATAATCCGATTGGTATGAAGAAAAACCGCCATAAAGTTTTTTACAAAATCCCCCAGCCATAAATCCCTTTTTTTTTGTTTTAAACTCACTATCTTGGTCTGACATTATTATTTTTAAGTTTGATCTAAATAAGACAGGAGTAGTATTTGTAAAATCATTGAAACTTACTAACTTTGAGTAATTTTTTTTTTTTATTAATTCAAGATCTTTTTTTCTTGATAAAAAAAAGATTGACTCATTATTTGTTAAGGATTCATCTATAAAAAAAAAATCTTCATTAAAATTACAATCAACCAAAGATATATCCCAAATATTATCAACTATTTTTGCTTCATAAACTTTAAGTTCAGAGTCATATTTTCCGAAATTATTAAACCTAGGAATATTTAATCTTGATTTAAAAAAAATACTTTTGTAAGAAAAAAAAAAATTCATAATATTATTCTTTGGTAGCTTTATTAAAAATTTTTAAAAGAACATTCTTTAATTTTTTAAAATATTGCTTACTTAAATAAGGGTGAATGTTAAAAGCTATAGTATTTCCATTTAATAATTTAGCATTATGATTGAAGGCAAGATAACCTAAAATTTTAAAAACTTTTTCATTATAGATTTCTGGACAAGAACCATAATTACAAAATATATTGTTATTGTTTAACTTTTTAATTATTTTGTCAATATTCCAATTAGAGTTTAAATATTTTGAATTAATTTTTATATAAAATCTGTAAAACGAATTATAAAAGTTTTTTTTTTCATGAAAAAATGAAACAGATTTATAATTTAATAAATATTGCTTTATAGTGTAGGCGTATTTTCTTCTAATTTTTACCCATTTTTCTAGTTTTTTTAATTGATAATTTCCAATAGCAGCTTGCAACTCTGTCATTCTATAATTTGAACCAACAAAATCATGAAGCCATTTAAATTTATAATCTTTTTTATTTTTTAAATTTTCTAATTTTTCTATATTTTTGCCACAGTCTCTCATACTCCACAATTTTTGATAATATTTTTTATTATTAGTAGCCAAAATTCCACCCTCTCCTAATGTATTAATAATTTTATCATTACAAAAACTCCAGACTGAAATATCGCCAAAAGAACCAACAAATTTATTTTTTATTTTAGCACCATGAGCTTGCGAACAGTCCTCTATTACTTTTATTTTATTTTTTTTTGCAAATTTCATGATTTTTATTATATCGGCTTGTATTCCTCCTAAATGTACTACAATTATTGCTTTAGTTTTTTTTGTTTTTTTTTTTTTAATGAAATCTAATTCAATGTTTTGGGTGTTAATATCAATATCTGAAAATACTGGCACTAAGTCATTGTTTATTACGCAAGATGCAGAAGAAATATATGATCTAGAAGTCACAATCACCTCAGAATTTTTTTTAAGATTTAACGCTTTTACTGCACAATCTAGAGCAACACTACCATTACACATACTAAGTGCGAATTTAATATTAAAATATCTGGAAAAAGACTTCTCAAATCTTTTGCAATAGTTCCCTGTCCAATAATTTAATTTTCCAGAGTTAAGAATCTTTTGTATTATAATTTTTTCATTATTTGAAACAAAAGGCCAATTATTATTAATTTTTACCATTAAATCTCTCTGCTATTATTTTTTGGTTTTTTTTATTACCAGTGAAAAGTTTTTTAATTAAATACACAATTGTTAAAATAATAATTTTAATATCAAGGTGAAAAGACATATTTTTAATATAATATAAATCAAGTTCAAATTTTTTTTTCCAACTAATATTATTTTCTCCATTTATTTGGGCCCATCCAGTCAATCCTGGTACTACATATAATCTTTTTTTTTGCTCAGTAGTATAAATTTTGTTATATTCCATCAAAAGAGGTCTGGGTCCAACAATTGTTAAATCTCCCTTTAGAATATTTAAAAATTGAGGTAATTCATCTAACTTCAGAACTCTTAAATAATAAGTAGCTTTTAAAACTCTTTTTTTTTCATTTTGATGATTAAATTTTTTTTGTTGTAATGCCATAGTTCTAAATTTATATAACTTAAATGGAACCCCTTTATATCCAGATCTGACTTGTATAAAAAAAACAGGTGAAGATATTTTTATTTTTAAATATAAATATACCACTAATATTAGAGTAAGTATCAATGGAAAGAAAAATAGTAAAAATATTAAATCTAAAATTCTTTTATATAATTTCATTTTTTAAATACAAAAAGTTTGCAAAAGATCTTACTACTTTTTTATTATCAAAGTTTTTTTTTATAAAATTTCTTGATTTTTTTGATAGCTCATATCTTAACTTTTCATTTTTTATAAGTAATAATAATTTTTTTGAAAGATCATTTTTATTTCCAGATTTAAAATTAAGCCCATTAACATTATTTAAATAAGAGTCCTTAAGTCCATATGTATTGCTGACAAGAACAGGAACGCTACAAGCTAATGCCTCAATAACAGAAACTCCAAATCCTTCTCTATAACTTGGCAAAACAAAAATATCAGAAATACGTAAAAAATTCACAATATTTTGAGAAAATTCATAAATTTTGATATTTGTGTAAATGCATCTATAATCGCATTTAATTATTTCTTTTAAATTCATTTCATCTTTTCCTACTAAAATTAGTTTTATTTTTTCGGAAATTGCATTCTCATTTAAAATGATTGATTTAAAAGAATCTAATAACAATAAAATTCCCTTATCTTTGTTAAACCTTCCAACAAAAGTAACTATAATGTCATTCTTACTAAACCCATTATTGATTTTATCTTTATTTTTATTCCTAGACTTAAAAAACTTCTTTAAATCAACTCCACAAACAGAGCCTTTATTAAAAACAACAATTTTTTTATTAGTTATATTATTTTTTATTATAAATTTTTTTTGTGATCGCCCATCACATAAAATATCTGTACACAATATACAGATAATTTTATCTAAACTTTTTAGAAAAAACTTCATAAATTTTTTTTTATTAAACCAAACTTGCCCAGTAAAAATATGTATTCTATTTTTTACGCCAGACAAAAAACTTGCTAAAGCGTTAAGTAATCCAGACTTAGGGGTAATTGAAAAAACAGTATCATACTTATTTTTATTTATTAAAAAAAAAATTTTTATAAAACAATAAAGGTCAATAAAAATATTTATATCTCTTTCAATAGGCACATGAATATAATTAATATTTTTAATTTTATTATTTTTATTACTTAATTTTAAGTTAGTAATTATATCAATATGCATTTTTGCAGAGATTGATAATATTAAATCTTCCAAAAAAATTTTAAGTGTAAAAGGCGTATTTGCAATAAATAAAATTTTTTTTTTAAACAAGATTTTCATCAAATTTAGGTTTTTTTTTAATAATCGATAAAAAAAGATTATTTTCAAAAATTATATTTTGTGTCAGTGCTTGATAAACTTTTTTAGTTAATGGTAGTCTACTATTAAAAAAATTATCATTTATTTTAAGTAAAAATTTAGCAAAAAAAATTGGCAAAACAAGTTCTAAACTCTTAATATGATATTTTTTTTTTATAATATTAATTAATAAAGAAATTTTGATATTCGAAACACAATTAATAATTCTTATGTTTTTATTCGAGTGTAAAATTTTTTTTATGCAAATAAAAAAATCATCAATAGAGACATACGACCAGTTATTATTTTTATTTTTAATAAAAAAAAAAAGATTTTTTTTTAAAAAAAAAATTATTTTATTGATTGAATTATTTAATTTTTTATCACCTAATATTTGGGCCGGTCTTAATATACTTGACTTATCATTAAGATAATTTAAAAAAAATTTTTCACCTAAATATTTCGTTCTACCATACTTTGACAATGGAAAAGGTATAGAATACTCATTAATTATAATATCGTTTTTAATTTTAATTTGAGGGGGTGAATATACAGAAATAGAACTAATATGAAGAACCTTACATTTTTTATTAAATTTTTTTATCAAATTTGTTAGCAATTGTGGGAATAGAACATTAGCATTATACATTTTCGTTTCATTTAAAGCCTCTCCAACGAAATTAATTATATAATTTGATTTAACTAATTGATTGATAAAATTTTTATTATTTAAATTTAAAAAAAAAAAATTATTTTTATAATAATTTAAATTTTTAATTGACCTACTTGAAAAAAATAATTTATAATTACTGGAATTAGATTTTTTAGCAAATAATTCTGCTAATTTTGAGTTCCCGCCTATTATTAAAATATTTCTACTCATTTTAAAATTTATTTATGTGTATATGTTTTATTCACTTTACCTATAATTTAGTTGATTAAGATACTCTAAAGTTAAATAATCTACTAAAATTCACTCATTAATATATTATGAGTCAATGAACAAAAAAAAATTTATTTTCATCTTCGTTTTTCTTATTTTAAATACCTTCTTTTTCCTTTTATTTAAATCAAGCCCTTACTCAAAAGAACACAATTCCTGTTTAATAGAAGTTTTAATTCAACCACGCACTTCTCAGTCTAATATTTTAACTTCTATTAATAACAAATTATTAAATGAATTTAGAGCTTTGAAAAATATTATTGTTCAAAATAATTATATTACCATTAGTTTAAAAGATAAATTATATGCTTGTGAAAGCATTTTTAAGGAAATTAAAGAACGATATCATCAACAAATTAATTATGAAAAAAATATTATTAATAATAAAAAAAAATATTTATTTAGCGAAATAACTAATGATGAATTTATTTTACTTATGATGAACGATCACTTTGAAATAAAAATTACTAAGAAAGAAGAAAAGAACCATACACTAAATAATTTTTATATAATAAATTTATTCTTAGTAATTAATATATGTTTATATATTTTTTTATTTTATTTATCATTTTATAAAAAAAATAATTATTATAAAATTAAGAAATTTTTAAAAAATTTTTTTAACTAATTTATCCTGATATTTTATTAAAAAATAAATTAAAAAAGGTATTATCATCCATTTTTGTCTAAATGCTATTCCGAGATTAGATGTAGTTTGAGATAAAAAAACTGTTGCTAGTAATATATAAATTAAAATAAACCAATCAATATTATTTTTTTTTTTAAGAAATAAATTAAATCTAAAATTTATAAAAAGTGATATCAAAAATATTAGTAAGAAAAGATTTTCAAAAGAAATAATAATTAAAATAAAATTATTTTTTGTATTAAAGAAAAAAGGAGAAATAAAAAAGTTAATACTCCTAAAAACAAAATTCATATCTTTGGATATACCTAGATAAGTATTATCGTAACTATCTAACAGCATATATCGATAACTTATTATTTTATTAAAGATATAAATTAAATTATTGTAATTGTATAAAAAAATAATTCCCAATATAAAAAGCAAAGAAAAAAAATATTTTCTCGGCAAATAAAATAAGATTAAATAAAAAATAAATGATAATATGAAAATAATTCCTATGTAAGGTCTTATAAAATAAATAAAAAAGATTAATAATATTATAATAAAATAATTTTTTTTTCCATTCCTATCAAGGGTGTAAATCATAAAACTACAAAAAAAAAAAATCAAAGAGTCTTTAGATATACCTGAAGTCCAGAACATAAAACTAGGACTTAAAAAGAAAAATAACAAAATAACATTCTTAGTATTTAGTTTTTCTGAAATGCGATATTTAATTAAACTATAATAAAAAAAAACCAGACCAATTGAAGAAAAAAAATTAAAAATTAAGTTAGTATTAAAAAAACTTATTTTACTTAAGATAAATATAAAATTTAAGATATACAAATAGTTATTTGAAATTAAATAATTACTAAATAAATGATCTAAGATCATATTATTTTTTAAAAAATTACCTGAATTCAAATACCAGCCGATAGAATCCGTATACTCATAAAGATGACTTATGATTATGTAAACAATACCAATCAAATAATGAAAAAAAAAAACAAGAAGACTTTCTACAATATTTTTTTTTTCTCTGTAAGCTAAAAATATCAAAAAAGAAAAACTTACAATTAAAATTAATATAGATATGAAAACATCAAAAATAGATGTTTGAAAAGTATCATAAATATTGTTAATCATTTTTTATATAATGATATTTCTTAATAATTATAATCAAATAATAGGAAAAACAAAGCTATCATTTGCAGATATCGGTGCATCAGGTGATCTACAAAATAGATTAAAAAAATTTAAGAAATTTTTTAAAATATTCTTATTTGAGCCAAATTACGATGACTACGAGAAACTGAAAAAAA
>Ga0129336_10002202_pt1 | contig 12011 bp, 7 predicted proteins | sample CPB6_02_DNA_FD_96878 | JGI IMG/M metagenome (GOLD analysis project Ga0129336, IMG submission 96878) | Freshwater to marine salinity gradient microbial communities from Chesapeake Bay, USA - CPBay_Sum_0.6_0.2_DNA | ecosystem: Environmental > Aquatic > Marine > Coastal | place: USA: Chesapeake Bay...
CAATCTTGGATCGAACCAACGCATGCATAAATTCAAGTATAGCGGAACTTTTTAAAGGCCTTCTAAATTCAATTGCCTGTGCAGCCAGTAACATCTCAATAGATAAGATATATTCCAAATTATCGATAACCTGATTAAATTTTCGTGCACTGATACTTCCCATAGAAACATGATCTTCTTGACCCAAAGAAGTGGGTATACTGTCAGCACTAGCTGGAAAACAGAGTGTTTTATTTTCTGTTACTAATGCCGCAGTAGTATACTGCGGAATCATAAAACCACTGTCTAATCCTACTTTATTCATTAGAAGTGTAGGTAATCCCCATTTCCCATCAATCAGTAAATAGGATCTCCGGTCACTGATATTGCCTAACTCAGCAGCAGCAAAACAAGCATAATCAAGCGGGAGCGCTAATGGCTGACCATGAAAATTTCCGCCACTGATCGTCTCGGTTTCATTAAAAACAATTGGATTATCAGTCACTGCGTTAAGCTCAACCTCTACCAATTCTTTCAGATGAAGCCAAGCATTCCTGCTTGCCCCATGCACCTGAGGCATACAACGCAAGGAGTAAGGGTCTTGCACCCGATCACAATTTTGATGACTTTCAAGTATAGCAGACCCCTGCACTAATTTTTTTAAGCGCTGTGCCACTAACTGGCAACCACCAAATGGTCTTAATTCATGAAGCCTTTCGTCAAAAGGAGAGGCAGATCCCATTAGAGCCTCCAAAGACATGGCCCCTACCCAATCTGATAACTCTAAACACCTAAAAAAGCGATCAACCCCTAAAGTAGCAAAAGCGAGAATGAACTGTGTGCCATTTATTAAAGCGAGTCCTTCCTTAGGTCCGAGTTGCAAGGAAGAAAGTTGGTATTGCTCAAATACAGTTATTGTACTTACTTGTTTCCAGGCATCAGTTTTATCTTGAGTCATAACAGTCCCCAACCCAATTAATGGCAGAAAGAGATGTGCAAGCGGCGCCAAATCACCAGACGCTCCCACACTTCCTTTTTCTGGCACAACTGGAATGCAATTATTATCGATATGCCATAAAATACGCTCCAGTGTTGATAACTGTACTCCACTATACCCTTTCGCAAGCGCTTGTACCTTTGTAATCAACATTAATTTTGCAACCGATGGGGGTATAGCATTACCCACCCCTACACTATGACTTTGCAATATTTTTTCCTGTAAAAGCTTGGTGTCTTCTTTTGAAATTTGCGTATTAGCCAAAATTCCAAAACCAGTGTTTACTCCATACACAGTAGAACCTTGCTCTACAATTTTTTTAACATGCTGCTCCCCTTTCCATATCTTTTGCTTGGCAACCTCGCTTAAGATTCCCTTTCTTTTTCCGTTTACCAGGTCCAGCGCGATGGAAACAGTAAGTTTATCCTCCCCAAACAAAAAATGTGATGCCATGCATTAGGTTTGTCCCGCAATTTAAAGAAATGTAAATTTGCACCGCAATGTGACTCATGCAGGGTCCGGTAGCTCAGTTGAATAGAGCAACTGCCTTCTAAGCAGTAGGTCATTGGTTTGAATCCAATCCGGATCACGAAGCCCCTTCCGATTTTGTTGAAGGGGCTTTTTTTGATGGTTGAGAATTGGTTTTCTGCCAATTTTCGTACGCAATTAAAAAACTATCAAAATCGGAATCACTCACTAAATTTAATTTTTGAGCAATTCTAAGCTTATGCGTAGAAAGAGTGGAAGGAGCCATAGAAAGTTGCTGCGCCACTTCTTTCATCCGCTTTCCTCTGCGCAATTGTTTTAAAACGGCAATTTCCTTTTCACTTAATAAATTGATTAAGTCAGGCATGTCAAAGAATAAATGCCCTTCGCAGATTAAATTGATAATAATTGTGTGTGGTACATAAATTTCGCCATTGAGCACAGTTTGAAAAACAATTTTAATTGTATCAAGAGAGTCTCCCCTAAAAAAGGTACCCGAAATTCCAGCACGATACGCACTTAATATTTCGCGGGACAATCGCTCATAAATAAAAATAATTTTTAACTGGGGAACATGATTTTTAAGTACTTGAATCAAATCAATGGCTTGCTCCTTATAAGAAACGGTATCCAGTACAAATAGGTCAAAATTCTTTTCAGAAACTAGTTGCAAGATCTCGTCTTCATTCCCATCCTCTGCTACTTTTAAAGAAAGCTCATCAACCATTTTTGAGAGAAGCGTAGATAAACCCTCTACCAATAATGGCTCTTTTATCAAAAACAAGGATCTCATATATTTAAAAACACATATTGAAGTATTGGAGAATTACATCAAGGTATGCCGATTAAATGCTGTATATCAATTTGTTGTGTATTTAATTATTTCTAATTTGATATCCGTATTCTTTGATTCATTTTGTAGAATTATGATAAGTATATACTTTTATTCACTAGAAATTGGGATACGGGTCAAAAGTGTAGATTTGTTTTTATGGGCAAATTGAATGTTGAGTTAGAGGAATCTTGGAAGGTGGCGCTTAATGCAGAATTCAATAAATCCTATTTTTTACAGTTAGTCAACCATATTAAAACTGAAAAAGAACAGGGGAAAATAATCTATCCTAAGGGCAGCAACATATTTAATGCTTTTAACAAAACCCCTCTCAACAAGGTTAAGGTAGTGATACTGGGTCAAGATCCCTACCATGGTCCCAAACAGGCACATGGGTTGAGTTTTTCTGTACAAAAAGGTATTCAATTTCCTCCATCTCTTCAAAATATTTTTAAAGAACTTCAACGCGATACAGGCACTCCATATCCATCACAGGGGGACCTTAGCTGCTGGGCGCAACAGGGTGTTTTTTTACTAAACGCTTCCTTGACAGTTAGAGCAGCAGAACCTATGAGTCACGCTCAAATTGGTTGGGCTATTTTTACTGATGCGGTTATTAGAATAATCGCTGAACAATGTCCAAAAGTTGTATTTATGCTATGGGGAAAATTTGCACAAGAAAAGGGCTCATTAATTGATTCTTCTAAACATCTAGTACTGAAGGCTCCCCACCCCTCCCCTTTGTCTGCACATCAAGGTTTTATTGGATGTGGACATTTTTCGGCGTGCAATCAATTTTTAGTAAAAAATGGGATGGACCCCATTGATTGGCACATCAACTAAACCTGTATGCTTTTAATGAAAAATATTATAGGAAGAATATGGGCGCTATGGGCCTTAACTACTTTTATAGTTAGCTTCCTGATTATATTGACGCCTTCTTTGCTAACGGGCGTGGTACCAAACCCCAAAGGGCAAGATTACTTTATAAAAATTGCAAGAAAATGGATTCGTGTTTGGCTTTTTCTAATTGGATGCAGGTTGGTTGTAAAGGGTGCGGCGCACTTTGAACAGGGGAAATCTTTTATCATTACGTGTAATCATAATTCGTTCATGGATGCCCCTTTATCATCACCCTTTATCCCGGGGCCAAATAAAACAATCGCAAAATCAACATTTACCAAAGTCCCACTATTCGGTTGGTATTACAAGCGTGGCGGTGTGATGGTGAACAGACAAAGTGATGAAAGCAGAAGAAAGAGTTATGAGGAGATGAAACATGTGCTACAAACAGGTATGCACATGTGTATTTATCCGGAGGGAACACGAAACAGGACCTCGGCACCCTTAAAACCATTTTACAACGGCGCTTTCAAATTAGCAGTTGAAACAGGGCATGCGATACTTCCTGCCATACTGTTCAATACAAAAAATGTACTGCCGCCAGGAAAATTTTTCTATGGATGGCCAGGTAAACTGGAAATTCATTTTCTACGTCCCCTTTCTCCAATGGGATTATCGGCCGAAGCACTTAAAGAACTTGTCTTCAATACCATGAGTGAATATTACCAAACGCATGTGGGCACTAGTACCCCGTAAAGAATCGAGTTCGATTTATTCGAAGATCCTGTAGCAATCCCGCTTTAGGTGATACCGTAAAATTGAAAGAGCGGGTGAAACCCACCGGAATAACATTTATTGATAATTGCCAGCAATGTAAATCCCGGTTAACAGATACTGTCAAGTACTGAATATCCATTTTCTTAACATCCACACTGGCACTTCCCGACAATTTCCATTTAGGGGTTAGATTGAAACTACCATTGAGATTCATTCCATTAGTAAATTCGGTATCAAAGCCACTAAAATCCGGACGTAGTCGGCTGTAGAATGAAAGGGAGTAGCTAATATTCAATTGCCAATCGATATTAAAATCAACAAATTCATTTGGATTTTGCTGCATGTACTCGAGTAGACGCTGTTGGTCGGCCGCTAGTACAGGATCTTGCATGCGCTCTTCTTGCTGCTTTCGTTTTAATTCTTCTTTTTTGGGATCTTTTGGTTTACTCTGAATATTGGTTCCAATCGAAACACTTCCAGCAGTAATTCTTCCTAAACTAAACTTACCACCCTGCCAGGCTAATTTATTGATCTCATTTCCCTTCGCATCTAGTTGGTAGGGATTTAGTGTAGCGCTTGCATTTACATTAATCTTATCAAATAATGTAGTGCGAACATAGAGCGGAATGTCCCGGGATAAACGCATAGAATCACGCAGCAAATCATAAGAAGCATTAAAACCAAACCCTTCCAGAATCATTACTTTTTTGATAGCGGCCTTTCCAGTATCCTTCTTTGAGCGATACTTCATCTCAAGGTTATTATCGATACCAAACTGAACCGCACCCGATTGCCTGGAGGCCGTGTTAAAGAGTACCTGTCCACCCATCTCATTATAATAAATTCCACGACCCGTTGTATCAATTTTTGTATAACGAATACGGGAGCGATTTAGATCGGGCGTATAAGAGAGAGCCAATTGTGGCCGCATCACATGCCGAACAGCCAACACACGTGATTTCTTAAAAGAATACATTCCGTATAAGGCCGTATTAAAGCCCAGCGAAAAACTCGCACGTTGATCGATAAACATACCCTTTCGATTCAGGGTGTCCACTTTTTGACGTGATTCATTCCACTGGTAGTTCGTTAACCGTTGCAGCCATACTTGATTATAGCTGATTCCGGGTGATATAATCAGTCGACCCCCTAGCACGGGAGGTAATGAAAGCGTGATAGGAATGGAATGATTTGCACCCCACTCGGCCGTATCCAGCAGATATTGAAAAAAAGGTTTGATTCCATTCTTCCCATAGGAAAGCGTATCGTAGAAGCTGATGTTATTGAAAAAATTACCGTTGTATCCGACCCCCAATTTTTCATACCACTTAGCGGTCCCCGCACCCTCCTTACGTTGAAAAGGAAAGATAGTATTGACCGTAAAGGCGCCATTGGGTAGACTCAAATTGATTAATCCCAGGTTATTATTTTGTGAGTGCGTTGCGCTGAGTGAAAAATTATACGGCCTATTTTTCCATGTTTTAGAAAAATTAATTGAGGAACCCATTATGTTTTGAAAGGGCAAAATTGCATTGCCGGGTATACTTTGATTGTATTTGGTTGAGCCCGCGTTAACGTTGGCAGAAAAGCTGACGCCTGGTCGAGCCCGGCTATCTACTGCGTGACTCCAGGATATATTAAAAACCTTACTGGATGTAAAATCAGGATCTCCTTTAAAATTTTGCTTAGAGGAACGAAAGTTAAAGGTGAGTCCACCATTAAAACGGTAGCGGGTTCTATAGGAAGCCCCTAAGCTTGTTGCCCATTCGCCGTAGGAAAATAAATCTGCACCGAGCTTTACATCCCAGTGATCATTGATCACTTTATAATATCCTATATCCTGCAATCCGATACCTCTTCGCTCGTCAGTTATAAAATTAGGCCGCAAAAGACCAGAATGTCTACCCTGACTGAGCGGATAAAAACCAAATGGGACATAAACCGGAATAGGCACGCCTTCAAATTCAGGGTGAGCAGGTCCTGATACAGCCAATTTCTGATTGATTACTTTCATTTTCCCTGCCACAAACGAAAAATGCGGATCATCTAGCAAACAAGTAGTAAATCGAGCCGTACTTATAAAAGTAGTATTCAAGTTAACTTTCTTCGCTTTTTCACCAATCACCAGCATCTCGCCTTGTTGCGTGTAAGTTTTTGTGGTGAGCCCTACCTGCGTTTTAAAATTATACCGAATCGTATCATTAGTCATTTCGGTTTCACCTGTTTTGAAACTTGCTGCATCAATTGTATTGCCTGCACTATCTACTGAACGAGTGGCTAACACAATTTGGGTGCGTTGATCAAGTTCCACTTTAGGCGCTTGTAAAATCATATCGGCATACACCGTTTTAGTCTTACCGTAAAGAAGAACTTTTCGCGTAGGTACACGCACCACTGCTGAATCTTCAGCTTCATATTTAATGGGCGCTTCTAGCGTATCAGCAGAACGTTTAAGTTGAAAAGAGTCAACACGCGAACGAATAGTATCCGTGTGTGCAGGTGTTGTATCGGCCGGCTGAACTGTTAAGGATCTGCGAAATGTTGGAGTGGTTTGGGCAGCTGCATGAGTTATGCACGCATGGGCATAAAATAAAGCGACGAAACAGATCCGCCATAAGCAGCAATTTGGCTTAAATTTGTACATCTTAAAAGTGCGGCGGAGCAAATGTAACCTTTTATGGAATCGCCATTTGTAAGCTTCACTAAACAAAATGTGAATATTAGTTTTTCCTGACATGACGCAACGCATACTTCTTTTCTTTTTAATAACGGGTGGGCTTTTGACAATTTCCTCCTTTGTACGGCCTAGTACTGTAAATACAAATTCCAAAAAAGTAATCGGAACCGTGATTATAGATCCTGGACATGGCGGAAGTGATCACGGAGCAAGGGGGCAATTCAGCAATGAAAAAGACATTTGCTTAGCGGTATCATTAAAATTAGGAGCCATTATAGCTAAAGAGTTTCCGGAATTGAGAGTTCTTTATACGCGTACAACAGATACCTACCCGGAGCTCCATGATCGCGCTAAGTTTGCCAATGAAAATAAAGGAGATCTGTATCTCTGCATTCACGTCAACGCAGCAAGGGGAAAAAGAGTAGCCTCTATAGTAGGCTATAAAACGGTTACTTATTACACCGGGAAAGGAGCCAGCAGAAAAAAAAGAACTAAACGGGTTCCGCAGTATAAGTATACCAATTTACCAAGTGAGGCCAAGGGAACCGAAACTTACATTTGGGGAGCACACCGCAGCGAGGACAAAGAATTGGCGATCATTGAAAATGCACCCATGCTCCAAGAGGAAAATTTTGAAAAGAATTATGGAGGCGTGGACGTCAATTCCCCAGAGTTTATTGCTATTTCCCTGCTCAAAACAAAACAGTACTTCAAAAGAAGTGCCACGTTGGCTGGGTTTATTCAAGATGAATTTGCGAAAGTAGGAAGAGTAGACAGAGATGTTCGTCAACGAGGAATCGGAATTTGGGTCTTACAAGCCACCGCTATGCCAAGTGTTTTGGTGGAAACGGGATTTATTTCCAACCCTGAGGAGGAGGATTATCTTAATAGTGAAGCGGGTCAAGAAGAGCTCTCTGCCTGCATGGTCAGGGGATTAAAAAATTACTTAACCTGGCTTGAACAAAAGCAACAACCAGAAAACGCCTCAACCAATAGTACCACACAAGCCTCTACCCGCTCCTTTCTTGAGGCAGTCGAGGAAAAACACAAACTAACCAAGAGATGAAAGTATCCAATGAAACTAAAGTAGGTGCGTTAACCATCATTGCATTGGCCCTGCTTTTTATTGGGTTTAATTACTTAAAAGGGAAGGACCTCTTTGCTCCTTCCAAAAAAATATATGCCGTATTCACTGATCTGGGTAGTCTTGAAAAATCTAACGAGGTCAAGATTAATGGTCTTCCGGTGGGTGTAGTATATCAAAAGCAGGAAAAAGACAAAGATGTAAGTGCCATCGTTGTAACAATCAACCTCACACGCGATATTAATATTCCAAAAAACTCTGTTGCCTATATCGCATCCAGCCTGGTAGGCTCCTCGTTTATTGTTATTGAAAGAGGAAATGATTTAAAAATGCTGGAAGATGGAGATACCATACAAACAAGAATGGAATCCGGTTTGCTAGGTGATGTCAAAGCACAACTTGACCCCACCATAAGTAGCATTCGTGGCATACTTGACTCACTTAAAAAAACATTGGCCGGCGTAAATGATGTATTAAATGCAAGCACACGTAAAGACATTCGAGAAACGATTGCCAATTTAAATTTAGCAAGTGCTGCTTTAAATAACTATTTATTGGAAAATGGACCCGTTAATCAGTCGTTAGAAAATATTTCCGCCTTAACTAAAAGGCTCAATAAAAGTGCAGCATCCATTGAGCAGACAGCCGATAATACCTCAAGATTTACTGCATCCTTAGCTGCACTACCCCTCAAAAACACATTTGATACCTTATCAATTGTAATTGACAACCTTAAAGGAATTACAAATTCATTGCAACAAGGGGAAGGTTCTGCAGGAGCGCTGCTGCATGACAGACAACTTTATGATCAACTTCAAAAGACACTGATGAGCACGGAAATTCTGTTAGACGATCTGAAAACTCACCCAAAAAGGTATGTTAGTTTTTCAGTTTTCGGAAAAAAAGATAAGTCCACCCCCTTGGCTACTACCCTCCACAAAGATTCGCTTCCAAGAAAATAACCATGTGCACGCGTCTCATTCGTGTTTTATTGGGTGCCTGCTTTATACTTTTCTCATTTATAGCATTGAATGGACAAGAAAAGTCAATCATAGTAGATTCTATTGCGGTTTCACAAGACACTAGCAAAGTTGAAATAGTAAGTGCAGACCGACTCACCCTCTTAAAAATTGATGATACCACAACCATTCAGATTTTAGCAGGTCATGTTCGGCTGCGGCAAGGGACAGCATTCTTCAACTGTGATAGTTGCGTGTTGAATAACGGAGCCAATATTTTTGAAGCCTGGCGAAATATTCAAATAAAGGATGGCGATAGCATACAAGTAAATGCCAGACACCTCCGCTACTTGATTGATAAAAAAATTGCTTACTTAGACGGAGGCGTTTCCTTAAATGACCGTAAAGCGACCCTTACCACTCCTGCCTTAGAATATAACCTAAACACGGATATTGGAATTTATACACAGGGAGGTAAAGTGATCAATAAAAAAACAATACTAACGAGCAAAGAGGGATATTACTACGCCTCTCTGAAAGAGGTGTATTTTAAAAATGAGGTGAAATTAACCGATCCTGCATATCGTATCCTTACTGATTCGTTACTCTACAACACTGCTACGCAAACAAATCGCTTCATTGCAAAAACATCTATCAGCGATAGCAATGGCCGAAGAATTGAAACACAGGATGGATACTACAAAGGCGGTAAAGCTGAATTCAATCAACGCCCTGTCATTATAGATGGCGCCACAACCATTACAGGGGATCGAATTGCCTTTAATGATAGTACTGGAACCTCACAGGCCATAGGTAACGTAGTAGTCATCGATACAGCCCAAGGCACCACCCTGGTAACCGGCCAACTTTATAGAGAAGATAAAAATGAACGAATGTTGGCAACAGGTAAGCCGCTCCTGATTATAAAACAAGATTACGACTCACTTTATCTAACAGCGGATACTATATTCACGGCCATGCAGCCTACACTTGTAAATAAAGATACCAGCCAGGTCAAGCAACAAACGCGGATTTCGCTTTCAAAAAAAGATAGTACCATTCGCTATGTTGAAGCATTTCATCATGTTAGAATTTTTTCAGATTCATTACAAGCGGTGTGCGACAGCTTGTATTATTCTGACCGCGATTCTGTTTTCAGGTTATTTAGAGAACCGGTATTGTGGTCAAAAGAGAGTCAAATTACAGGTGATACTATCTGGCTTTTCACAAAGAATAAAAAAGCAGATCGGCTTAACGTTTTTGAAAACAGTATGATCATCAGTGAAACAGAACCCGGCTTCTATAATCAAGTGGGCGCCATCAGAATGGAGGGTAGATTTACGGAGGGTGCATTAGATTCGGTAAGAGCTTTTGGAAATGCAGCCACCATCTACTTTTTACAAGATGAGGATAGCTCGTACACAGGAATCAATGAATCAAAAAGCGACTTAATCGACATTTATTTTATAAAACAGGCACTTGATCGTATTGTACTACGCGGAACCGTTAGTGGTACTGTATGGCCTATCCAGCAAAAAAATCCAGGAGAAATGCGGTTGCCTCTTTTTAGGTGGGATGACGCCCGAAGGCCAAAATCTAGGTTGGATTTATTGCAATAATGGGCAAAATTCTTTAATAAGTGTATTTGCTTATTAAATTACCTTTTCTTATGTTCGTAAATAGTGTCAAGCAACTTGTCTAAAAGGTGCGTTGGACCTGAAATTTTTATAAATTGCAAATAATATAACCAAACTTACAGCCATGAGAAAAATTCTCCATGTCCTTTTGGCGTTTACCCTCTTGTTTTTTTTAGCTCCCTTAACGATGGAAGCGCAAGAGAGAACGTTAAGTGGAACCATTCTGGCCGATGATTCTAAATCTCCCTTGCCAGGAGTTACCATTCGAGTGAAAGGAACTCGTCGATTAACACAAACAGACGTTAACGGTAAATTCACCATTCGCGTTAGCACAGGTGAAGTACTTCAAATCTCCAGTGTAGGGTATGAAACTGCAGACATTAAAGTTGGTGCAGCCGAAAACATTGGACTAAGTCTCAAAACTGCTGATAACACCCTTGGTGAGGTAGTGGTAACTGCCATGGATATCAAGAGAAATCCAAGATCCATGGGATATTCTACACAAACCTTAAAAGGAGACGAGATCCAGGAAACACAACGTGAGAATTTTATTAATGGTCTACAAGGACGTGTAGCTGGATTAACACTGGACCCAACTTCCGGAGTAGCTGGAGCCTCCTCCTCTGTTGTATTACGCGGTTTTAACTCTTTGTCACTGAGCAACCAACCTCTCTATGTTGTGGATGGGGTTGTAATGGACAACTCTACCATGAATGAGACCTCATCTGGTGGTGCCACCATTGGTCTAGCCTCTGACCGTCCAAACCGCTTCAATGATTACCAAAACCGTATCGCGGATATTAACCCTAACGATATTGAAAGCATTACTGTATTGAAGGGTCCTGAAGCCACTGCCCTCTATGGTAGTCAGGCAAGTTCCGGTGCCATCATTATTACAACTAAAAAAGCAAAATCAAACAAATTTGCTTTTCAATATGACAACAGCTTCCGTTTTCAAGAAGTAACTCGCTTCCCAGAAACATTAGACACATATGGTCCTGGCACAAACGGATTAGCGGGTACAAGTTTTCGTCGTTTTGGACCAGCCTATGCTCCGGGAACACAACTTTTTGACAATGTGGGCAACTTCTTCCGTACGGGAACAGCTCAAACACATAATATTGGTGCTGATTTTGGCGTGGGTGAAAGCAAGTTTCGTGTATCAGGTAGCTACTTCAATCAACAAGGTGTCGTTCCCAATAATGATTTCCTTCGTTATAATTTCCGTATTTCCAACACTACTAAATTCTTTAAAGGGAAAGCGGATATCACCCCCTCTTTTTCTTACGTACGTTCAACCAACAATAAAGTGTTGAGAAGTGCAGGAGGATTTTTACTTAGTCTCTTAGTATGGCCAAGAACAAATGATATCAGAACGTTTGAAAATGACCAAACTGGAGACAAATTGGATTTATTTGATAACTCTTCAACCAATGGAGAATACGATAACCCACTTTGGAACGTAAATAACAATTTTGGCAAGGACGAAGTAGAGCGTAAAACATATACCGTTGGTATCAACATCAACCCCTACAAATGGCTTACCATTGCAGGTCGCTTTGGCTACGATCAGTACGACCAGGATGGATTCATGTTCTTACATCCTCAGTCTTTCTATCTGGGTGCAGCCCAAGGTGGATCACTGGATAACTATTGGAGAAAATACACAGGTTACAATCACACGATCACTGCTACTGCCAAAAAGGATCTTGGCAAAGGATCCTCCATACGCGTAATGGG
>Ga0129336_10002203_pt1 | contig 12011 bp, 14 predicted proteins | sample CPB6_02_DNA_FD_96878 | JGI IMG/M metagenome (GOLD analysis project Ga0129336, IMG submission 96878) | Freshwater to marine salinity gradient microbial communities from Chesapeake Bay, USA - CPBay_Sum_0.6_0.2_DNA | ecosystem: Environmental > Aquatic > Marine > Coastal | place: USA: Chesapeake...
CGTGGCCGACATGTCGATGGCCAGCCGTCCTGGAGTGATGTGGTACGACGTCACCGCGTCTAGGGCACCGGGGAAGCCCATGTCGCCGTCCGGGCTATGCAGGGTGAAGGTCACCGCCGCCTCGTCGCCGTCCTCGGTCACCTCCGCGATATCCCAGCGCAGCCGGTCGAAGCCACAGCGTCCCCCGTGGAGAGTGTTGGGCCCGTTATTGACGTCGAGCGCATAGTCGCGTCCGTCGAGCGTGAAGCGGCCGCCGGAGATCCGGTTGGCATATCGGCCCACGGTCGCGCCGAGGTGGGGATTGAGTGAGGCGTCGGCGTACTCCTCAAGTCGGGGGAGGGTCAGGTGTACGCCGGACATCGAGCCGGCGCGGTCGGGCACCTCGACTTGGTGGATCGCTGCACCGAGGGACAGCAGGCTGACCCGGATTCCAGACAGGTCGACGTCGACGACCTCGAAGTCCATCATCGCCGTGATGGATCGGCGCGTGATCGACATCAGTTCAGCGCCGCGTCGACGACCGCGCGCGCTGCCCGCTGCACCTCGGCGAGATGCTCGGGGCCGCGGAAGGACTCGGCGTAGATCTTGTAGACGTCCTCGGTGCCTGAGGGGCGTGCCGCAAACCATGAGGTCGCGGACTCGACCTTGAGGCCGCCTATCGGGGCGTCATTGCCGGGTGCCCGGGTCAGCACGCGCGTGATGGGTTCGCCGGCGAGTTCGGTGGACGTAACCTGCTCGGGCGTGAGAGCGGCGAGCGCTGCCTTCTGCTCCCGGGTGGCGGGGGCATCCACGCGGGCGTATGCCGGGTCGCCGTGCTTCGCGGTCAACTGGAGGTATCGCGCCGACGGCGATTGGCCGGTCTCGGCGAGGATTTCCGACGCGAGCAGGGCCAGGATGATCCCGTCCTTGTCGGTCGTCCAGACTCTGCCGTCACGTCGCAGGAACGAGGCACCCGCGGACTCCTCTCCACCGAAGCCGACGGTGCCGTCGATGAGCCCGGGCACAAACCACTTGAAGCCGACCGGCACCTCCCAGAGTCGCCGATCAAGGGAGGCGGTGACCTTGTCGATCATGGACGAACTCACCACCGTCTTGCCGACGGCCGCATCGGGCCGCCAGTCCTCGCGACGCGAGTAGAGGTAGTCGATGGCGACGGAAAGGAAGTGGTTGGGATTCATCAGGCCACCATCGGGGGTGACGATGCCGTGACGATCGGAGTCAGCGTCGTTGCCCGTGGCGATGTCGTAGTCGGTCCGACGCTCGATGAGCGAGGCCATGGCGTACGGGGACGAGCAGTCCATACGGATGCTGCCGTCCCAGTCGAGCGTCATGAATCGCCACGTGGGATCGACGCGAGGATTGACGACCGTGAGATTCAGGTCATAGGTGTCGGCAATCGCGCTCCAGTAGTCGACGCTGGCGCCGCCTAGGGGATCGGCCCCGATGCGAACGCCGGCGACACGGATCGCATCGATGTTCACCACCGATGGCAGGTCATCCACGTAGTGACGCATGTAGTCGTATCGCTCGGTACTCGATGTGGCGAGCGCCCGAGGCAGGGTCACGCGTCGTACGCCGTCGAGTCCGGCGGCGAGGAGTTCATTGGCTCGGGCCTGGATGATCGAGGTGATCTCCGAGCCGGCAGGGCCACCATCGGGCGGGTTGTACTTGAGCCCGCCGTCCCTGGGGGGATTGTGGCTGGGCGTCACGACGATGCCATCGGCGCGGCCCGGGTCCTCCGGCTTGCGCCCGGCGTTGTGGCGCAGGATGGCGTGAGAGATGGCCGGCGTGGGTGTCAGCGCATCCCGCGCATCGATCATGACCGTGACACCGTGCGCGGCGAGGACCTCGAGTGCGGTGGCCCAGGCCGGTTGGCTCAGGGCATGGCTGTCGCGGCCCAGGAACAGTGGGCCGTTGATCCCCTGCTTCTTGCGGTATTCCACGATCGCCTGGGTGGTCGCCGCGATGTGGTCGTCGTTGAAGGCGTTGGCGAACGACGAGCCGCGATGCCCGGAAGTTCCGAAGGCAACGCGCTGTCCTGGATCGCCCACATCGGGATGACCGGTGTAGTAGGCCGTGACGAGTGCGGCAATGTCGATGAGGTCGTCGTCTTGGGCAGTCTGGCCCGCGCGGGGGTGCACGCTCATGAGCACATCTTGCCGGGTCCAACCGTCCCGCGGCAGCCGCATAGGCTCACCGTGTGCAGCAGGAGGTGGTCTCGCGCGAGGGCGTGCCCAATCGCCGCTACTTCCGCACGCCAGCCACCGCGCCCGGCCCGAGCGGGCCGCAGATGTTGCGAGCCATTCGCACGATCCGCACCGATGCCCTCGGCTTCCTCGAGCAGATGGCCAGGGAGTACGGCCCCGTCGTGCAGTTTCCTATCCCGTCGCCGCCGTCCTACCTCGTCTCCGACCCCGAAGCAGTGCGCCGGGTCCTGGTCACCAAGGCGAAGGACTACGACAAGGAGACGATCCAGTACCGCTCTCTCTCGCTCGTCACGGGCGAGGGACTGCTCACCACGTCGGGCGACGTCTGGCGGCGCCAGAGGCGCATGGTGCAGCCTGCCTTCCATCACCAGGTGCTCGAGGGCGTGGTCGGGCATGCGGCTAGGGGCGCCGAGGATCTGCTCGCGCGTTGGGGGGATGCAGCCCGACAGGGGCGGCTTCGCCGACCCGCCGGGCCCGAGAGAGGCGCCGTGATCGACGTGGACGAGGCGATGATGCGGGTCGCCCTCGAGACGGTGGGCGCTTCACTCTTCGGCACCGACCTCTCCGCGGATGCTGATCGGCTTGCGCGCGCGACGATCGAGGCGCTCGATGTCGTGGTCGCTCGCGCCCAGGTGCCGGTGCAGCCGCCTCAGTGGCTGCCGACTCGACGTACCCGCGCCCTTCGTGCCGCTCTTGCTCAGCTCGATGATGCGGTGGCATCCATGATCTCCTCGCGCCAGCGTGGGAGGGGAGCGGATGAGCCGGCGACTCTGCTCGACCTGCTCGTCGATGCGTCGATCGCCGAGCCGCCGATCCCGGTGTCGGAGGTCCGCGACGAGCTCGTGGCGTTCCTCGTCGCCGGGCACGAGACCACGGCGAGCGCACTCACCTGGGTCCTGTGGCTCCTCGCCGGCGACCTCGATGTCCAGGCGGAGGTGGCACGCGAACTGGGCGAGGTGCTCGGCGATCGTGGGCCGTCGTACGCCGACCTCGATCGGCTCCCGTGGACTCGCGCGGTGTTCGACGAGGCGATGCGGCTGTATCCGCCGGTGTGGCTCGTATCACGCCAGGCACGTGAGGGCGATGTGCTGGCCGGGCGAGAGATCCCAGCGGGTTCGCTCATCATCATGACGCCGTACATCGCGCAGCGCGATCCCATGCTCTGGGATGAGCCCGCGGAGTTCCATCCGCGACGCTTCCTTGATGGGCATCGCCGTGGAGCCGCCGGCGATGCGGTCTTTTGGCCATTCGGGCTCGGGCCTCGCATGTGCATCGGGCGCGACTTCGCCTACGTCGAGGGAATGACGGTGCTCGCGGTGCTCCTGCGGCAACTCGAGTTCACGCGGTTGCCGGGGGTGACGCCGCGCCCCGCGGCTCTCGTGACTCTGCGCCCGGCGGACCCGCTGCCGCTCGTGGTCACCCGCCGCGCGTGACGTAGTCGACCAGCGCCGCCCGCTCGTCCTCCAGGGCGGCAAGGCGAGCCTTGACGACATCGCCGATGCTCACGATGCCGACCAGTTCCCCCGTGTCGACGACCGGCAGATGCCGGATGCGCGATGTGGTCATCACCTGCATGGCATCGTCCACCGTGTCGTCGGGATCGAGGGTGCGCACATCCGCGGTCATGATGGCGCTCACGGGTTTGGGTCGCACGCCCCCGGTTGCGCCGGCGTCAGGGTCAGCAGCCATGGCGCGCACCACGTCGCGCTCCGACACGATTCCGTCGATGTGCGCTCCATCGGCGGATACGACAACCGCGCCAATGCGGTGCTCGGCCAGGAGGCTGAGCAACTCGGCGACTTTCGCGTCGGGCGCGATGGTGATGGTGCCGGTGGATTTGGCGGCCAGGATCTGCGAAATCTTCATGGCGATTACCTCCTCCTCCATGGTTGCCCTGGGGCGCGCACGTGTCCAGGTCTGTGATGTGATCGCGACATGATGGTGCAGACCTCGCGTCTCACGCTCGAATCGCTCACATCAGAGCAGTGGGCTGCGGTCGCGGAGGGACGGACGGTCAACGGCGCCCCGGACTACCCGACCGAGGGTGACCTCGTCGCCGCGGTTCTCGTCGCAGCCGGCGACTGGCCCGCGGGGGACTGGGGTCCGCTCCAGGTTCGACGCATCAGGGACGGGCGGGTCATCGGTGGCGTGGGCTGCAAAGGCGAGCCTGATGCCGATGGCCGCGTCGAGATTGGCTACGGCCTCGTGCCGTCCGCTCGTGGTCGCGGCTACGCGACCGAGGCGGTGCTCGGGCTGCTCGAATGGCTGCGCGATGCGGGCGTGCGGCAAGTCGTAGCCGAATGCGAAGAGGGCAACCTCGCAAGCATGGCGGTACTGCGCCGGTGCTTCTTCACCGAAGCCTCGCACGTCCACGCAACGACCTGGTGGACGCGCGGACTCAGCCACGAATGATCGTCAGGACTATCTCGTGTAGCGGACCGTTGGTCGTGATCGACATGAGTCCGGTATCGCGCTCCAGGGTGGTGAACCTGCCGCCCGCCTCCTCGACGACCGGCACGAGCGCTGCGACATCCCACAGGCTCAGGCCGACTTCGGCGGCGATGTCGATAGCACCCTCCGCGACGAGCATGTGCGACCAGAAGTCGCCGTAGGCCCGCGTGCGCCACGCGCGCGCCATGAGTTCGTCCAGCGCCGGGCGGTCCCAGTTGTCGGGATCGCTGAAGGAGAAGGACGCATCGGCGATGTCGGCGACGGAACTCGCCTTCAGGCGGCGTGGCTCGGGTGACTCCGGTCCGGTCGTCCACGCCCCGTGACCCCGCGCCGCCCACCAGCGCCGACCAAGTGCCGGGGCGCTCACCACTCCGACCTGAATGGCCTCGTCGTCGGCGAGGGCGATGAGCGTCGCCCACACGGGGACCTGGCGCATGTAGTTCCTGGTGCCGTCGATCGGATCGAGGATCCATCGTCGTCCGCTCGCGGCTTCACCGCCGTACTCCTCTCCGACGATGGCGTCGTGAGGGCGCGCCGCCGCGATGCCGTCACGTAGGGCTCGCTCGGTCGCCTGGTCGGCCTCCGTGACGGGCGACATGTCCGGCTTGGTCTCGATGCGCAGATCCGTGCGTAGGGCGTGGGAGAGGGTGATGACATCGGCCTCATCCGCGAGTTGCAGGGCGAGGGCGAGATCAGGTGACAGGTCGGCCGGTGTCGTCACGGGCTCAGGCTAGCGAGGGGCTCTAGCCTGGGGATATGTCGGACACGGTCTTTGGACTGCCCACGCACGTCCTCGTCGTGCACGCGGCCATTGTGCTGCTGCCCCTTGCCGCGATCGGCGCGATCGTCATGGGCATCTCCCAGCGATTCTCGATCCGCTTCGGCCCCGCGGTCGTCGCCGTAGCCGCCGTCGGCACGATCGCGGCGTTCATGAGCCGGATCTCTGGTGAGGAGTTCGCTGAGCGCGTGGGCAATCCCGAGGAGCACGCCGAGGCGGGCGAGCTGTTGCCCTTCATCGCCGTGGGCTTCTTCATCGTGCTCCTGCTGCTGTGGCTGCTCGACCGACGCGGAGCGCGCGACCTGCTCACCCAGATCGTCGCCGTCATCGTCATCGTCGCCGCGCTGATCACCACCGGCTGGACGATTCGCACCGGGCACTCCGGCGCCGAGGCCAGTTGGAAGGCCATCATCGACAACACTCAGCCCGGCTGACATGCGCTCGATCGTCGCCGCATGCGGCGCTGTGATCGTGGGCCTGCTCACCGCGTGCTCGTCGGCTGCCGGCGGCGCCGACACGGCGCCCGGCACACTCCACGGTCCCTACTCGGTTGTGCGTGCCGTCGATGGCGACACCATTCGGGTCAATCGCAACGGCGAGGAGATCGTCATCCGCTTTATCGGCATCGACACCCCCGAGACCGTGGCTCCTGACCGCCCGGTGGAGTGCTTCGGACCCGAAGCGTCATCGCGCACCAAGGCGCTCGTCGAAGGCGGCCAGGTTTGGCTGGAGTACGACGAGGTCTCGGGTCTCACGGACAAGTACGACCGCACGCTGGCCTTCGTCTGGCTCGATCAGCAGACGATGCTCAACGAGCTTCTCATCCGCGAGGGGTACGCCGAGGAGGTCACCTACACCGACGGCTACGCCCACCAGCGTGACTTCCAGGAGGCCGAACGCGAGGCGCAGAGTGCCGGCGCGGGCCTGTGGACCGCATGTGCAGGGCAGAACTCATGAGCACCGAGGGTGGGATCAAGGCTGTCTTCGCCGCGCTGCTCGCGAACCTGGGTATTGCCATCAGCAAGTTCGTCGCCTTCGCGTTCACGGGATCGTCCTCGATGTTGTCGGAGGCCATTCACTCTGTCGCCGACTCGGGCAATCAGGTGCTCCTGCTTGTGGGCAACAAGCGTGCCAAGAAGGCACCCGACGCGAAGCACCAGTTCGGCTACGGGCGCCGCCGTTACGTCTACGGCTTCATCGTGGCGATCGTGCTCTTCCTCGTGGGTGGCCTCTTCTCGCTCTACGAGGGGTTCCACAAGTTCCAGCATCCGGAAGATCTGTCGGACGCGTGGATCGCCTTCGTCGTCCTGGGCATCGCGATCGTGCTCGAGGGCTTCAGTTTCCGCACGGCGTTTCGCGAAGCCAACCGCTCCCGCGGCAAGCGCTCGCTCTTCCGCTTCCTGCGCGATGCGCGGCAGCCAGAACTACCCGTCATCCTCCTGGAGGACCTTGGCGCCCTGGTGGGCCTTGTCTTCGCGCTCTTCGGCGTGTCGATGGCAGTCGCCACCGGTGATGGACGGTGGGACGGGCTCGGGGCCATGGCCGTGGGCACGCTCCTCGTGGTCATCGCCGTCTTCCTCGCCTTCGAAATGGCAGCGATGCTCGTGGGTGAGAGCGCGCTGCCCGAGGAAGACGCGGCCATTCGAGCGGCACTGGCGTCATCACCGCTTGTAGATCGCGTGATCCACGTGCGCACTCTCCACGTCGGCCCTGACGAGATCCTTGTCGGCGCGAAGATCGCGATCACCGGTTCGGACACTGGCGCGGAGATAGCCGCGGGCATCGACGATGCCGAGGCGCGCTTGCGGGCCGCCGTGCCGACAGCGACCTACGTGTTCATCGAGCCGGATATCGATCGCGGGTTGAACGCGACGTCCTAGACGTCGGCGGCGCCCATCTCATCGGACGGGGCGCCGTCGTCCGATGAGCCACGCGAGCGGAGGAGTCGGCGCAGCGATTCAAGTCGCGCGCCCAAGTGGGCGTCGCCGTCGACATAGGCGTCGAGCCCGCACTCCTCCTCATCATGCGTGCAACTCCGCGGGCACGCCTCGAGTCCGGGAGCGAGGTCGTCGAACGCACGCACGACCGTGTCCGGCGAGACGTGCGCGAGGCCGAAACTGCGCACCCCAGGCGTATCCACTATCCAGCCGCCTTCGGGCAGGGCCAGGGCTACCGCGGACGTCGAGGTGTGGCGGCCGCGGCCGGTGACGTCGTTGACTCGACCAGTCGCACGATCGGCACCGGGCACGAGCGCGTTGACGAGGGTCGACTTGCCCACTCCGGATTGGCCGACGAGCACTGTCACCTGGTCGCGAAGGTGATTGCGCACGGCGTCGAGGTCAGCGCGGAGGGGAGCCTTGCCACCGCCGCGGGCGATGCGCACGGCAGGGACGTCAAGGGCGGCGTAGGCATCAATGAGTGGCTGCGCGTCGGCCAGGTCAGCCTTGGTGAGCAGCAGGAGGGGGGAGATTCCGGCGTCGTATGCCGCTACCAGGGCGCGGTCGATGAAGCCGAGTCGTGGCTCGGGGTTGGTGAGCGCGACGACGATCCCCAACTGGTCGGCATTGGCCACGATGACCCGCTCAACGGGGTCCGAATCATCGGCGGTGCGGCGCAGGACGGTGCGGCGATCGTCGATGCGGACCACGCGCGCGAGGTCATCGACGCTACTGCCGCCACCGGTGAAGCCGACGCGATCGCCGACGACGACACCCTTGCGACCGAGCTCACGGGCTTTGACCGCCAGCACCTGCGCGCCGTCCTCGTCGGCGAGCGTGAAGCGGCCACGGTCGACAGCGACGATCATCGCCGGCGCGGCGTCGGCATGCGTGGGCCGGTCCTTGGTGCGCGGCCGGGACTTGCCGCGGGATGGGCGGACCCGGACGTCATCCTCGTCCAGGTCGCGGCCGCGCCCGCGCGCCATCAGGCCCCCGCGAGCATGTGCTGCCACATGCTGGTGAAGTCCGGGAGCGTCTTGGCAGTCGTGCCGATGTCGAGAATCCGTACATCGGGCACGACGAGTCCAATGACGGCAGCAGCAGTCGCCATGCGGTGATCGCCGTACGACGACACGGTGGCGCCGTGCATGGATGAGGACGGCTCGATGGCGAGGCCATCCTCCGTCTCGCGTGCTGATCCACCCAGCACGGTGAGCAACTCCGCGAGGGCAGCTAGTCGGTCGGTCTCATGTCCGCGAAGGTGTGCGATGCCCCGCAGGCGAGATGGTGTCGTTGCCAGGGCAGCCAGCGCCGCGATGACGGGAGTGAGCTCGCCTACCTGGCCGAGGTCGACGTCGAGCCCTCGGATCTCGTCTGGACCAGTGAGCGTGAGGCCCTCGCCGTGGAGGTCGACTGTGCCGCCCATCTCCGCGAGCAGTCCACGTAGGTCGTCACCGGCCTGGGTGGTGTGCTGCGGCCAGCCGGGAATAGTCACGGTGCCCGCGGTCGCCATGGCGGCTGCGAGGAAAGGTCCTGCATTCGAGAGGTCGGGCTCGATCCGTCGGTCGACGGCGTGGATGGCCGTGGGTGCGAGGGTCCAGGTCGATGCGCCTGCGTCGAAGTCCACGTGGACGCCGTGCTCGGCGAGCATATGGAGGGTCATCGTGATGTGCGGAAGGCTCGGCAGCTCGCGACCGGTGTGCGTGAGTGTCAGCCCGTTGTGGAATCGCGCAGCCGAGAGCAGCAGGCCGCTGACGAACTGACTGGAGGCTGATGCATCGATCTGGATGGCACCGCCGCGGACAGATCCCCTGCCGTCGACACGAACGGGCAGGTATCCAGCTACGTCAGTGACCGCGACGCCGAGGGCGCGAAGCGCATCGAGCATGGGGCCGAGCGGGCGCTCGCGTGCGCGGGGATCACCGTCGAAGTCAACGGGGCCGGTAGCAAGCGCGGCAACGGGCGGGAGGAAGCGCATCACGGTGCCGGCGAGGCCGACGTCAATGTGTGCGTTGCCGTGCAGCGGACCGGGGGTGACGCGCCAGTCGATGTTGCCGACGGGATCGACCCCCTCCTCGAGAACGTCGACGCCGAGTGAGGTGAGCGCCCCGGCCATGAGGTGGGTGTCGCGTGCGGCGAGCGCCGAGCTGATGGTTGACGGGCCATCAGCGAGGGCGGCGAGGACGAGAGCGCGGTTGGTCGCCGACTTGGACCCGGGCACGGCGACGGTGGCCGACACGGGGCCTGCGGCGGTGGGGGCCGACCAGGCGTCAGTCACCTCGTCCATACGGCGAGCGTAGCCGTAGATCCGATGAGGCAGGCTGGTCCCATGTGCGGGAGATATGCGGCCTCGCGTGAGCCGGCAGCGCTCGTCGAGGAGTTCGACGTCGAGGTTCCCCCCACGACTGACCTGCCCGCGCGCTACAACATCGCACCCACCAATGAGGTCTACGTCGTGCGTGACGGAAAGCCGGATGAGACCGGTCATCATCCGCGACGTCTCGACGTCGCTCGGTGGGGACTCGTGCCCTCGTGGGCCAAGGATCCGAGTGTCGGCAATCGCATGATCAACGCCCGCGCGGAGACCGTGGCGGAGAAGCCGGCGTACCGGCGTGCACTGTCGTCGCGGCGCTGCCTGCTGCCGGCCGACGGATTCTATGAGTGGCAGGCGCCTGCCGAGGGCGTGCTGACCGCTGCGGGCAAGAAGCCGCCGAAGCAGCCGTACTTCCTGCACCCCGCGGATGGCACCGGCCTAGCGATGGCCGGGCTCTATGAATGGTGGCGCAACCCCGAGGTGCCGGACGACGAGGACCCCCGTGCCTGGCTGCTGTCGACGACGATCATCACGACCGCGGCGCGCGACAACGTCGGCCGGATTCACGATCGAATGCCCGTCGCGGTGCTGCCGGAGCAGCGGGCAGCGTGGCTGGATCCGCAGACGTCGGGCCAGGAGATCCTAGCTGAGATGCTGGCGCCGGGGCCCGCGGGCTTTTGGGATATCTATCCCGTCTCCACGGCGGTGAACTCCGTCCGCAACCAGGGTCCCCAATTGCTCGATCCAGTGGATCTGACGGACGGGCAACTGCCCCTCGTCGATTGACCTCGGGAATGACCGGTCACCCCCGAGTGTTGGGTGTCTCGTGCTCACAGGTCTCGCCTCGACCCCCTCTATGGAGGGACTGCCAGGCATCCGGGCGGATCTCGGGCCCGCGGGGATCGGCGTACCCTCGACAGGGATGGATGAATCCCAGGTCGAGACCGATGCTCCCGTGGTGCTCGCCGACGAGACCGACGAGGAGCGCGCCGCGCGCTTCGAGCGTGATGCCCTGCCCTACCTCGACCAGCTCTACGGCGGCGCGCTGCGGATGACCCGCAACCCGGCGGACGCCGAGGACCTCGTGCAGGAGACCTTCGTCAAGGCCTTCGCGGCCTTTCACTCCTTCACGCCCGGAACCAACCTCAAGGCCTGGCTCTTCCGCATCCTCACCAACGCCTACATCAACACCTATCGCAAGAAGAAGCGTCAGCCGTTGCAGACGGACACCGACGACCTCGACGACTGGCAGATGCGCTACACCCAGGCGTACTCGACCGGCGAACTCCGCTCGGCGGAGGCCGAGGCACTTGACCGGCTGCCCAACGACATCATCAACAATGCGTTGAGCGAGCTGCCCGAGGAACGTCGCATGGCGGTCTACCTCGCCGACGTCGAGGGGTTCTCCTACCAGGAGATCGCCGACATTATGGACACGCCGATCGGCACGGTGATGTCGCGACTGCATCGCGGCCGCAAGCAACTGCGTTCATCGCTCGAGGATTACGCCATCTCCGAGGGCTACCTCGTGGCCGACGGGGGAGCGTCATGAGCGCGTGCGAGCCGTGCACCTGCGGTGAGGCTCTCTCACGGGTGTACGACTACCTCGACCAGGAGTGCGAAGCCTCGATGGCCGAGGCGATCGCAGGGCACCTGCAGGCCTGCCCGCCGTGTGCGGAGCAGTATCGCCTCGAGCAGATGGTCAAGGCCCTCGTGCACCGCACCTGCTGCGAGGAGCGCGCTCCCGAGGAGCTGAGGGTCCGCATCGTCGCCCGCATCTCCGAGGTCCGCATCACCTACCGCCGCCAGTCCTAGGCCCCCGGGCGTCCCGGTATCCGGGGGCGATGCACCACCTCCGCCCGTTATCGACGCTAAGACGCTCCTTAGCGTCGATAACGGGCGGAACTCGTGCAGCCGTCCGGCCAGTCCCCGCCGCCGCCAGCGCGTGGGGCGGCGTATGCCACGATTGCTCCCCGGCGGGTACGCCGAAGACGAGGCGAAAGGGGTCAGCCATGAGCAAGCGCGGACGCAAGAAGCGCGATCGCAAGAAGAAGGGCGCCAACCACGGCAAGCGTCCCAACTCCTGACGTGGACATCTTCGCCGAGATGGTGGCGCAAGTGCACTCGGTGCTGGTCGAGCCAGGAAGCGCCGTCGCGGCAGGGGACACGCTCCTGCTCCTGGAGTCCATGAAGATGGAGATCCCCGTCATCGTCGATGTGGCCGGGACTGTCCGCGACATACCCGTGCGCCCTGGCGATGTCGTCCACGAGGGCGACGTCCTCGTGACCCTTGTCGACTGACGAGGCGGCGCACGCCGTGACCA
>Ga0129336_10002205_pt1 | contig 12003 bp, 13 predicted proteins | sample CPB6_02_DNA_FD_96878 | JGI IMG/M metagenome (GOLD analysis project Ga0129336, IMG submission 96878) | Freshwater to marine salinity gradient microbial communities from Chesapeake Bay, USA - CPBay_Sum_0.6_0.2_DNA | ecosystem: Environmental > Aquatic > Marine > Coastal | place: USA: Chesapeake...
ACCATTATTGACGAAGAAGAAGATGACGAAGATTTGTCTGAAAAGACAATTACTGCAATTGTAGAAAAAGCCGTAAAGAGTGCAAAAGAAGCGGTAACTACCGAGATTATTTCCTATAAAGAGGAAATTAATAAGTTACAAGCCGAATTAGCAACGGCAAACAGCAAGGCAGTATCTGGAGGTCCAAAGCGTTCAGGCGCAAAAATTGATATGTCAGAAGTTTCTGATTTACTCAACAAAGCGGCTGAATATCGCGCTAAGGCTTCCGTAACCGCAGATAACGATTTGGCTCGCGGTTACCGTGAATTGGCGGCAGATTTTGACGCTAAAGCACACGCGATTAAGCCAAATAAATAATCAAACCAACTCTTTACGAAAGGAATACAATGGCACTAACAGCCCCTAAAGCCGCTGATATGTTCAGCGCGGCTGGTTCTGCAAAAGAACAAGCAGTTGCTATGGACGAGTTCAAATCCGAACTTAACAAGTCCGTAAATAACGCTGTTACTGACCCAATGGCAGTTGCCGCTATCCGCGATGGTAAAACTACTTTCGCTGCGGCGGCTGGTGACGCAGTTGCTTCTCTTGAAGCAATGGTCTCTAACAAGTCATTGGCACCAGACGCAGTAAGCGCACTAAATAACGCACTTGCTTCACAACGTCTAGCAATGCAAGATGTTCAGAAAGACATTACACTCACAAGCCCACTTAGCACTTCTTTTGCGGCTTTTGACCTAGAAGCACCTTCAAAGTTGCTTACTCCACGCCCAACTCCACTACGCAATAAAATTGCTCGTAAGAAGGGTGTCGGTACTTCACACCGTGTTAAGAGAATTCTCGGATACACAGGTACAGGTACAGGCGGAGTAGGAAACATTTGGCCGGGCATTACAGAAAGCACCACAACCGCATTTGGTTCTATCAACTACGAGCGTGGTCCTAAGATTTCTTATGCCGCTGATGATTTAATTCTGCCTTACAACTCCTATTCTCTATCAGATAGCGTTTCATTTGACGCTAACTTCTCTGGTATGGGATATCAGGATTTACGTCAATTGTCTTCAACTTCAACTCTCTACGCAACAATGTTGATGGAAGAGCGTATGATGTTGATGGCACGCGGAACTGCTTCTGGATATTCAGGCGCACTTTCAGCACCTACATTTACACTTGCTTCACCAGTAGCGGCTACAGGACAAACCGCACTTGCAGCAGCGACTTACTTTGTAAACGTTACTGCTGACGCTGGTATTTCTGGCTCTGGTTTCGGTGAATCAATTCTCGGAACACAGGCAAGCACCGCAGTTGCCTCTGGCGACGTTCTAACTGTTACAGTATCTACACCTGTTGCTGGCGCACTTGGTTACAACATTTATGTTGGAACTACAACTGGCGCGGCTAACTTGACTTATCAGGGAACTCTAAAGGGAACTGGTACATTTACAATTCAAGGTACTGGCGGACAAACAAGCGGTAATAACGCTGTTTATACAACAACTGGTGCGGCGGCTTCTCGCGCAAACGCAGATACTTCTGCTTACGCAACAGGTTATGACGGAATTCTCCCAACCGTTCTCGGTTCAAATTCTGGTTATAACAACGCTGTAAATAGCACATTCTCAACATCAAATCCTGGTGTTGAATACCAGACCGTTTTCTACAACCTATACAACAATGTAAAGGCTGACCCAGATGAGATTTTGATTAACGGCGCAGACCGTAAGCAACTCTCTGATTCAATTAAGAACGGCTCAACTGCTAACTATCGTTTGAACCTAACTCAAACTGAGGCTGGCGATTACGTAGGTGGCGCAACAATTGGCGCGCTATATAACGAAGTAACAGGAAAGATGGTTCCGCTAACGGTTCACCCTTGGCTACCACAAGGCGTATCGCCTGTTCTTTCCTACACACTTCCAATTCCAGACACAGAAGTTTCTGATGTATGGGCAAACTTTATGGTTCAGGACTATATGGGTATCCAATGGCCTGTAACTCAGTTTGCTTATGAGTTCAGCACATACTTCCGTGGAACATTCTTCTGCACCGCACCTGCTTGGAACGGCGCAGTTTCAGGAATTGTAAACGCGTAGTAAGTAATAAGTTGTGGTGCGTCAAATAGTGGGCGCACCACAACTTAACTAAAAAAGGGGGGCTATATGCCAAAGATGATACCGCCGCAAGGTTTGAAAGAAGTTGCTATCAAAACTGAACGTGGAACAAAGGTATATAAAGCAGGGCGTGACGGATTAATTAACGTAGATAATTCTAAACACGCAAAACAAATGAAAGATGAAGGTTTAGGAGTAGCAAGCACTAGCGGTGCAATGGTAGGCGAAGGATTTCCTTGCGTTGCTTGTGGTTTTGGTAGTTGGTTTAAAAAGTGTTCGCGGTGCGGACACGAGAACGAGCGAATTATGAAAGATGGCGACTAATGGCAACAGGCGTAACACCTTTAACGTTTAATGAATATCCGTATATAACGGTTGCCGAATATAAAAACGCGCCTACCAGTATTGATTACGATAACTTGGTTGTAGGCGGTAACGCTAACGCACAAGACGCTGAACTAGCGCGTGTAATTCTCCGCGCTTCATCTTTTCTTGACGAATATTTAAACCAAAATTTAGTTGCCTCTTCACGAACAGAAACACAACGCACCAGATTTACGCCGCAGGGTTATATTGAACTTCACCCATATCAATATCCGATTATTTCGTTACAAAGTTTTGAATATGGTGCTGACCCAAACAATTTAGTAACGCTTACCGACCCTTCAACTTCGTGGTTTGAAGAACAACAAATTATTATTCCGATTAGTCAATTATCGCTAACTTATTCTTCGCAAGGTCCACTTTCTTTTGGTGGTGCAGGTTCTAATAAATATCAAATCTTTACAAAATATAATTACACCGCTGGATACGTTAATAACGCTATTGCCACCGCAACTGCTGGACAAAGTTTTATGGTTGTTTCTAACGCAACTGGTATTACTGCTGGCAGTATGTATCGGATTTATGATGGCGATAAGAGCGAAACAATTTATGTGGCAAGTAACTACGTTTATGGTTCAACAACTGTTCCTCTAACGTCTGCCTTAACGTATAGCCACGCGGCTGGCGTGACCTTTGGTAACTTACCTACTGCGATTAAGCAAGCAACTATTCTCGTAACCACCGCGTTTCTAAAGGTTCGTGGCGATAACTCTTTAACTATGAATATTACTTATACACCTACCACTAACATTGAGGCGGCTCAACGTTATGGCGGCGATATTGCTATGGCTCTTGAAATGGTTAGCCTATATAGGAGAGTTCGTTAATGGCAGGTCGCGTAGGCGTTCGGGAAACCTTATTCAAGTTTCTTTCAAATCCGCAGATAGAAACATTAAATCAGGTATTAGTTTCCTTTCCTAAGCGTATAAATTTTCAAGTTAATAGTCAGCCCGGTCAGTTAAGCCGTGCCGCCGTGATTATTTTTATTGAAAGCGAAAATGAGACACGCCTTGCTATTGGCGGTGCGCATAGCGGTTGGAAGCGTGTGGATTATTCCGTTATATTACAAATTTATCACCATAGTCTTCAAAGAAATGCGCAGGACGCTATGATGGATTTTGATAAACTTGTTGATAATATTAAGACAAGGTTACGCTCTAACCATAACTTTGGTGACGAAAGCGGCATTTTAGTTTGGCAAGGAGCAGAACCGATAATAAGCGCGACCTACGGCGAACCAGCCACAACGGAAGAAGGCGCAACGGAAACGTTTGCGCAACTTCAGTTTGACGTTACCGAGATGGTACAAGCATAAGGAGAACAATGAAATACAAATATAACGGAACAGATGAGCGCGTGTTCCCTTCGCTTGGAGTTGTAGTCAAACCAGGCGAAGAATTTGAAGCGCCTGATAACTTTAGCGCACCTGACGTGGTTTCAGTTGGTGCGTCTAAGCCAGCAATTAAACCAGCCACAGCAACGCCTTTGGCAGAAAAGCAGGAGAGTGAATAATGACCGTACAAGCCTCGGTGCGTTCCTATGTGGGTATCGCAAAAGAAGTCACAAAAGGAACCGCAGTAGCACCAACCGATTTCATACCAGTAGCAAAAGATAGTTTAAAACCAGTAGATGTTATTGACCCACTTTACGATACAGGGTTGCGTGGTTCTAATGTAGTTAATTACAACTATATTCAAGGACGTAAGCGTTCAACCGTAGATTTTGGTGGCGCAGTATTTGCCGACACAATTGGTTATTCTTTGGCTGGAATTATGGGCGCAGTTGCGACAACTGGCGCAAGCGCACCATATACACACACAATTAGTTTGCTAAATTCTTTGACTTCTGGAACAGATACACAGCCAATTTCTTATACCATTACCGATTTTTATGCGGTAAATGTTCGTAGATTTCCGGGTTGCCAATTCTCTGATTTTTCATTGAAGTTTAACGCTGACGGAATGTTGGAATTTGATACAAAGACCACAGGTTTTTCATCAAGCACCACTAGCGACCCAACTCCAACATTTAGCACCGTTCTACCAACTCCAGTATGGCAAGGAACCGTATCTATTGGCGGTTCAGCAGTTGCTTATTCAATGGAAGGAAACATTGATTTAAGCCGCGCTGTAACACCTATTTATGGTATTAGCCAGACACAAGACCCTTATCAAGTATTCCTCGGACCACTTGAAGTTACAGGTTCAATTAAGTTCATTATGGAAAACGATACTGAACTAACACGTTATCTCACCAATTCACAACCAGCAATTGTTCTTAACTGGGCATACGGAACTGGCGCAAGCGCAGTTCAAATTCAAGCAACCATTACTAAAGGTGCTTATACTGCCGCCGCAATTGACCGTGGTGATGATTTTGTATCTGTATCAATAGAACTAAACGGACAAGCAAATACAACTGACGCTGGTGCGTCTGGTGGATATTCGCCTATTAAGTGGGTTCTACAAAACGCAAAGGCTTCTGGCACTTACGCGTAGCCAGAATAGAAGTGTTAGGGGGGTTGGTTGAGTAGGTCGCCTTCCCCTACTCCCACCCCCTAACACCTTATTTAAATAAATCGGAAGGCAACTACGGAAGGAAAGACAAATGGCAAAGAAAGAACTTGTTTTACCAGTAAGCAAAGCAAAGGTTACTTTGAAAGACCCAAAAGAACTCAAAGTAAAAGACCGCAAAAAAGTTTATGCGAACGCCGCTAATGCGGAACAAGGCATTATGCAAGCGTTATCACTTACCGATGGTCTTATTGCCATTATGGTAGAAAGTTGGGATTTGGAACTTCCAATTCCTTCGGTCAAAATTTCTGTTTTAGATGAAATGGAAATGGCTGATTACGATTTTCTAACAGAACAAACAAAAGACGCACAAAAAGTTTTGTTCCCTGCTTTGGCTGAAAATGATGAAACCACAAAGGACGTTGATAGCCCTTTCGGCAACTCCAACGGTTAAGGTGGATACTTGAAGGCGGCGAACGCCACGAAGCCTTTACATATCCAGACGAACAATGGTTTTATTACGTATTAGCAAAAGAGTTTGGTTGGACACCTAACGAAATAGAAGAACAACCTGCGGCTCTTATTGACTGGTTAATGGCAATTTCGGCAATGACAAAAAGGGTGGAAAGTGATAACCTCAAATCTGAAACTGGTTAGAGAAAGCGTTACTAAAGCCACTAAATCTATTGACGAAGGTGCGCGTAACGCTCGCGATGAAATGATGATGGTATTAATCCAATTATCTAAAGAAGAAATTCAAGGGCGCAGACCAAAAGGTGAAAAGGCTACGGCTGGATTACCGCCTATGAATAGAACAGGTAATTTGCGCCGTTCAATTCGTGGTGAAAAAATAAATAAAGGTTTTGCTAAATATGAAGCCATTGTCGGACCAACAATTATCTATGGTCGGGCGGTAGAATTAGGCGGTAACTTTGCTCCTCGCTCTTGGAAAGGAACTTCGGCTATGCGTGGTTTCCCATATATGGCACCAGCCTTTAAAAAGTTCCAAGTTGTCGCACCTGCTATTGCTCGTAAGCATTTACAAATAGGCGGTAAGTAATGGCTAACAGTTTCTTACCACCAGCCATATTTGAAATTAAGGCTATTGCCGACCAAGCAATTGCTAAATTTCAAGACGTTAATAACGAACTTGAAAAGATGGAAGGTCAAGCGGCTAAGGCTGGCGCTAGCGTAGATAAAATGCAGAAAGTTAGCCGTATCGCAACTGCGGCTTTAATCGGTATGGGAACAGCGTTTGCTGGTTTTGCCGCTATTGGTATAAAAGAAGCACAAGAAACTGAACAAGTATTTAATAAGTTAGGCACAACGCTTGGCAATATTGGTATTAATACTGAAAAAACTAGAACGCAAGTTGAAGAATTAACTGGTAGTTACGTCAAATTAGGTTTTGGCGGAGATGAAGCGGCGGCTGGATTAAATACGTTACTACTAACAACTGGCGATTTAGACCAGTCACAAAAACTTCTTGCTATGTCTGCTGATTTAGCACGTTTGAAGAATATTGATTTAGCAACCGCTTCTTCCATTATGGCTAAGGCAAGTCAAGGTTCTGCCAAAGCGTTTAAAGAAATGGGTATCACTCTTGACGATACTTTGCCTAAGAGCCAAGCAATTCAAAAAGCGTTAGATGAATTAGCACAAAAAACTGGCGGTCAAGCAGTTGCTTTCACTAAAACTTTTGCTGGTCAATTAGTAGTATTAAAAGAACAATTCAAAGATAGCGCGGAAAGCGTTGGTTCATATTTACTACCAAAATTAACAGCATTATTAGATATGTTCCAGAAAGCAATTGATTTTGTTCAGCGTAACGCAACTGCGTTCAAAATCTTTGCTGGCGTAGTTATAACTATTACTGCCGCACTTGCCGCTTATAACTTAGGCGTTAAAGCAAGTATTGCGCTAACTAAAGCGTGGGGCGTTATTACAAAAATACAAGCAGTAGCAACACAAGTTTTAACTGGACAACAAACTTTATTAAACGTTGCTATGAAGGCTAATCCAATTGGTTTGGTATTTACTGCCGCAACGTTACTTATTGGTGCGTTTGTAATGCTTTGGAATAAATCAGAGGCGTTCCGTAAAGGCGTAATTGCTATGGCTAAAGCAGGATTAGGTGCTTTTGCCGCTTTAATACCAATGATAGGTCAAGTTGGCGAAGCAATGTTAAAATTTATTTTAACGCCATTAAAAACTTTATTAAGCGCACTTTCACATTTGCCCGGTGTCGGTAAATTTGCTAAAGCAGGATTAGATTTATTAAATAAAGGTTTAGACGGCGTATCTAGTTTTGCTGATAAGGCTTCGGCAAAGGCTAAAGAACTTGCTGGCAATTTAGATAAATTAAATAAACCCATAAAAATTGGCGGTTCTGGCGGTATTAAAATTCCTAAAGCGCCTAATACTGGTACAGGTAGCGGTAAAACACCTGCTCAAACTGCTTCTGAAAAAGAAATTAAGAAGCAAAATGAAGAATATATGAAAATCGTTAAAGACTTAAACGAAAAAGTTGCTAACGCTCAAAAGAAATATAACGAACAAATGGCTAAGGCAAATACCGCTTATAACGAAGCAGTTAATAAGGCTAATGCAAAAGCGGCAGAAGAAACCATTAAAGCCGAACAACGTAAAAATGAAGATACGTTAAAGGCTAATGCCGATTATCAAAAGAGAGTTCAAGAAGCCCAAAAAACATTTAACGACACTATGGGCAAACTTAATGCTAAACGTGCTGATGATTTGGCTAAACTTGAAAAAGATAATCAAGCAAAAGTTACTGAAATTTATAAAGCCAATGCTGAGAAGTTACAAGATATTGTTAATCAAAGTATTAATAGATTACGTGACGCTTATAAACAAGGAACTTCATTTAGCGTTACAGATTTGTTTAAAGGCTTGGTTGAAGCAGGTAAGGCTTCTGCTGATGGTTTATTAGAAGCGTTAAAAACAAAATTAAATGGCGCTCGCCGTTTATCAGAAAAAGCCTCTGAATTAGCGGCGGCTGGTTTTAGTCAAACGTTTATTGAACAAGTTGTATCTGCTGGTCCCGAAGTTGGTATTGAACTTGCCGATAGTATTTTAAAGGCTACTCCAGAAACTGTTAAAGAATTACAAGCAACTTTTGTTGCTATGGAAAGCCAAACAAATACAGGATTAGACAAATTAGCCACCGCTATGAACGTTGGCGCAAATTTGGCTACCGATGAATTAAATAAGGCTTACAGAGAAGCACAAGCAGAATTAGGTGTATTTTTAGCACAACAAGCAAAAGAATATACTGAAGCACAAGCGGAAATTAATCGTGAATTTACTTCTCAAATGGCAGAAGCGGAAAAAACACGTGACGAAGCCTTATCTGCCGCACAAGCAGATTTAACTGCGGCATTAGCGGCTATTGATAAAGAATTTCAAACACGTATTGCGGAAATAAATAAAGATTTGGCTGACGCATTAGCCGAAGCGGCTAAAGATTTGGCTGAGGCTACCGCAGAGGCTAAGAAAGAACTTGCTGATACGTTAGCGGAAATTCAAAAAGAGTTTGACGAAAAATTAGGCAATATTAAAAATGCTATGGCTTCTACAATAGCGGCAATTAATCAATTAAAAGCGGCTATGGCTTCACTTTCTTCTATGTCGGGTGGCGGCGGTGGCGCAAGTGTTAGCACGGGTCTTTATACAGGCAAAGGAAGTATCAAAAATACGCCATATATACCTATTACAAGTATTCCTAGAGCCGTTCCAGCAGACGGAAGCATTGCTAGTTGGCGCGCTGGTGAAGAACGTTCGTGGGCGGCATTAAATATTCAACAAAACTTTACCGCAACTAAAGTTGATGCTTATGATGTTCACGAAAAAACTATTGCGGCAATTAAATTGGGTTCAACTGTAACAGTTGCTTCTGCTCCCGTAAGTGCCTCTAAACTAAGACAAATGGAAAGATTTGCATAATGACTGTTTTAACGCAACCCTATTCATTTTCTTTTGCTGGATTAACATTTGGTGGCGCAACTTCGCCTTATCAAATTCTTAGCGTTGTGGGATTAGAAGGCGTTCCATCACTAAGAACGCAAGATGATAACCGAGGATATGCCGATGGTATGTTTTCTGGTAGAGATTTTTATTCAGGTCGTAGTATTACCATTACATTTAATGTATTTGGCGATGGAACAAATTCTGCTCAAACTAACTTCAATACGTTACAACGTTATTTATTACCGCAAACAAGTGGAACTACACCTTTATATTTTCTTTTACCGCCAAATGATACGCAATATATAAACGCTCGCGTTCGTTTATTTACCAGCATTATTGACCCTAATTACACGTATGGATATATAACGGCACAAGTAGAGTTTTTTTGCCCTAACCCTGCGTATTTTGGTAATAATGAACAAACGGCTTTACTGGCTTATACGCCGCCTACTGGTCGCGTTTATAATCGCACTTATAACTTAACTTATGGTGGCGGTTCGGTTCTTATTAGCACTACTATTACAAATAACGGTTGGGCAAATGCGTATCCCACAATAACGTTAAATGGTCCAATTACTGACCCAGTTTTGGGTAATCAGACACAGGGTTATGCCTTAAATTTTACAGGGACATACGCCGATACTGACATATTAGAAATAGATTTATACAATAAACTTATTACATTGAACGGACAACCTGCTCGTAATTTACTTATTTCGGGTGAATGGTTTTGGGCAGAACCGGGCAATAATGAGTTTTACTTAACTGGTGACGCAGGAAGCACACTTGTAAATGTTACAAGTGCTACGGTAACGTGGAACTCTGCTTACGTATAGGAGAATAAATGACGCTACGCACTCCGCCTTCGTGGTTACAAAATGGTTCGCACCCTGCGGAAAATGACCGTTTAACTACGCAAGCACTTTGGGCAACCACAGGAATTATTAATTCTACATCTTTAGCAGTTACAGCAAACTCACCTGTTGGTATGAGCGTTCGCGTTGCTAGCGGTTGGGCGGCAATTGTTGGAACTACGCAAGCAAATATGGGAACTTATGTTGGTTACAATGACGCGCAAGTAACTTTAACTGTTACTACCGCAGACCCAACTAATCCACGTATTGATTTAGTTTGTATGACCGTAAATGATAGTTATTATTCAGGTTCATCAAATAACGTAGTTTTACAAGTTGTAGCAGGAACTCCTGCTGGTTCACCAGTTGCGCCGACATTACCAGATAATTCAATTTCGTTAGCAACAATTGCGGTTGCGGCGGCGGCTACTCAAATTAATTCTGGCAATATTACCGATACACGTGTTTTAGTAACTTCAAATGTTCCAGTAAGCGGAGATATTTCTAGCGTTACGGCTGGAAATGGTTTAAGTGGTGGCGGTTCATCTGGCGCGGTAACTCTTGCTATTGATACAACAATTACAGCAGATTTATCAACAGCGCAAACACTTACTAATAAAACTTTAACCAGCCCGATTATTAATAGCGCAACAATTGCTACTTCTACTTTAACCAGCCCTAAAGTTAATTTGGGTATTAATACTCAAACAGGAACTACTTATACAACAGTTCTTGATGATAACGGTAAATTAGTAACACTTTCTAATGCTTCTGGAATTACTTTAACTATTCCGCCTAATTCTTCCGTTGCTTATCCAGTAGGCGCACAACTTAACTTAGCGCAATTAGGTGCTGGACAAGTAACGTTTGCTGGTGGTTCTGGCGTAACAATAGTTTCAACAGGTGCTACTGCAAGCGCGCCAAAATTAAGAGTTCAATATTCAACAGCAACTGCGGTACAAACATCTACCGACAATTGGTTAGTTATGGGTGATATTTCGTGAGCCGTTTAGCCTTAACGCCTACAAATGTTCCTTCTAGCGCAACTGCTATTAGTACACCTACGTTACGCGCTGGCGATTTGTATTACAACACTTCAACAGGTTTAATGGTTTATGATGGTAGTAATTGGACACAAGTAAGTTCAAATGTTTCAATTACCGAAATAGACGCAGGTGTATTTGATAGCATTGCGCCATATAACGGTGGCGACCCTACAACCACAGCAACGCAAACGTTTAACGGAGGTACTCCATAATGCCAGTAGTTACACAAGTTCAAGTTCGTAGAGGAACTGCGGCTCAATGGACTTCCGCTAATCCCACACTCGCTAGCGGTGAATGGGGTTTTGAAACCGATACTAATAAACTCAAAATAGGTAATGGTTCAACTGCGTGGAATTCATTATCTTATGCCGTAACAGGCGCATTAGGAACAGTAACGAGTGTTACTGCTGGAACTGGTCTTAGTGGTGGAACAATTACAGGTAGCGGAACTATTGCTATTGATTCAACAGTAGCAACACTTACAGGTACACAAACTTTAACTAATAAAACTTTAACTACACCAACACTTGACGACCCTAAAATAAATTTAGCATTTGACGCGCAAACTGGAACTACTTATACAACCGTTTTAAATGATAACGGACAAATAGTAACTATGAACAACGCTTCTGCTAATACTCTTTCAATTCCTACAAATGCTTCGGTTGCTTATCCAATAGGAACACAAATAAACGTTCTTCAAATTGGCGCAGGACAGACAACAATTCAAGCCGTAACAAGCGGAACAACAACAATTTTATCTACTGGCGCAACTGCCGCAGCACCTAAAATTCGCGCTCGTTACGGTATGGCTACTTGTATTAAAGCCGCAACGGATACTTGGTATGTAGTAGGAGATATTGCCTAATGCCTATTCTTGGAGTTATTGCGTCTAGCAGACTTACTACGCCACCTGCGGTTGCGGCGTGGGACCATATTCAAACGGCTACAACAATTAACGCTAAAACTGTTACTTTTTCTGGTCTTCCTTCTGACTACCATACCTTCAAAATTATTGGTGCTGGTTATGGTTCAGGTGATTCCATTGGTAACACGACATTTAATGGACAAAGCACAGGTTTTTACGAAAACGGTAACTATGGTA
>Ga0129336_10002206_pt1 | contig 11996 bp, 9 predicted proteins | sample CPB6_02_DNA_FD_96878 | JGI IMG/M metagenome (GOLD analysis project Ga0129336, IMG submission 96878) | Freshwater to marine salinity gradient microbial communities from Chesapeake Bay, USA - CPBay_Sum_0.6_0.2_DNA | ecosystem: Environmental > Aquatic > Marine > Coastal | place: USA: Chesapeake Bay...
GATGCCAGTTACCAGATCGCCGATGAGACCGTCGTTCCGGCTGAGTTGCTGAGAGCCGGCCAGGAGTCCTGGGAGATCGCTGTTCGCGATGGCGTGGAGTACGGCGTGCGCAACAGCCAGGCCACAGTTCTCGCTCCGACGGGAACCATCGGCTTGATGATGGACTGTGACACCACCGGTATCGAGCCCGACCTCGGACTCGTGAAGTTCAAGAAGTTGGTGGGTGGCGGCAACATGGCAATCGTCAATCAGACGGTGCCGCGTGCATTGCGTCGCCTCGGTTACAACGCCGCGCAGGTTGATCGCATCGTTGCCTACATCGACACCAACAAGTCGATCGTCGGTGCCCCTGACCTCAAGGTGGAACATCTCCCAGTGTTTGCCTGCTCAATGGGTGACAACACCATCCACTACGAGGGCCACGTGCGAATGATGGGCGCCGCCCAGCCGTTCCTCTCTGGTGCGATTTCCAAGACGGTGAACATGCCCGAAGAGGCAACCATCGAAGACATCGAGGCGCTGCACATGGTGGCGTGGGAACTCGGCGTCAAGGCCGTGGCGATCTACCGCGACAATTGCAAGGTGGGTCAGCCACTCTCGACGGCGAAGAAGGACGACGACAAGAAGACGGACGCCGTCGCCGCTGCTGTCGAGCAGGTGGTGGAAAAGATCGTGCACAAGCCGGTCCGCCAGAAGCTGCCGCGTTCGCGTCGTGGTCGCACCTTCGAGTTCCGCGTTTCGGACACCAAGGGATTCGCCACGATTGGCGAGTACGAGGACGGTCGCCCCGGCGAAATCTTCCTCACGGTGTCCAAGCAGGGGAGCACCTTGGCCGGCATCATGGACGCCTTCGCCAAGAGCATCTCGTACGGACTCCAGTACGGCGTGCCGCTGCGCGCATTCGTCGAAGCGTTCATCAACACCCGTTTCGAGCCGGCCGGAATGACGGATGACTCCGACATCCGCATGGCCTCTTCGATCGTCGACTACCTGTTCCGCCGTCTCGCGGTGGAGTACCTGTCGCCGGACGAGCGTGCCGAGCTCGGCATCTTCACTCGTGAAGAGCGCATGCAGCCGACGCTGCCGGGAGTGGAGGAGTCGGTGGTGGAGACCACGCAGGGCGCCCAGATGATGAGCGACCCGAAGACGATTCCTTCGGTGGAAGATCTCGTTGCCCAAATGGCCGTCGACTCTCACCAGTCGGCTAAGCCCGCGGGCACGGGTGCGATTTGCTCTTCCTGCGGATCCGCCAACATGCAGCGCGCTGGTGCGTGCTACGTGTGCGGTGATTGCGGATCGTCGAGCGGCTGCTCCTGATCGCCCAGTCGATAAGAAGGCCCCGTCGGATTTCCGGCGGGGCCTTTTGTCGTTTTGAACTGTGATCAAAGTTGTAAGGTCCCCAGGTGGAGGTGCTCAGATGAAGTCGCGACTGACAGCTGGATGGTGTGTCTGCATGCTGATGCTTGGAGCGTGCGGGAGTTCGTCAAGTGGCGGTGACGGAGGTAGTGGCGTCGAGCGGTATCAGGGCTGCTCAAATGATGGAGAAACTGCGTTTGACGTGGGTGGGATTCCGTTGAAGTGCGGGATGAATTCCGCTGGCGAATTGATGTGGGACGTCGATTCCGAAGGAAAACTTGCCGAAGGAACCTACATCTCGCTGAACTCGGTGTTCGGTGACGAGTGTGATCCGAACGGACCGACGTCCTACTCCGCGGGAATCGGATCTGCGGATCAGTGGAGTCATGTGGTGCCCTTGGGAGCGATGCTGGGCACGCATGTCACGCCGATCGATCACATCTACGTCTATTACCCGCAAGGCACTGAAGGAAGTGCACCTGGAACCTTCACTGTCACTTCCCCTGCTGGCGGTCAAATCGTGCAAGTGGAGGACTTCCGCAAGAACAACGATTATCCATATCCGGATTATCGAGTGGTGATCTCCCATTCTTGTGATCTGTACAGCGTGTTCATCCATGTCGGCGAGCTCCAGGGAGCGGCCGCGGAAGCCGCCAAGGCAGCCGCGGAGACTGGCAGGTGGACAGGGAGCATTCGCGTGTCTGCTGGTGAGACGATTGCTGACGAATCAGCCAATCCCGGATTCGATTTTTCAACTTTTGCCACCAGCGCAAAAGTTGACATGATCAATCCTGGTTCGTATCTGCAATTCGAATCATGGAAGCCCTATACGGCGAACCCTTTCGAATTCTTCTCCGCCGACATTCGGGCGGCGTATGAAGCCAAGACATTGCGCACGGTTGATCCAATTGGCGGAACGATCTTCCATGACATAGACGGGACCGCACAAGGAAACTGGTTCGTGAAAGGAACCAATGGATATCGAGGAGTGGGAGATCAGAAGGCTTCCTACGACAACCATGGCAAGGTTGCCCGAGGCTATTGGGACACGCACTTGGCCCTTGCGCCCGATCCTGTCGATCCAACTGCATTGATCTACAGCATTGGTGACTGGGAAGGATGTCCGTGCCAATTCATGTCAAAGGGCAACATCAATCCGTCGACAGTGAAGTCCGGCATGCCTCCTACCGTTGTCGATCTGGTCGAGTTCGGTTATCTCGCGCCTGATGGTTCGATGATGGACCCGTCGCGACCTGTCAAGGGATACAAACTCACACCTGGGAGCGCCATTGTCGGCTCACTTGCATTCCAACTGAATGAGGACGGTTCGATGATGGTGGAAAAGCGTCCAGGCCTCGAGGCAGCAAGCTTTGACGGATTCACCGCGAACGCCTTGACATACGTTCGCTGAGGTCGCTCACACCCCGAGTCGTGCCGGCATGCGCTTGATGCCGTTGATGAAGTTGCTCTGCAGGTAGGCGGGTTCACCCGTTACGTGCAGGTTTGGGGCCTTGCGCCTGATCTCATCGAACATCACCGCAATCTCGCGGCGAGCGAGGTTGGCGCCTAAGCAGAAGTGTGGACCGCCGGCACCGAAACCGATCTGGGCTGGGTTGGCTGTGCGGGTGACATCGAAGCGATAGGGATCGGCATAGACATCGTCGTCACGATTGCCGGAGTTGTACCACATCACCACTTTTTGTCCCGCGGCGATCTTCACGCCACGGATTTCGGTGTCGCGAGTAGCCGTACGGCGAAAGTTGATCACTGGTGTTGCCCAGCGGACGATCTCTTCCACGGCAGTCTTGGTGTTGGCCTCGAAGTCGTCGAACCAGATCTTGCGTTGATCCTGGTGCGTAGTGAGCGCGAGCATCGCGTGACTGATTGCATTGCGTGTGGTCTCGTTGCCCGCCACGACAAGCAGGATGAAAAACGAACCGAATTCCTGAGGAGTCATCCGGTCTCCGTCGACGGTGGCGTTCATCATCACGCTCGTCAGGTCGTCGGCGGGATTCTTCAAGCGGGCCTCGCCGTGTGCTTGGGCATACGCAAAGATCTCCAGCGAGACGTTCATCAGGTTCTCGAAAGTGCCACCGAAATCCGGGTCGCCCGCACCGAGGATCACGTTCGACCACTCGAGGATCTGGCGTTCATCGGACGGAGGAATTCCCATCATTTGGCAGATGATTTCAAGGGGGAATGGGGCAGCAATGTTGTCGACAAAATCGAATTCGCCGTCGCCGTGCTTTTCGAGCACTCGATCCAGTATTCCCGCGGCGCGATCTCGGACAAACTGTTCGACGCGACCGATCTCTTTCGGGGTGAATGCCTTCGAAACGATCGTGCGCAGACGAACGTGCTTGGGATCATCCATCGCGATCATCGAGCCGTAGAACTCACGCAATTCGGCCGGTAGGTCGGTGATGTTGAATCCCTCCCCGCTGCAGAACGTCTCGGGGTTGCGGCTCACATGCCAGATGTCCTCGTGCTTGGTGATGGCGAAATAGCCAGGACCCGCTGGGAAGAACGGCATGTCGTGCTCGGGGAAGAAGTGGATGGGCGATTCGCGGCGCAGCGTGGCGAAGGTGGATTCGCGATGCTCGCGTGGCCCCGTCCAAAACTCGGGGCTTGACAAGTCGATCTGGTCAAGGGGGATTGGGCGCAACTCCATGGCCGAATGGTACCGTTCGGTAACTAATTGCCAGAGATCAGAACATCCAGCAAACAAAGAATGAGGTTTCCCCATGACTGAAGCAGTGATCGTCGCGACAGCACGCAGCCCGATCGGCCGTGCCAACAAAGGTTCTCTCGTCGATCTGCGCCCTGACGACATGTCGGCTCAAGTCGTCAAGGCGTTGATGGAAAAAGTTCCACAGGTGAAGCAGGAACAAGTGGAGGACCTGATCATGGGCATAGGTCAACCTGCTGGCGAAGGCGGTTTCAATATTGCCCGTGCGGTGGCGATTCTCGCTGGGTTGGACGACGTTCCGGGCGTCACCGTCAACCGATATTGCTCGTCGAGTCTCCAATCCATCCGCATGGCCGCCCATGCGATTAAGTCGGGTGAAGGAGAATGCTTCATTGCAGCTGGCGTTGAAACGGTCAGCCGCTACATGTCGGGGGCAAGTGACACTGCACCGAACCCAGTTTTCAAGGTGCCGGGTGCGCGCACCAAGAAGCGCGCTGAGGGTGGCCAGCCAACCTGGACTGCGCCGTCGGGATTGCCCGACTACTACATCGCCATGGGTCAGACTGCCGAGAACGTGCGTGAAATCGAGAACGTCTCGCGTGAGGACATGGATCGGTTTGCCGCCCGCTCACAGCAATTGGCTGTGGAGAATCAGAAGAACGGCTTCTTCGAGCGTGAAATCACTCCGCTGACACTTCCCGATGGTCGAGTTATCGACAAGGACGATGGTCCGCGTGACGGCACCACTGCAGAAGGTCTCTCGGCACTAAAGCCGGCATTCCGTCCCGATGGTCAGATCACGGCGGGCAATGCGTGTCCGCTCAACGATGGTGCCGCCGCGGTCATGGTGATGAGCCTCGACATGGCAAAGCGTTTGGGTATCACACCGCTTGCTCGCATCGTGTCGTCGGGTGTCTCGGCACTCAACCCGGAGATCATGGGCCTTGGTCCCATCGAAGCGTGTCGTCAGGCGATGAAGCGCGCCGGCATGACGATCGACGACATCGATCTCGTGGAGATCAACGAGGCATTTGCCGCGCAGGTCATTCCGTCGGCGAAGCATCTTGGCATCGAGTGGGACAAGCTCAACGTGCATGGTGGCGCGATTGCTCTCGGTCACCCGTTCGGCATGACCGGTGCTCGCATCATGACCACGCTCATCAATGGTTTGCAGAACACCGACAAGCGCATCGGCATGGAGTCGATGTGTGTCGGTGGTGGTCAGGGCATGGCGATGATCATCGAGAGGCTGAGCTAGCCCGACGAATCAGTGCGGCCGAGATCGTCAGTGCCGCCATCAACAGGCCCACTGCGCCGAACGAAACGATGGCGCCATTTGCGCCGTTGACTGCACCACCGAAAGCCCCGTACATCACGGGTGAAGTGAACGCGATCAGCGCAGCCATCAGCAGGCCGGATGCCCCAGCGAGACCTTGCGCTGCACTGGCCCTGCCTTCGGGTGCTGCTTTAGCGATTGCGGCTGCCGCGGCCGGGTAGGCGAGTGCTTGCACCACGCCTTCAACAATGTTGAGCGCGATAACTGGTGGCATGGTCGAAAACAGTCCATAACCGGTGACTGCAGGTACGACGAGAATCATCGACCACATTGCAATTCGCAGTGGCTCGTGTCGGTCGGCAAGCCTGCCGCCTTGAGATGAAAAAAGGATAAAGGGCACGGTGTAGAGGGCAAATGAGATACCCACCATGGTGTTTCCGCCTCCAAGGTCGGTGAGGTACCGATCCCATAGTGCGTCGAAGATTCCGACGGGTGCCTGCAAGGCCATGAAGATGAGTACTGCAGCCTGGATTTCGGGGAGCCGCAATAACTCGAGACTGAGACGCGACGACTCCTCGGTGCGAGGGAGGGCAGGAAACACGCGAGGCGCTACCGCGATGAGTGACAGCACGTTCAATCCCGCGAAGAAGAGAAACGTATTTCGGATGCCGAACGGATCGAGCATGAAGCCGCCGACGAGTGGTCCGAGCACGAAACCGAGCAGTTCCACACCGGCAAGACGGCCAAGCAGAAGTCCGCGTCGCGAGATGTCCACATTGGCGAGAAGCGCGCGAACCGAAGGAAAAACGAGTCCGAACGAACTGCCGATCACCGCACGAGCAAAAATGAATTGGCCAAGCGACTCGCCAAAGCCGAGGAGCACGGAACCAATCGCGCCGAGAGTCATGCCAAGCATGATCAACCGTTTGGCATGGCCGCGATCGGAGAGTGGCGCGAGAAACAGGTTGACGAGCAGACCTGCGAGAAATCCTGTTCCCGCGATCAATCCAAGACCTGCCGAGCTGAATCCGAATTCGTCCTGCAAATCGCTGAGTGCGGCAAAGATCACGCTGTTCGATGTGGCGACGGCTAGTGATGTGGCCATCAAGAGCACAATGACGCCACGCTGCGAGACGGGGACGGTGGTTTCGCTCACGCGCTACGTCCCTCTTCGAGCACTGCCTCACCGAAGCGCGGCCACGCGTCGATTGCCCATTCGCCGAATTCTCGATCGGTGAGGGCGAAGCACGCGATGTTCGTCGGAGGGTCGACCCACAGGAACGTGCCCGATCCGCCGAAGTGGCCGAACGCAGAACCCGAGGCTCGTTCAGGCATCCAATGAGGGTGCTTCGCACCGTGAATCTCCGGTCCCAGTCCCCAAGGGCAGGGTGAAAAACTTCCGAGTCCCGGCACTACTCCCTCGAGTTCTGGAAACTGTGTTGCCGTTGCATTGACGTACGTTTCCCGCGCAAGCAATGTCGGTTCCCGCAGCTCAGCGGCGAACTTGCAGACATCGTCGAGCGTGCCGTGCACGTCCTTGGCAGCAGATCCGACAAGAGCGCTGCTGATCATTCCCAGCGGCGAGAACAGCGCTTCAGCCATGAACTCGGCGAAATCCATGTCGACAAATTCGGCGACGTATGCCGCCAACAGGTCGTATCCCGTGTTCGAGTAGATCCGCTTGCGCTCGGGGCTGACAATTGGAGTGGGGTTGTCGAAGCCGTATCCGCCTGCATGACAGAGCAGATGTCGAACGGTGCACCCGCGATCGTCGATCAGGTCGTCAAGGGAGATCGAGCCATCCTCAACGGCAATCAACGTGGCCCACGCCGTCATCAATTTGCTCAGTGAGGCCAGTCGATAGCGACGCTCACGATCACCGTGAACGTGAGATTCTCCGCGTCGGTCGATGTACCCAACCGATCGGTGCTCGACGGGCCATTGATCGGCCAGGTCGAATGCCTGCCCCACGGGGATCAGTGGCGAATCAGTTCGGAGATCTGGAAGGCAAGATCGAGCGACTGACGCGCGTTGAGGCGTGGATCACACACCGTCTCGTAGCGGGTGTCGAGATCATCGTTGCCCAATTTCTCCGAGCCGCCGAGACACTCGGTGACGTTTTCGCCAGTGAGTTCAACGTGGATGCCTCCCGGCCAAGTTCCCTCGGCACGGTGGGCCTTCACGAAGCCGGTGATTTCAGAGACGATGTCCTTGAAGTCACGGGTCTTGCGGCCGTTCGGGGCGGTAAACGTGTTGCCGTGCATCGGATCACACGCCCACACGACCGGGTGTCCCGCATCGCGCACCGCACGAATCAACGGTCGAAGCGCGCTCTCGACGTCATTCGCACCCATTCGCGAAATCAGGGTGAGTCGTCCTGGAATGCGTGCCGGGTTCAACTTCTCGCACAACTCGATGACGTAATCGGTGGTGGTGGTCTTGCCGATCTTGCAGCCGATGGGGTTTCCCACGCCGCGGAGGAACTCCACGTGAGCGCCATCGAGCTGACGCGTGCGTTCTCCGATCCACAGCATGTGGGCACTGCAGTCGTACCACTGGCCCGTGAGTGAATCCTGTCGCGTGAGCGCTTCTTCGTAGCCGAGGATCAATGCTTCGTGACTGGTGAAGACGTCCACCTGGTGCAGTGCACTGTTTGTCTCGGTGTCGATTCCGCAAGCACGCATGAAGGCGAGTGCCCGCTCCACTTCGGTTGCCACCTGCTCGTAGCGCTGGCCTTCCGCACTGGATGCCACGAACTCTTGGTTCCATGCGTGCACTCGGTTGAGGTCGGCGAAGCCACCCTTGGTGAAGGCGCGAAGCAGGTTCAACGTGCTTGCTGCCTGGTGGTAGGCCTGAACAAGACGAGCGGGATCGGGCGTGCGCGAGGCCACAAGAGGCGACGGATCGTTCACCATGTGGCCACGGAAGACGGGCAATTCCTGCGTACCAATCGTCTCGGTGTTGTTGCTGCGCGGCTTGGCGAATTGTCCGGCGATTCGCCCCACCTTCACCACGGGAACACCGAGTGAATAGGTGAGCATCACGGCCATCTGCAAGATGACACGCAACTTTTCGCGAATATTGACCGCCGTGAACTCCTCGAAGCTCTCGGCGCAATCGCCAGCTTGCAGAAGGAATGCATTGCCGGTTGCCACCTTGGCCAAGGCGGCCTGCAATGAACGTGCCTCGCCAGCGAACACGAGTGGGGGGAACGAGGCGATCTGCTTCAGTGCATGCTGAAGGTCGTTCTCATCCGGCCACTCGGGCTGTTGCACGGCAGGGTACGCCTGCCATGAGGAGGGGGTCCAGTTCTTGGTCATCGGCGTTCCACGCTATGAGCCGTATCGCTCAGACGGTCAGGAAGCTCCCGGCATCCTCGCGAAGCGTGTCAACGGCGCGGCTCACCAGGCGACGTGCAGCCTCGGCCGTGACGCCGAGCTCTTCGCCCACCTGACGGAAGCTCTTGCGCTCGCCGTCGTGCATGCCGAAGCGGGCTTCGACTGCATAGCGAGCGCGCTCGTCGAGCGTGTTCAGCAAGTCGTCCAAGAGATCGCCATCGACCATCGACATCACGGCCTCTTCCGGGCTGATGTCATCGTTCGGTACGAGGTCACCGAGGGTGGCATCGCCGTCATCGCCGATCGTCTTGTCGAGCGAGACGGGCGTGGTCAGACGATGCAACTCTGCGTTGTTGGCATCGAGGCCCTCGGCATCGCCCGAGCCCTGACGCAACGCAGCGCGAAGGGTGGCGGAGCGATCTCCAGGGATGCGGATGAGGCTGGCCTTCTGGTCGAGTGCACGACCGATGGCCTGACGAATCCAGAACGTGGCATACGTAGAGAACTTGAATCCACGGCGCCAGTCGAACTTGTCGACGGCGTGCTCGAGGCCGAGGTTGCCTTCCTGGATCAAGTCCAAGAGGTCCATGCCCTGCGGCAACGGGTAGCGGCGGGCGATCGAGACCACCAGTCGGAGGTTCGAGCGGATGAAGTGATCCTTGGCCTTCGCGGCTGCGCGCAGGTCGGCGCGCAGGGCGGCCCCGCGCTCGCCGGCTTCGAGGCGCTTCTGCGCTTCGCGGCCGCGCTCGATTGCCTTGGACAGATTGCGCTCGTCCTCTGCATTGAGCAGGGGAACTTTGCCGATTTCGTTGAGGTAGAGGCCGATTGCGTCAGACATGGTGGTTCTTTTTCCTACGTTTCTCGTGTTTGGGGGGTTTCAGGGGGTCGTCCGAGAAAGTTGGGTGGACCAGCATTCGCGGAAGGGGGGATTGGGGGATGTGGGGATTACGGGCGGGTTGTAGACAGTAGTTCATCGGCAAAAAAATTGGAAGAGTTGAGGAGAAATTTCTTGTCATCGGGATTTCGTTACTGGACAAGGATTTCCGGACCTCGAGGTCGCCAGGTTGCATTGGCAACACGAGGATTCCTGACCCCTCGGGGGTAGAAGCGGCACGTTTCTAGACTGCACGGGTGACTGGGCGAACCCGTATCGGGCTCTTTGGCGGCACCTTCGATCCGCCTCACGTTGGCCATCTCGTTACCGCTGTCAATGTGCGACATGCCCTGAATCTCGATCAGGTGGTGCTGATGGTGGCCAATGACCCATGGCAGAAATCCGGGGGGCGCGAGGTGACCCCGGCGCTCGATCGCTTGGCGATGGTGGAGGCTGCCGTGGCCGGCGTTGACGGACTTGTCGCGGGACGCGATGAGATCGATCGGGGTGGACCGAGCTTTACCGCCGACACGTTGGTGCACCTCGCAGAGCGTCACCCCGGTGTTGAGTGGTACACGATCATCGGTGATGATGCTGCGGCATCACTCGACTCCTGGGAACGTGTGGAGCAGGTCGTCGATCTCTCGTATCTCGTCGTCGTCGATCGGCCGGGGCATCAAGCGGCACTCTCCACGCGATACGAGTGGATCCATGTCGAGTCGCCGCGGCTTGAGGTAAGTAGCACGGACCTTCGTGCGCGGTTCCTCGATGGTCGACCGCTCGATTACCTCGTCACTGAACCGGTTCGACGAGTGATCATCGAGCGCGGTTTGTACGGTGTGGGGCGATGACGGCGATTCCCTCAAAGCAGCGCAAGATGCTGATTGGAGCACTGCTGAGCGGAGTCTTGGCTGCAGCATTGCTGCCAATTGGCGCAGTGTTTGGCGCACGGGCTCTGCTCACGTCATCCAGTGGTTCGAACGTCGATGACGATTCGGCGTTGAAGATTCCTTCTACGCCAGCCGCAATGCTCGCCACGGTGAACGACGTGGGGCATGTGACTTCACTCACCACCTTCGTACTTGATCCAGGCGGGGTGGGTGGAACGATCATTTCGCTGCCGGTTGGTTCGCGAGCAGAACAGGCCGGGGAGGGCCCTGCCCGCCGAATTGGCGACAGTTTCGTGCTCGCTGGTCTCGAGGCACTCACGCTCGAAGTGGAAGGTTTGCTCGACGTGTCGTTGAGCACCGCTGAAGCACTCAACGTGCAGCAATTGGGCGAGGCGTTTGCCGGGCTTCCCGACGCGGAAGTGAGCTTCGACGTCCCACTCATCAACACGTCGTTGGAAATGCCCGATCCTGCATCCACCACCACGGCGCGCGGTACGGCGACGACGGTGGAGCCTCAGCCGATTGCTCGTGACAACGAGGTGTTTCCAGCCGGTGCACGATCGCTCGCCGCAAGTGAGTTTCCAATTGTGCTCCTTGCGCAACGGTTGAACGAGCCCGAGTCGGCGCGCTTACCGCGGATCAAGTCGTTGTGGGAAGGAATCGCTCGCGCCACCCTCGCCACGCAGACAGAGTCCGACCCTGCGAACGTTCCCACGGAGGTGCCGACTTCCATCGTTGAATTTATGAAGCGAGTATTTGCGGGGCGCATCCAGGTATGGCAAATGAGTCACGCATTGGTGGAGGGTGATGCAAACCCCTCCAACAGCGACGTGTATGCACTCGATCCATTCGAAGTGCGCATGATCATGGCGTCGGTGGCGCCGAGCAGCCTGAGTCTTCCCGCCGAAGCCATTCCCGTGCAGCTTGACAGTCCGTTTAACGATGCGAACGTGACGCGTGCGGCCGTGGAACGACTTTCCTCGGTTGGGTTGTCGGTGGCGTTGATTCGCGAAACGGCGGAAACCCCCGAGAAGAACACGGTCTTTTATTACTCGGATCAAGTGATCGTCGATGTTGCCGAGCGACAACTCGAAACGGTCATCGGCATGGTGAATTTCCAACAGCTGCGTCAGTCAGTGGAAGGGATCGGGGCCCACGTCGTGCTCGGCGAATCGTTCAGAGAATTCGTCACTGCCAACCCGGTGATTCCCACGACGACGATTGTGCAGGGTGAGCAATGACCGAGGCACTTGATCGCGACACACTCGAGTTGGCCCGTGTGGCGGTGCTCGCTGCGGAGGAGAAGCAAGGGCAAGACACGGTGGTGCTCGACGTCGGTGAAGTTCTTGCGATCACCCGATTGTTCGTCGTCACGAGCGCAGGCAACCCGCGGTTGCTACGCACGATCGCCAGTGAGGTAGCAGAGAAGGTGCGCGAGTCGACGGGGCGCTCGCCACTGCATCGCGAAGGCCAGGGGGACGACCAGTGGGTGCTGCTCGACTATGGCGACGTGGTGGTGCATATCTTCGCCGAGGAGGCAAGGCGCTTTTACGAAATCGAGCGCCTGTATCGC
>Ga0129336_10002209_pt1 | contig 11994 bp, 11 predicted proteins | sample CPB6_02_DNA_FD_96878 | JGI IMG/M metagenome (GOLD analysis project Ga0129336, IMG submission 96878) | Freshwater to marine salinity gradient microbial communities from Chesapeake Bay, USA - CPBay_Sum_0.6_0.2_DNA | ecosystem: Environmental > Aquatic > Marine > Coastal | place: USA: Chesapeake...
CAATGTGAGTAATCGCAACGAGTTGGTGATCGCTGAACGACTCTTGCCCACTTTCGTCGCAACCTGTTCATGTGTCATCGAAAAATCGTCGAGGAGTTGCTGATACGCAGCAGCTTCTTCGAGTGGCGTGAGGTCTTGTCGATGTAAGTTTTCGACGAGTGCTTGCTCGACTGATGCGAGTTCGTCGGTGATGCGTACCACTGCTGGTATTACAGATAAACCCGCTCGTTGCGCTGCACGCCATCTGCGTTCGCCGGCAATCAGCTCGTAACCATTGTCGACTGGGCGGACCAAAATGGGCTGCAACACGCCGATCGCCTTGATCGAAGCGGAGAGTTCCACCAACGACTCTTCATCAAAGTGCACACGGGGTTGATTTGGGTTCGGACGAATATCAGAGATGGTCAACTCCCGAAGGCCTGTGCCGTCGTCCGTCGAATCGCCCGGGTCTCCCGCGCCGGTCTTCTTGACGCCGGTGGGAATTAGCGCATCGAGACCCTTACCCAGCCCGCTGCGCCTCGCCACCGCTCACCTCCAATGCCACTGCTCGGTAGGCCCGGGCCCCTGCAGAGCTCGGGTCAAAGGTCGTAATCGGCTTGCCGTGCGATGGGGCCTCAGCAATGCGAACCGTATGCGGGATCACCGTTTGACAGACCTTGTCTCCGAAATGCTCGCGAACTTCCGAGACCACGTCGCTGGAGAGCTTGGTTCGGGTGTCAAACATGGTGCAGATGATTCGGCTTACACCCAAACCCGGGTTGAGGTTCTTGCTCACCAGATCCACGTTGCGGAGCAACTGGCCCAAACCCTCCAGGGCGTAGTACTGGCATTGGATCGGCACGATCACTTCGTGCGCCGCGGTCAGCCCATTCACGGTGAGGAGGCCCAGGGACGGCGGGCAGTCAATCAAAACGTAATCGAATTGCTCCAATATGGGCTCGATCGCATTCTTGAGGCGGGTTTCGCGACCCATCGCCGGCACGAGCTCAATTTCGGCTCCCGCCAGGTCAAGGTTGGAGGGCACCACGAAGAGGTTCTTCACCGCGGTGGGCTCGAGGCAGTCCTCCATGGGGGTTTGGTGAAGCAGCACGTCATAGACGCTGGTTTCCATTTCGCGGGTGTTCAATCCGAGACCCGTTGAGGCATTGCCTTGCGGGTCGAGATCGATAAGCAGAACGCGGTACCCCTGTTCGGCCAGGCACGCACCGAGATTGATGGTGGTAGTGGTCTTCCCGACCCCACCCTTCTGATTGGCCATAGCAATGATCCGTGGCGTGGGGTACGGACCCTTCGGCGGCGTCATGGGAAGACTCACAGAAACAGTCTAGTTTCGTCCCGGAGGGGGGCGGTGGATCTCCTCATGTTCCACGTGGAACATTCCCAACCCCGTAAATACAGGGTTTTAGGGGGTCAGCGATGTTCCACGTGGAACATTGAGACTGCCCCGAGGCGTTCCCAGGACGTCACCTCAGCCTCGAGGAGAAGTTCCTGCGACCACCGGGAGGGGAGCTCGACCGGTGGTTCGCTGATGATCACCACACCCCCTGACCGGACCAGAACGGACGACATGGTGAGGGTGAGTGCAGGCGGCCCGAACCCTCGGGAAACGGCTGCATCGAATCTCCCTTTCCAGCTCGGGTTGCCCACGAGGGTTTCGACTTCCGCACAAATGATCTCGGTGGTGGATTCGACACCAAGGGTTCGAACCGCCCGGTGAAGAGCATCCGTTCGCTTCTCACGCCGATCCACCAGGGTTACGTGCACATCAGTGCGAGCAACAGCCAACACCAGCCCAGGCACACCCGCCCCGGTCCCGAGGTCGACGCAAGAACGAGTATCAAGGGGGAGGGCGTCAACGAAGGCGCCAGCGTGTCGTATGACCTCGTCGATCGGGGCGCGTCCCAGGGCGCCTATTCGCTGGGCCTCACCCAGCACCGCGCGAAGGCCCGAATGGTGCTCCCACTCGGACATGGGGGTTACTCGGCCTGGTCGTCTTCGCCGGCCAGTGCCACTACCACTCGGCGATGTGGGTCTTGGCCCTGCGAGCGCGTGACCACGCCAGCCATGTCAACAAGAGTGTCGTGCACGATCTTGCGGTCGGCCGAGTTCATCGGCTCGAGAACGCGTGGCTGACCACTTTCGAGTACGTCATTGGCCACCTTGCGCGCAAAGCGGCTCAAGGCATCCTTGCGCTTCTCGCGATAACTCGCGATGTCCACACGGAGGTGTGTGTCGTGGTCACCCAATCGGCGCTGGCTCACCACGCGAGTAAGGTCCTGCACGGCAAGCAAGGTGCTGCCCTTGGCGCCCACAAACATCTCCACGCCTTCGCCAGTCACGTTGACATCAATGTCTTCACCGTTGGTGGTAGCGCTCACGTTTGCCTTCAGTCCAGCAGACGCACACAAACCCTCAAGGAATGTGGTGGCAGCAGCACTCACCGTGGCGGGATCGACCGACGGGCCGTCTTCGCGCTTCGGGCGTGGCTCACGTTGTGGCTTCGACGACTTCGGGGCGCGCTCAGACGACCGGCGGTTGTCCGACTTCTTGCGCTTGTCGCCTCGGCGATCGGTCTTTGCCCTCACCGCGGTGGGGCGAACCCGGGCGCGCACTCGTGCCTCGCCACGCAGGCGGCCGAACAACCCTTGCTTGGGTTCTTCGAGAACTTCGAACTCCGCGTCTTCCTCAGCAACACCAAGTTGATCGAGTGCGAGGTTCTTCGCTTCTTCGATCGTCTCTGCGGTGGTCTCTACCCATTCCATGTTGATTCCTCTCTGGTGACGACGCGCCTAGCGGCGTCGTCTGGTCGTCATTTCTTCTTACGTTGCACCGACGCGCTGCGGTTCTTTCCGGGCGGCGTCGGTCGCTTGCTTGCGGCTCCCTTTGGTGGGGTCACGCGCTTACTCACGAATGGTTGATTCGGGTCGGTCTTCGGTGAATCCTTCTTCGACTTCTTTTCTTCGGCGGCAATCTCGCGCGCTTGAGCACCTGCTGCTTGCGCTTGTCGACCCAATGAATTCTCTCCGCCATAGAAACGCTTGGTGATGTAGTACTGCTGAGCGATTCGAACGAAAGCTTGAACGATGTAATAAACGACGAGTGAAGTCGGCAGAATCAGCTGGAAGAACGCGAACGCCACCGGCATGTATTGCAGGATCTTCGCCTGTGTTGCCGACATCGTCGGGCTCACGGTGCGCGACGCCACCATTCGCTGCTGAATCCAATAGACACCGGCGAGTGCCACGACGAGGCCCACGTAAATCAAGCCCGAGAGAAAATCCTCACGAACTGCATCGATGGGCGTATGCGAAAGGTCGATTCCGAACGAAAGCATCTCCGACTTGCCAACGAGTGATTGGTAAAGCTCGGAGCCTTTGTCCAAGTATTTCGGCAAGAAGGTGCCGTCGCTTCCGCGATTGATCAAACCACTCAGAGCACGGAACATGATGATGAACACCGGCATCTGCGCAAGCAGTGGCAAACATGAAGCCAGTGGGTTGATCTTGCGTTCCTGATACAGCTTCATCATCGCTTCGTTTAGCTTCTGACGATCACCACGGAACTCGGCTTGCAGACGTCGCATCTCGGGCTGCAACTTCTGCATCTCGAGCATGCCGCGTGTGCTCTTCAAAGTGAGCGGCGTGATGATCAACATCACGACAACCGCAACGAGCCCGATGGCGATCGCATAGTTGTGGGTACCCGCGTAGAAGAAGGCGATCAGCCTTGCCGCCAACTCAAACATGTTGATGACTCTTTCTCGTGAAACGGTCGTGGGGTTCGGGCACTGGATCGAAACCGCTCGGACCAAACGGACGGCAACGAGTCAATCGTCGCAGAGTTAGCCATCCGCCGCGCAGGGCGCCATAGCGCTCGATGGCCTCGTGACCGTATTCGGAGCACGTGGGGAAGAACCGGCAGGGGGAGGGGAAGCCCTCACGCTGTCCTTGGTACCAGCGGATCGCCCGCAGCATCCACGCCTTCATTGCTGCACCTCGGTGAGCAACCTCGCAAGTGTCGACTCCATTTGGCGATACGTGAGCTGATCCACACCAGCCGACACCCCCACCAGATACCACCCTGGACACAAAGCGTGGTTGCACGAACGCACAATGTGGCGAAGTTGTCGCTTCAGCCTGTTGCGACGCACCGCGCCACCCGCCTTCCGCCCAATGGCGTAGGCCACTTGGGCTTCACCCAGTGAAGAATCAGTGACTGCCGACACCCAGAGCCCCCTTGCCCGGGCGGTCCGACCCTCCCGGGCCAAACGCTCGAACACGCCTTTTTGGGAAATTCTTCCTATCAAGCGGAGAGCTTGTAGCGACCCTTGGCCCGACGAGACTTGAGCACGGCCCGACCAGCGCGGGTGCTCATCCGATTACGGAAGCCGTGCTTCTTCGATCGGCGGCGGTTGTTGGGTTGAAATGTGCGCTTCATGGGTTCCTCGCTCCGGCTCCGAAACCGGGCCTTTGCCATCAAATTCGCCACAAGCTCGCCTTGCAGCGGGACTACAACACCGAGCACTCTAGCGGTCGAACTCCATTTTTCTCCCCTGTGGACAACCTGCTACGGTCGCGTTCCCTTCATCCTCACCGAAGGGCTATCCACACCCTGTGGACAGCCTTGTGGATGGGGGTGGGTGGTCCGTAAATGACGGTTCCCACTCGGTTTCGGTGAAGCGGTGTTTTAGCAAAACGTGATGGCAGTTGATGGCGGGGGAGAGATCGTGGAAAGCAAGAACGAACAACAGGTGAGCGAGCGGGACGGCTTCGACCGGGACAACTTCGACGAACTGTGGCGGGCCACCGCTCAGGTTTTGCGTGCCCAGGTGTCCGAAGCGGTGTGGTTCTCCACCTTCAACGATGCCGTGCCGGTAGCCGACGACAAAATGAGCCTGCGAATCCAGGTGCCGAACTCCTATGTCAAAGAGCGCATCCTCACTCGCTACATGTCACTGGTGCGCGATGCGTTGAACGAGGTGGGGGCAAGCGACCGCGAACTGTTGGTCGACGTGCAAACCAACACTGCCGCTCACGTGCAGGAGCGCACGCCCGCCGCACCTGCACAACTGAACCCAACACTGGTGGAGACTCCGGCACCCACCGCACCACGCTCGCGCAATGCCAAGGGCACTGCGGTGGGATTGAACCCGCGCTACACCTTCGAGACGTTCGTCAAGGGAACCTCCAACCAGTTCGCTCTTGCTGCCGCACAACGCGTGGCCGAAACCCCTGGGCGGTCCTACAACCCCCTGTTCATTTACGGTTCGGCTGGTCTCGGCAAGACCCACCTGTTGCACGCAATCGGGTACTACGTTCACCAGAACTACGCCCACTACGAAGTGCGTTACGTCTCCACAGAAACATTCCTAAACGAGTATGTGGACGGCATTCGTAACAACACCATTGCCGCATTCAAGAAGCGTTACCGTGAAGTGGACGTTCTTCTCATCGACGACATTCAGTTCATGGAAGGAAAAGAAGGGCTCCAAGAAGAGTTCTTCCACACCTTCAACTCGTTGCACGGAGCAAACAAGCAAATTGTCATCTCGTCCGACCGGATGCCGGATGCCATCCCCACCCTGGAAGATCGCCTGCGCGGCCGGTTCCGTTGGGGTTTGATCACCGATATTCAGCCGCCCGACATGGAAACCCGCCTCGCCATCTTGCGCAACAAGGCCGAGCGAGAGCGCACGAGCGTGTCGAACGAGGTGCTCGAGTTCATCGCCAGCAAGGTGACCACCAACATTCGCGAACTGGAGGGGGCGCTCATTCGTGTGGCCGCCTATGCCTCGTTGAACAAGACCCAGGTGGATGTCGACATGGCCCAAACGCTCCTCACCGACCTGCTCAATCGCACGGCTCCTAAACCCCGCTCGGACGAACAACTCCTTGCTGAAATTGCCGAGCACCTGGGTTTCGAGGTGGAAGCACTTCGCGGGAAGAGCCGGCAGCGCCCTTTGGTGGCTGCGCGTCAGACGGCCATGTATGTGTTCCGAGAACTGACCGATCTCAGTTACCCAGCAATCGCCCGGCTGTTCGGTGGTCGCGACCACACCACCGTCATTCACGCCGTCGACAAGACGCAGCGCATGATGAAAGAGCGCAAGCAGGTATTCGACCAGGTCACCGAATTGGTGCAGAAGTTCAAGACATCGTGACGATGGGGACAACTATGTGGGCGAAGCGTGCACGACTGGTGGACAACGGGTGGTTGTTCACCGCCAAAGAAAACACACTGGTGCAAGATGTGGCGTGTGGTTCACGTCGTCGTGGATCGCTTGTCCTTGTTGGTGTAGGGAAAACCAGCTCTCGTCCACAATCCACAGCCCTTATTACGGTTATTAAAGATTTATCTATACATCCACAAATAACAATGGAGCCGCGATGAAGTTCCGTGTCGAACGCGAAGTACTGGCAGAAGCCTTGGGTGCAGCAGCACGTGTTGCCTCTACCCGTAACAACGCTATGCCCGCCCTCTCTGGGGTGAAGATGTCGGTGCAGGGTGACACGCTCACACTCACGTGTACCGATAACGACCTGTCGATCGAATTCGAGATTTCTGTAGGTGGTCAGCGCGACGGTGTCATGGTGGCCAGCGCCAAATTGATGAGTGACATTGTGCGCTCGGTAGACGAAGGCAAAGTCACCGTTGAAGCCACCGGCGAAGAGGTAAACGTGTCGGCCGACCGTTCGCAGTTCAACGTGCCTACCTTCGTGGTTACTGATTTCCCCCAAATCACGAAGGCGAGCGCGCCACCGGTGAAGATTTCTGCTCCGGCGTTTGCCGAGGCCTTGCGCCAGGTGGTGCGTGCGGCGAGTAACGACCTCCAGCGCCTACCACTTACTGGCGTGTTGTTGGCACACGAAGGCGATGGTCTACGTCTGGTCGCCACCGACTCGTATCGCCTTGCGGTGAAGACCATGCCCAACACGTTCGTCCTGGGGGATGGTCAACCAGTCGTTATTCCCAGCCGAGCATTGGGTGAACTGCAGCGCTTGCTTGGCACCGGCGATGAAGCGACGTTGTATCTCGCAGCGGATCGGGCCACCTTCGCCGTCGGCGCAGCAACGCTGTCCACCAGCCTGCTGGCGGTCGAGTTCCCGAAGTACCAACAGCTCATCGCGCCGTCGTACCCAAACAAGTTGACGACTGCGCGCGAGCCGTTGCTTGAAGCGATTCGTCGCTGCCGAGTGGTGGCCCGCGACAACACACCACTTCGTCTGGAGATGTCCGCAACCAACTTGCGACTCGAAGTGGTGACACCGGACCTAAGCAACGCGTCAGCATCCGTCACGCTCGACGCAACACACGACGGCACAGAGCTGATGATCGGGTTCAACCCGGACTTCTTCGCGCAAGGAGTTGAGGCTGTTTCGGGTGACGAAGTGACGATCGAAACCTCCGATCCACACAAGCCGGCAGTGATCAGGGGCGTGGGCAACAACGACTATCTGTACCTGTTGATGCCCCAGCGCCTCAACGGTTGAATCTCAGTCGACGTGATCGTCGAGCGCCTGCATCTCGTTGATTTCCGCATCTACGAGTCGGTGGATGTCGTGCTCGACGAAGGAGTGACCGCGATCATTGGCGACAACGGCCAGGGAAAGACGAGCCTCGCCGAAGCAATCGCATATCTCTCCACTCTGAAGAGCTTTCGCGGAGTTCCCGCCGACGCACTCATCCGCAACGGGTGCGATGCGGCGGTCATTCGAGCGCAGGTTCGTCATGCAGACGGGAGAGAAGTGTTGATCGAGGCAGAGATCTCACGAGTGGGTCGTAATCGCACGCTCGTCAACAAGCAACGACTCCAGCGCTCTCGCGACCTCCTCGGAGTGTTGCGAGCAACAGTGTTCTCCCCAGACGACCTCGACATCGTTAAGGGCTCTCCATCGTTACGCCGCGACTTTCTCGACGATGCGGCGGTGGCGATCGATCCCACCGTTGCGGAGACCGTTGCCGAAGTCGACCGAGTGCTGCGCCAACGCAACACCTTGCTGCGTCAATCAGGCGGTCGCCTCACGAGCGACGTTACGGCCAGTCTCGACGTATGGGACGAACGTTTCGCGGAACACGCGACGTTGCTTGGCGAGGCGCGCGCACGAACCGTGGCACTACTTGCGCCTCTTGTGACCAATGCGTACGAAGATCTCGCTCGACAACCAACCCGTGTCGAAGTGCACTATGAACCCGAGTGGCGCAAGAGTGGTTTGCTGACACAACTTTCCGAGGCGCGCATCGACGACATTCGTCGCGGCACCAGCACCGTCGGCCCGCACCGCGATGATGTGGAGTTGTCGATCAACGGTGTGCCGGCACGCACGCATTCTTCCCAAGGAGAGCAACGAACCCTCGCGCTCGCCATGCGGCTTGCTGTGCACCGCGAAGTTCATCGAGTGATGGGCACACCACCAGTTCTCGTGCTCGACGACGTGCTCTCCGAACTCGACCCGACCCGGGCTTCAGCACTACTCGAACACGTTCCCGAAGGGCAGGTGTTGATCACGAGCGCAGGCCGTCTGCCCGACGACGCTCACCCGCGCCGCATCATGCGGATCAAGGCGGGCCAGGTGGTGGAGGGGGCATGAGTGACCAGTCGCACCGCGATGAATCCGACGAACTTGACGAGATCGGTGAGGCACCGACAGCAAACCTCGCGTCGGAGCTGAACGCATTGCTTCGTCGGATGGGGAGTGAAACATCTGATGTGGTGGCGGGAGTATTCGGCGAGTGGGAGTCGATCGTCGGTTCACAGATCGCTGCACATGTCACGCCGGTGATGATCAAGGACGCTCGTCTCGTGGTGTCGGTGGATGACCCCGCGTGGGCGACACAAACCAAGTTCCTCGAATCGGACATCGCCAAGAAGGTGTCTCAAGCGACGAAGATGACAATTCTCGGCATCGATGTGCGCGTAAAGCGCCCCGGTCGGAACACATGAATTGGTAGGATTCTCTGTGCCGATGGCTTCTTCCAAGACCTCCACTGCGGGCTCAGCCACCTACGGCGCCAAGGACATCCAAGTCCTCGAAGGCCTCGATCCGGTGCGCAAGCGCCCGGGCATGTACATCGGCTCCACGGGCCTCGCCGGCCTGCACCACTTGATCTGGGAAGTGGTCGACAACTCCGTCGACGAAGCAATGGCGGGCTATTGCACCGCGATCACCGTCACCTTGCATGAAGACGGCGCGTGTTCCGTGAAGGACAATGGTCGCGGCATCCCGGTCGATCCTTATCCAAGCGGTCCACACAAGGGCAAGAGTGCGCTCGAGGTGGTGCTCACCGTGTTGCATGCGGGTGGCAAATTCGGTGGCGAGGGTTACAAGGTGTCGGGCGGATTGCATGGCGTGGGCGTAAGCGTGGTGAACGCCTTGTCTAAGCGTGTCTTGGCAGAAGTCGACCGTGGCGGCACGCGCTATCGCCAAGAGTTCGTCGAAGGTGGCAAACCGAAAGGCAAGTTGTCGAAGGTGGGTCCGTCGCCGAAGAAGGACGTCACAGGCACCACCATCACGTTCTGGCCGGACCCAACCATCTTCGCTGCTGAAGGCGTCGAGTTCGTCGCGCGCACCGTCACCGAGCGTCTGCAGACGATGGCGTTCCTCAACAAAGGTCTCGAAGTGAACTTCGTCGACGAGCGCAAGGAAAAGGCGCAGAAGATCACCTATCAATACAAGGGCGGCATCATCGACTTCGTGAAGCACCTCAACGCTTCGCGCGAGGCGCTGTTTACCAAAGTGGCGCACTACGAAGCTGCCGAGGCGGATCAGACTTTGGACGTCGCCATCCAGTGGAACACCGGGTACTACGAGGGCATTTATGGGTACGCCAACGGCATTTCCACCGTTGAGGGCGGCATGCACGTCGAGGGTTTCAGGACAGCACTCACCTCGGTGCTCAACAAGTACGCCCGTGCCACCGGTGCGCTAAAGGAAAAGGACGACAACCTCCTCGGCGAAGACATCCGCGAGGGCATCACGGCGATCATCGCGGTGAAGTTGCGTGAACCACAGTTCGAAGGTCAAACCAAGGCGAAGCTCGGCAACGTTTCCATCCGTTCATTCGTGCAGAAGGAAACCAACGCGCGTCTCGAAGAGTGGATGATGGAAAACCCCTCCGAGGCCAACCGCATCGTGAAGAAGGCGGTGGCAGCAGCACAGGCGCGTATCGCTGCGAAGAACGCACGCAACGCGGTGCGCCGAAAGACGGCGCTCGCCGGCGCGGGTATGCCCGACAAGCTGAAGGACTGCACTGCCACCGATCCGGCGGAGACAGAACTGTTCATCGTCGAAGGCGACTCAGCTGGTGGCACCGCGGTGGATGCGCGTGATCCGCGAACCCAAGCGATTCTTCCGATTCGCGGAAAGATCTTGAACGTCGAGCGCGCACGCCTCGACAAGATGCTGAAGAACAACGAAATCCAAACGTTGATCACCGCAATAGGTGGTGGCATCGGCAACGACGAATTCGATGCCACCAAGGCGCGCTATCACAAAGTCGTGATCCTCGCAGATGCCGATGTCGACGGCAGCCATATCCGCACGCTGTTGCTCACGTTCTTTTATCGCCAGATGCGCCCAATGGTGGAGTCCGGCTACATCTACATCGCGCAGCCGCCGCTGTATTCCACCGAAGTGGGCAAAGAGAAGATCTACCTGAAGGACGACTCGGCGAAAGAACGGTTCCTCGCGGAGCACCCGAACCACAAGAAGGAGTTCCAGCGCCTGAAGGGTCTCGGCGAAATGGACTGGCAAGAGCTGCGCGAAACCACGATGCACGAAAGCAGCCGCACGCTTCTGCAGGTGACAGTGGACGAGGCCGCATTGGCCGAGGACATCATGAGCGTGCTGATGGGTGACGACGTCGAGAGCCGCAAACAATTCATTCAGACCAACGCGCGTGACGTGCGCAACCTGGACTTCTAGGCGGGAATCATGGCGAGCAAGAAGGCAGCAAAAAAGACCGTCGCCAAGAAGGCGGCGCCAGCAAAGAAGGTTGCCAAGAAGGCGGCCCCTGCAACAGCTTCAGCGGGCGCACCACCACGCAAACCGCCAGCTGCCCAGGAGAACCTTTTCGCGAACGGTGATTCCGTTCAGCCGGTGCAGTTGCAAGACGAGATGGAGCGTTCGTTCCTCGACTACGCGATGTCGGTCATCATGTCGCGCGCGCTGCCGGACGTCCGCGATGGTTTGAAGCCAGTACACCGTCGCATTATCTGGGACATGGACCAGCAGGGTTTCCGTCCCGATCGTCCCTTCGTCAAATGCGCGCGTGTTACGGGAGACACGATGGCGCGCTATCACCCACACGGTGACGGCGCGATCTACGACGCTTTGGTGCGCATGGCCCAGCCGTTTTCGTTGCGTCACCCGCTGATCGACTTCCACGGCAACTACGGTTCGCCCGACTTTGGCCCGGCTGCTAGCCGATACACCGAGTCGCGTTTGCATCCACTCGCGATGCAGTTGCTCGCCGACATCGACGAGGACACGGTCGACCTGATTGCCACGTATGACGGCACGGCTGTCGAGCCTGTGGTTCTGCCTGCACGCTTCCCGAACCTGCTTGTCAACGGCAGCCAGGGAATCGCCGTCGGCATGGCCACCAGCATTCCGCCGCACAACCTCGGCGAAGTGGTGGACGCCACGCTGCATCTGATCGAAAACCCGAAGGCGACCCCCGATGAACTCATGAAGTTCGTCAAGGGTCCAGACTTCCCGACGGGTGGCTTGATCCTCGGCAAAGAAGGAATCAAAGAGGCGTATCGCACCGGTCGCGGCAGTATCAAGATGCGCGCAAAGGTGGCGATTGAAGAAGGCCAGCGCGGCCAGATGAAGATCGTGGTGTCCGAGTTGCCGTATCAAGCGAGTTGCTCGTCGATTGCAGCACGAATCCAGGAACTCGTTGACGGTGGTGACCTTGACGGCATCGCCGATGTGAACGACAACTCTTCTGGTGGTGAGACGAATCTGATCATCACCCTGAAGCGTGACGCGA
>Ga0129336_10002211_pt1 | contig 11992 bp, 11 predicted proteins | sample CPB6_02_DNA_FD_96878 | JGI IMG/M metagenome (GOLD analysis project Ga0129336, IMG submission 96878) | Freshwater to marine salinity gradient microbial communities from Chesapeake Bay, USA - CPBay_Sum_0.6_0.2_DNA | ecosystem: Environmental > Aquatic > Marine > Coastal | place: USA: Chesapeake...
CCTCAAATGTAGTGTGGAGAGAAGCCTAGAGCGATTGAAAGTCCCAAAGATAGACACGCTATATATCCACGACGAACGAGTGCTCTTCGATAAAGATGCCAATAGATTGATTGAGAATTTGGAGCGACTTCGAACAAATGGAATTTTTCGCAAGCTTGGGGTTTCTGTATACACATTAGATTCCATGGCTGAGATTCGAAAACGGTGGCCCACTGTGATGGTTTATCAAGTCCCTGAGAACATATGCGATAGACGACTAACGGAATCACAGAAATTTCAAGAATTATTGGCTGATAACCTTGAGTTTGTAGTTCGATCAGTATTTCTGCAAGGTTTGTTGCTAATGAAACCGGAACAGTTACCATCAAGATTGCAAGGTGCAACAAAAGCGATTCAGAGCCTCCATCAATTTGCGAGGAAAAATTCAATTTCGGTTTTAGACTTGTGTCTTGCCTATGCTCGAAGTATTACTTGGAGTCATCGAATCTTAATCGGTGCGATGTCACCTTCACAATTGAGGGAAATCTGTGGATCAAAGACTCCACTTCCAATTATGTGGGGTGAAGAAGTTCAGAAAATCCCGAATGACTTAATCGATCCTAGGGACTGGAGTTAGGCCGTGAATCCAAATGCTTTAGTCATCCTTCAGGCAAGAACTGCTTCTACGCGTTTCCCACGTAAAGTATTGCAAAAGTTAAATGGTCAACCAATGATTCTTCGACAATTGGAAAGAGTAAAGCTAGCAAAGAATATTGAACAAATTGTGGTAGCAACAACATTAGATGAATCAGATGACGAATTAACAAGTCTCTTGGAGCAATACAGCTATAAGGTAATTCGAGGGTCTATCAATGATGTTCTATCAAGATATCTTTTGGTCATAGACAGATATGATTTTCCAGTAGTCGTTCGCCTAACCGCTGACTGTCCTTTGGTGATGCCAGATCTTATTGATTCGATTGTAGAAGAATTTGCAAATAGTGATGTTGACTATGTTTCAAATACGATGAACCCAACTTATCCTGATGGATTAGATGTCGAGGTGTTTTCAAGTCATGCTCTGAAAAAACTTAGCCTCATCAACCTTAGTGATCAAGAAAAAGAGCACGTTACTCTGGGATTCCATAAATATAAAGAAATTTTTAGACTAGTGAGTTATGAATCCTCAGAAAATTTATCAGACTTGAGGTGGACTGTTGATTATCCTGAAGATTTTAAATTTGTCAGTCAGGTGTATTCTCATTTTAGTGGACTAGAATCAGAATTTCGTTTTGGTGATATCCTAGAACTGATGAAAATGAGACCAGATCTTAAATCTACAATTTCGGCGAATCGACGAAATGAAGCCCTGAGTTTGCAGATAAGAGACATATCAAAATGATTAAATTTGAAAAGTCAATTCGTCATTTAGCTCGTGCAGAATTAACTATTCCGTTAGGGTCTCAGACTTTTAGTAAATCTCGAACCCAGTATCCAGTTGGAATATCACCGCTTTATGCGAGGAAAGCCAAGGGTCCATTCCTTTGGGACCTAGATGGAAATAGATTTATAGATTTGGTGAGTGCGCTGGCCTCTGTAACTTTGGGATACGGCGAAAAGGGCGTAATGAGGGACGTCTCAAGACAACTCAAGAAGTCTGTGAGTATGTCTTTGCCGGGCGTGCTTGAAGCCGAAGTATCAGAACTAATGGTAAGCATGATTCCTTCTGCCGAAATGGTGCGCTTTGGCAAGAATGGCTCAGATGCGACCTCGGCAGCTGTGAGACTTGCTCGCGCCTACACTGGAAGAGATCAAGTTGTGGTTTGCGGTTATCATGGTTGGCAAGACTGGTTTATTGGATCTACAACCAGAAATAAGGGCGTACCAGTGGGAGTGTCACAATTAACTCATAAGTTCCAATACAACAATCTTGAAAGCTTACTATCGGTAATGAATGCACACGGGGATTCTGTTGCGGCAATTATGATGGAACCGATGAATTCAACTTTTCCAAATCAGGGCTTCTTAGAATCAGTAAAGGAAATTGCAGAGAAATTTGGAAGCCTATTAATTTTCGATGAAACGATTACAGGTTTTCGATTTGCTGCGGGAGGAGCGCAAGAATTATTTGGCGTTACGCCACACCTTTCTACTTTTGGAAAGGGTATGGCAAATGGATTTCCAATTTCTGCTGTGGTGGGGTCGCGAGAAATCATGTTAGAAATGGAACAGATCTTCTTCTCTGGCACCTTTGGGGGCGAATTGCTTTCTTTAGCTGCCGCAAAAAATGTTCTAATGCGACACAAGAAAGATGATATTGCAGGACAACTTCGGATAATTGGTTCAGAATTAGCAACTAGGACAACAGAAGTTATCAAGTCTGCCGAATTAGAAGAAATAGTCAAGCTCTCGGGTCATCCAACCTGGCAGTTTTATGAATGGCAAAACACCTCAGAGTTTACCTCAAGTGAAATTAAAACATTTTTCTTGCAGTTAGCTTTTGAAAGGGGGCTACTGGTGCTTGGTACTCATAATGTCACGCTGGCTCACACCAAAAGAATCCAAGAGAAAATAATTGAAATCTATTCAGATTGTTTTTCAATCATACAAAGAGCGATACAGAACAAATCGCTCAGAATTCAACTTAAGGCAAAGCCATTGGAGCCTGTGTTCAAAATTCGCTGAACTCATTTTGTAGTAATTGGTTTGCAAGAACCTTTATGCGATTATCGCTGCATAATCCCTCAACAAAACTAAAGCCCAGTCCTAGAGACAAAGCATGAGTTGGAAGGCTGTCGCCATGAACGCCAAATCGAAACTCTTGTACATCATAACTTTGGTACCGAAAATGGAAATCTCTGTCAAGACTTGTGATTCAAGTTCTTGACTTCGTCAACTTTCTTATCCGACACGAATCCTAAGAAATTCATCTCCAAAACCACCCCTTGAATGTAAACATTGAAATACTGGTTTAAAATTGACCAAGATTGAATAGTGAGCTAAACTACACTCGGATTCAATAATTTAGTATACACTCGGATTTAAAAAATGAAGAAAAAGTGAGTACTCTCTAATTTGAATCTAAATTTGGCTTTTAGTCCAGAAGGCTTCTCAATTGTTAAAGTGTTGAGTAGATTCGACAAATCAGCAAAGTGGGCAATACGCAGTGATAGGTATATAACAATCCCTATCAGCAAAGGTTTTGCCAAAGAAGGGTTAAACTAGGCAACTTCAAAATCTGCAAACATCAGGATCCTTCGATATTTCGAACAAATACACACAATATTCGAGAATGAGATGAGTAGTATCTTTAACCATTAGATTTCCAATAGAGATGCAAGAGTGATTTCTGCAATCCATAGAATCTCCAAATCCAATAACTTTTCAAAGACATTTCTGAACCAACGAAGTCCACTTTCTGAATCTCGATAAACCGAATAGCGACTATGTATTAGGCTTAGAGTATGAGTCTTGGTAAGCAGAGATGGAAAAAATTCAACAAAAACATTAAATGTTGGTTGAATGTCTTTACTATTATTTTTCTCACCTTGCTTTGTTTACTTCTTGCATTATTGAGACCAAAGCGCGAAATGCCAACCACCATCTTTTTCTCACTGAGCAATCATCAAGCCAAAAGCCTTGACGTTATGAAGGCTTTTCTTCGAGAAGTAAGATTTTCGCCTTTTTTAGATGCTAGTGAAATATTGTTTCAATATGCTTCTTGGAAACGATCATTTATCTTATCCCGCGAAGTAACATTTGATGCAGCTCTTCGATTTCTAACGTGCAATATAAAGAGAATCTACCTGATACGATTTTGTAACTTATTCTTCCTAAACATTTTTAGATTAGAAATGTGCAACGCAGAAAACTTTAAATACTTGAAGCGAGAAACATTCGACAAAACCGTATTTGAATTGATTGATGTACGCGAAGATTGTAAGATTACTTTAGTTTGTACAAATTCGTTTTTGTTTAGACTTCCAGTTGCCTTCGAAAAAGTAGATAAATCGCACTTTAGAAAGATTATGATGTGGTACTCGACTAATAGTCGACCATTTGCACGCGAAAACGAAATAAGAACAGTCGAATGGAATACCAAATACATTGAAAAGTTCGTTGATACTCATCTTGTTTGGAATAATCATGAAAAGGAGTTCTTGCAATCTCTTGGAATAGACAAGTCAGAAATTGTAGGATCTGTTCTTTTACAAGAAAAAAAAATCGTTGAAAAATCAAAGGAAAAATTTGTAATCACATTCTTTGATGTGACTCCATTTAAATCTGAAATGGTAGTAAGCGAGTCCTTCTACTCGGAAGAATCATGCTTAAGAAACTTAGAAGATTTGTTCTTATGTGTAAGAGAACTGAATTTGCGTTTCCCAGGATATCTGATAGTTAGAATCAAACCAAAACGAAAGTATTCTAGAAAACACTCGACACGATATGTGAGAAAATTATCGAAATCAATCGCAGATTTGGGTATCGAATTCTTAAATCCAGATCGTAATCTGTATCAAACCGTTAGCGAGTCCGATTTTGTTGTTGGAGTACCATTCACTTCGCCGATTATTCTAGGACAGGAACTTGGAACGAGAGGGGTGTATTTCATGGGAGGTTTTGGAAATTGGGATATTCCGAAGTCATTTGACAGCGCTGTTGTTGTTGAAGAACGCAGACAGCTTTTTGAGATTTTGAGTAGAGAAATTATTGAAAAATTAGGAAAAATAAGTTAGCGTTCTTTATTCACCGCTTAGTCGGGAAAAAAAGGCAGCAAGAGTTGGAAAAGCGGTTAGAGCACCGGCACCAAGTAAGTCATCAATTTTATGTGCAGATTGTGCGATTCCAATTGCCGGTATCCCCGCATTCTGGGCAGCGAGGATGTCCTCAGTCCTGTCGCCAACCATAACAGCATTTAGTGTAGAAAAGTGATTTAAGCAACGTCTAATAACTTCAGGATCTGGTTTAGCTGGAAATTCATCAGTTCCTTGAACAAAATCAACATTCGTATGAAGTTTGGAGTTTTTTACAACAGATTTGGCCATTTCGCTTGTTTTTCCTGTAGCAATTGCAATCTCTTTCTTTTCTTTTTTTAGGAACTCCAACAGCGCATTTGCATCTGGAAAGAGAAGATTTTCTCTTAAGATGGCTGCCAAAAGATTTACCCTGAAGACTCGGATTAACATTCTCTCTTGGTAATGAGAGATATCGAGATCGGAAAATAAGTGATGAACGGGTAGTCCTAAATTCTGAAAAACCAGTCCTGTTGGAGCCTTCGGCAATGAATGTTGTTTTCTTGCAAAATTCAAAGAATCTTCAATCTGACCTAAAGAGTCAACTAGCGTACCATCCAAATCAAAAATGTATAGATTGAAATTTAGAAGTGGATTGACAGTCATAGTTTATTAATTGAAAATAGCGTAATTCAAAGTATTTATTACTCTAGATTGTTGCTTGAAAGAGAGATCTGGAAAGAGTGGGAGTGTCAAAGTTTCTTCGTAGTATGACATGGCTTCTGGAAGATTTTGTATTTCATATCCAAGTTCTTGATAGTATGGATGAAGCGGGATGGGCATGTAATGGACTTGAGTTCCAATCCCCTTCTTTCGGAGCTCATTCATGACTTGAGCACGAGACTTCTTTATTTTGTTGAACCTGATTCGTACAGGAAATATATGATTGGCACTGTGGTGTGTTTCAAAATTCTGAGCGGGGGTTATGACATCATTATCCATTAGCGCATTCATGTACCTAATTCTTAGTTTGCGACGTTTCTGCATGAAAGAGTCGATGCGTTTCAACTGAGAAATTCCCAAAACAGACTGTATGTCTGTAAGTCTGTAATTAAAGCCAAGATTTTGCATCTCGTAGTACCACGGGTTGGTGTGATTTAAGGTTTTTGATAATATCGAATTCTTAAATTGATCATCTAGTTTATTTATGCCATGACTTCGAAGCTTTAGAAGTTTTCTGTACAACTCCGTAGAATTAGTTGTTACGATTCCTCCTTCACCCGTGGTTATGGATTTGACTGGATGAAATGAAAAGACGGTCATGTCTGAGTTGGAACAAGATCCAACCCTTTCCCCGTTCTCATAACTGGATCCGAACGCGTGGGCAGCATCTTCAATTATTCCTAGACGTGCGCTCGATGTTATTGATTTCAGCTGTTGCATATTGCAAGGTAACCCTGCAAAATGTACAGGAATAATCGCCTTAATTCTGGAATTGACTTGAGTTGTATTCGAGATTAGCTCCAAGTCTAAATTAATATTCCTCTTATCAATATCCACGAAGATAGGCTTGTGTCCGGAGTAAAGTATTGCGTTTGAAGAAGCTACAAATGAGATTGGTGATGTGATAATTTCTGACGCGATTGGTAATTCTAAGGCCATTACCGCGAGATGTAATCCTGCGGTTGCACTTGAAACTGCAACTGCGTACTTAGCGCCGACGTATTCCGCGACTCTATTCTCAAATTCTGTAACTTTTGAACCTTGAGTCAGAGACTCTCTCTTCACTTGCAGAGCAACTCTGAAGGCATCGAGATAATTCGTGGAGTGTTGGCCATATGGAATCAAGGCAAAATCCCATTTCCTTTGAGAACTTGACGGAAACTTTCATCTGTGTGCCATACTGAATTGTTATCACTTGCGAATCTGAAACCTTCTGCGACCTTTTTTGAAAATTGGTCGTAGACGCCTGAAGCCTTAAGTGCTGGCGAGAGAATTGCGTAAAAACGCTCGCATTCAACTGTGTTGTAGGAATCATCTTCCGTAATCATGACTTCGTGCAGTTTTTCACCAGGGCGAATTCCAATAATGTGAGTTGGGATATCTGGGCAAACAACGCGTGCAACATCAACAACTTTGAAGCTAGGTATCTTTGGCACGAAAATTTCTCCTCCGTGCATACTTTCTAGACAATTAATGACAAATTCGACTCCCTCTTTCAGGGTCAACCAGAACCGCGTCATGCGAACGTCTGTAATAGGAAGTGAACCAGATTTGGCTCTTTCTAGAAAAAAAGGAATGACACTTCCACGCGATCCAAGTACATTTCCATAACGTACGCATGCAAACCTAGTATCTCGCTTTCCAGCAAGAGCGTTTCCGGCTATCATCAACTTGTCTGAGCAAAGTTTAGTCGCACCGTAGAGATTTGCAGGATTTGCTGCTTTGTCTGTGCTAAGTGCAATAACTTTCTTTACTCCATTTTGAATTGCTGCATTTACTACATTTTCGGCACCAAGGACATTAGTTTTTATCGCTTCCATCGGGTTATATTCCGAAGCTGGAATTTGCTTCATCGCTGCAGCGTGAACGATTACGTCAATCCCATCTGAAGCTTGTTTCAGCCTCTGGTAGTCACGCACATCGCCGAGAAAATATCGTAACTTTGGCGAATTAATGGATTCCGACATTTCAAATTGTTTCAGTTCATCTCGACTGAAGACTACTAATTTTTTTACCTTGTCCTCGCTCAACACCTTGGAGACAAATGCTTTGCCAAATGAACCTGTGCCGCCAGTTATAAGTACGGATTTTCCTTCTAAGTAAGACACTTTGCCTCCCAATGACAAAATTAAGCTGAGTTTGCTTGTTTAGCATACGCTATTTCTACACTTACCATCTCATCGAGACTTGGAATAACGTATTTAAATTCATTCTTGAGGCGAGAGGGATCTAGTGCCATGTACTTTGGTCTTAGAGTACTGAGGTCAGAATCCCGAATCAACGTCGGCTCCACCATCGACTTCGGTGCATCAAAAGCCCTAGCTAGCGATACCAAAAAATCGTATTTAGAGATTGGCTTCTCTGAAGCGAAGTTCAATATACCGTACGCTGATTCAGAGGCATCGGAGTTAAGGAATCTGCCAATTTCGTGTGCACCAACTGGCGAAAAAACTACGTCTGTGAATCCATGAATCACTTTACCAAGTTGTATTGAACTAATCGCAAAATCAAGAATCGATTTACTTTTTCTACTGGTGTGTCCAAAGAAGTTGGTTCTTAGAATAAGAGCTTTTTTATCGGAGGAACTGATAATCTTTTCCGCTTGATATTTGGACCAGCCATATTGATTAACTGGCTTTACCGGATCAATTTCGGAACGAGGGACTTCAAAGTTCGACGAGTAGTGATCGGTACTTATATGTATGAAACTTATTTTTCGACGACTCGAAATTTGCGACACACGAAATGGAAAATCCGAATTTATTTTCCAGCATGCTTCAGGTCTCATTTCACAGTCTTCAACTACCGTGAGTCCAATACAATTAACAATTCTGGTAGGTTCTATTTTGTCAATCAGTGTTTCAATTGAGTTATCGTCGTATACATCGAGATAATAAAAGTTTTTTTCATGACTGGTATTGGATGAACTAAAGAAAGTGCCAAATGTTTCCTGCGTTTCCTTAAGGGTATCGAAAATTACTTGGCCAAGAAGCCCTGAAGCACCGAGTACTAGTGTTCTGTGACCTAGGTGTGAATTAATCTGCCGATGCGCAGCCATTTCGCCATAATAGTAGATATTGTTTGCATAGTCGTTTTAACAAGGGAAAGGTCAAAAAATGCACGGTGTTGCTGTGGTGATTCCAACACGAAATCGACCTGAAAAATTGCAGAAGCTTCTATCCAGCATCGCGAACTCCTCAGTGAAACCAAAACAGGTCGTAGTTGTTTCTTCAGGGGTAATTGTACAGTCAGTAATTGACTTATTCATGAAATCACTATCAATTACTTATGTACATAGCCAAGTAGCTGGACAAGCTGCTCAAAAGAAGTTGGCCATTAAGATGATTGATCAAGAAGTCGAATGGTGTCTGTTTTCTGACGATGATGTGCTTTTTGATACTGAAGCAATTGCAAATGCTTTGGAAATCGTCGAAGTTCATGATCACGAAGAGATAATTGGGGTCGGATTCAGTCTTCCTCCAACTTCTAGGGTTCTAGAGAAATCTGTGATGATGCAAAAACTGGCCAGATTATTCTTACTGGATTCAAAATATCCTGGAAGGGTTCTAGCTAGCGGTCATGCCTCGAGTTACTTACACCAGAAGGAGACTACTTGTACTGAATGGCTGAATGGAGTCTCGATGTGGAGAATAGGCTTCGCTCGAGATTACGGAAAAAACATTATTTCAACCCCGTACGCGGCTTGCGAAGACCTAATATTTTCGTATCCGTTAAGCAAGATTGGGAAATTGATATTCGTTCCTAGCGCAAAAGTGGAGTTCCAAGAAGGGGAGCTCAGCGACTTCAATAGTTGGAACGTTTTTCGATCTGCTTCCATTTGGCGATACTATTTTGTCTGTAAAAATCAGGATTTATCATTAGCTGCATTCTTATGGAGCCAGTTCTTTCGAACCCTATATTTAGTCAGCCAGACAAAGCAGAGTAGACTTAAGCTAAGTTTTCTTACATTGAAGCTAAATTTTCGAATAGTATTTGATGCCTTATTGGGTAAAGACCCAAGGTTAATGATTAACTCGTTATTGAATGAAAATCCTTAAGTGGTTCAAAATACTCGCTATAAAGTCGATAAGCTTTAGTTTGATATTCTTGGGACAAGTAATCCTTGTAGTCTGTTTTGGAAAAAAATGCTACAAGTGTTGTAATTGAAGTGAAGGTTAGATGACCAAATTGAGTGTCGTACAGAGGATTCAGGGCCCCGGAGCCTCCAGAATCAAAATGGAGTGGAATTGAACCAAAATTAAGACCTTCAATACCAACAGCGCTACTACGAAAAACGGTAAAGTGAGAATTAGTCAAGTCTTCCTCCAGGGTAGATTGTGAAATTTCGAAAAGATTAGCTCTTACAAGTTGGGATAGGGATTGATGAATCTCACGTTCACTAAGAGAGGGATGAACTCTCAATTTGAAATCAAATTCAGGTAACTTTAGAGACAATTCGCCAAATAAATCGGCAAAACTTTTCAGCGCTTGGATAGTACCTTCTGGAGCTCCAAGAACCTTTATATGCTTTAACGATCTCAAGGATGGAGTCAATATCCTTGTTTTGGGTGACCCCACTATCTCAACTTTTACCCGTGGATTTTCCTCAAGAATCCTCTTTTGGATTCTCTTTCCAGTCGTCATGACCAAATCATTATTCTCCAACAATGCAATATTCCGATAGAAATCCCTTTGGGACGGAACTAAAGGAGCGTGCTGTAATCCGAATACTCTCATATCTGGAAATGAGCTGTCTCTTAGTTTAATGATAGAATTTTCGAAAGCATGTCCCTCGAGAGTAATAATTATATTCTTAGGTTGAACTCTCTTGATTACGTATTCAAGTCTACGCATTAGAACTAAATTAGCGATGTGAGCCCGTGAATATTGGCTGATCGCAGCTTTTATTAGTATTCGCTTTAAAACAATATCCACTTTTTTATTCAAGTTAATTGCATACATAAGTATGGTTAATGACGGTCTTATTTGCTGGAGTTGAATTAAGGCTATAGCGATGGGAGTTAGTGACTTAGAATTTAGGACGATGTTATCTCTTCCAAATCTCTTATATTCCCCATAAACGTTCTTTAGTGGCAGTCTCGTGTGATTTAAATAGAAAATCGCAGTGTTTGCCTTTTGGGAGTTAAACCCGAAGATAACGTCAGAATCTGAGTATTTCTGGCTGTGTGTGAAATGTGAAACTACTAAATTATGAGAACTAGGGAGGCTCTGCTTTTCAAAAAAAATAGATTCCTTGAATTTCAAAATCGAATGCCCTAGCGATTGAAAGATTAAAGTTAGAGCTTGCGGAAGAAAGAGAAGATAATCAATCAAAAGAAATAGGGTACTGTCTGGATGTCGGACGTTATAGCGTTTTAGGTTTTCATCTGTTGGTTTGACTAAATAAAAGAAAGGATTGCTTTGAATGTATTGAGACTTGAACCTAAGTCGTATGTCGGAAAGAAATTTGTCGAGATAATCGAAATTAATTTGCATAATTAAGCACAAGTTGAAGCAAGTCAGATTGTGACTCAAGAATCTTGAAAGTATCTTCAATCTTCGTTATATCTTCTCTTAAATTAACAGATGGAAAATTAAATTCTGTATTTATGCAGGAAATTTGATGCCCTAATTCAATATATCTAAGTTGCTCAATAGACTCAGCAACCTGTAATGGCGATTCAGTCTCTTCAAAGTACTGACCCAAAGCAATTTTAGAGATAGCAAATAGCCCGCAAATTTTCTTCAGTAAGGAGAGTTGTATGGATGGCTCGACTGTTAGCGGACTCTTTCGAAAGATGGAAAAAATCTGACCATCATTATTGATGAAACACTTAACTATGCTTGAATCATCAATCTCATTCTCACTAGATAATGTGGTAATTTGATTCCAGAAGTTAACTTGGGGTTCTTTTCGAATGATTTTTATCAATTCGTCAAGTTGACTTGGTAAAACCAGCATCTCATCTCCTTGAAGAACGATGTAATGTGTGTAATTTAGTGACTTCGAAGCTTCATGAACTCGACTCAAGCCGTTCGGATGCTCAAGATTAGATTTTAGAGTTCTGCCTCCAAACTCTTGGATTACCTTCAAGATTTCGTCATCACCCGAAACCACATACACCGGAACTGAGAGAGAATTCATCAGGGCACGTCTTCTTACATGCTCAATCATGGGTAAGCCATGGAAATCAAGAAGTATCTTTCGAGGCAGGCGTTCAGAAGCCAATCTTGCTGGAATCACAATCGCAATCTTGGGAACTGACTCATCTAATGCGCTAATTTGGCAAAACCCCACAGTCGACGTTGATTGACTGACCCGTTATTCCAGTAGCCTGATCACTTGCGAGGAAGTAAACCAAATTCGACACTTCCTGCTCAGTGGGTAGCCGTCCCAGCGCAGTTTGCGTAGAGGCAAAGCTTGTAAGAAAGTCCAAAGGGTCTCCTTTTGCTGGCGAATCGACGCTCTCGAGGGCTTTCAACAAACCGGGAGTAGATACCAAAACTGGGCATACCGCATTTACCCGTATTCCTTTCGACCCTAATTCTTTACACAA
>Ga0129336_10002212_pt1 | contig 11988 bp, 12 predicted proteins | sample CPB6_02_DNA_FD_96878 | JGI IMG/M metagenome (GOLD analysis project Ga0129336, IMG submission 96878) | Freshwater to marine salinity gradient microbial communities from Chesapeake Bay, USA - CPBay_Sum_0.6_0.2_DNA | ecosystem: Environmental > Aquatic > Marine > Coastal | place: USA: Chesapeake...
GATCTCAGTCAAGGCGTTGTTGATCGCGCGATGTTTCATTCCGACAATGCTTATTTCATGCCTGCCGCGCGGATCGCATCACGTCGATTGAAAACGAACACAGTTTCGAATACCGCATTTCGAGGCTTTGGTGGACCGCAAGGTATTTTGGCGATTGAGCGCATCATTGATGCGGTGGCGAGCGCAACAGGACGAGATCCGCTAGATATCAGAAAAGAAAATCTTTATCGGCCTGACGGCGCGGTGGCGCCCTATGGGATGCCGGTTGAAGATCATGACATAGCTCATACAATCATTGCTCAACTTGAATCCCAAGCAGATTATCGTGAACGACGCCAAGCGATTGATGCGTTTAATGCGGATTCACCTCTGATCCGTAAAGGCATCGCATTAACGCCCTTGAAGTTCGGCATTTCCTTTACGCTCACGCAGCTCAATCAAGCGGGAGCGTTGGTTCATGTTTACTCAGATGGATCGATCCACCTCAATCACGGTGGAACGGAAATGGGGCAGGGGCTCTTCCAGAAAGTTGCGCAGATCGTAGCTGAAGAATTTGGTGTGGCGATCGAACGTGTGCGCATCACGGCGACAACAACAGGCAAAGTCCCGAACTCGTCACCCACTGCAGCCTCTACCGGATCAGACCTTAACGGGATGGCCGCGTTGTTGGCAGCGCGCGCAATCAAGAATCGCATGGCGGAGTTTCTTTCTTCGTCACGCGGCGTGCCACTAGACTCTATCCGCTTTGTCGATGATCATGTGATTGTTGGTGATGAGCGGATTCCTTTTGGCGATGTTGCCAAAGCCACGCATCAAGCGCGCATTCATCTTTCCGAAGCAGGCTATTATAAAACACCAAAGGTTGAATGGGACCGGGCTAACGCACGCGGTCGTCCGTTCTATTATTTTGCTTATGGTGCAGCCTGCAGCGAAGTGGCGATTGATACGTTAACGGGTGAGATGCGGCTTGAACGCGTCGACATTCTTCATGATGTCGGCCACTCACTAAATCCGGCGCTTGATATTGGCCAGATTGAAGGAGCCTTTGTGCAAGGCATGGGGTGGCTCACGACGGAAGAGCTCGTCTACGACAATAAAGGACGGCTCAGAACGCATGCGCCTTCGACCTATAAAATTCCGGTGGCCTCTGACATTCCGGCTCATTTCAATGTCACGTTGTTTCAAGGCGCAAATCGCGAGGATACGGTTTTTCGCTCCAAGGCCGTGGGCGAGCCGCCTTTGATGCTGGGTATTTCGGTTTATTCAGCCATTCTCAATGCGATTTCTTCTTTGAAGCCCGGAGCGCAGGTGCCGCTTGATGCGCCTGCGACACCAGAGCGCATTTTGAAAGCTGTTCAGGCGCTTGGCGGCGGTGGCGGATTTTGAGCGCGCCATGACAACGCTTGCTCTTTTTGATCGGCTGCTTGACAGGCTCGCGGCCGACACTGTTGTCGCCGTTGCTAGAATTCATGCGGCGGGAGGATCGACACCTAAGGGTGAAGGTGCGTCCATGATGATTACAGAAGAAGGCGCGATCAGCGGAACGATCGGGGGTGGCGCTCTTGAATATGCCGTCATCAATGAGGCTGTTCACCTGATGAAATCAGGCGCGACTGGGATCATCAAAAAACATTATCCGCTCGGTCCAGATTTAGGGCAGTGCTGCGGCGGCTCGGTTGAAATTGAAATAGGCATATTTGATCAGTCGATGCGCGCAGACATACTATCGAAGCGGGATTCCCTTCGTCATGACGCCTCAACGCCACTTTATCTTTTTGGGGCAGGCCATGTGGGGCGTGCGCTTGTTATGGCTCTGGCACCCTTACCCTTTACCGTGACATGGATTGATGAGCGCGCCGAGATTTTTCCGGATTATGTACCGCGTAATGTCAACGTTAAGCGAGTTGCTAATCCACTAGACGAGGTCGGCAATATTCCTCATCAAGGCTTCTGTCTTGTGATGACGCATTCGCATCCGCTTGATCTGGCTTTGGTGGGCGCAGCGTTGCAGAGGAATGATCTCGCTTATATTGGCCTGATTGGGTCGGCGACAAAGCGTGCGCGGTTTGAATCGCGGTTGCGGCAGAGCGGACAAGGGGCGGTAGCGTTGAAGCGTCTGATATGCCCTGTGGGATTGCCCGGACTTTATGGTAAGGAGCCTGCAATCATAGCCGCTTCAATCGCTGGTGATTTATTGATCCGGAGGCAGGCTTTGCAGAATGCCAATGAAACAGGTTCAATGGATGTCAAAGAAAGACTCGCGGGTTAGATTTCGCGAGCAAAGATGAGGATGGGGTCGATCATGACTGATGATGAGCGATTTCTGGCGCGTGCGATTGCGTTGTCGCGTGAGCGTATGGAAGCCAATGAAGGCGGGCCTTTTGGTGCCTTGGTCGCGCGCGACGGTGTTGTTCTCGCTGAGGGCTGGAACATGGTGACATCGTCGAATGATCCAACGGCACATGCTGAGGTGAGCGCAATTCGCCGCGCCTGTACGGCTGTTGGTCATTTCGAGTTAAAGGGTGCTACCCTTTATACAAGCTGCGAGCCTTGCCCGATGTGCCTGGCCTCCGCTTATTGGGCGCGCGTTTCGCGTATCGTTTATTCCAACACGCGCGATGAGGCGGCCGCAATCGGATTTGATGACGCGTTCATCTATGATGAAGTGCCGAAAGATCCTGCCATTCGCAGTCTCTCGATGGAACATCATCCGCGTGATGATGCGCGGGCTGCATTCGCTGCCTGGGCCGCTAAGCCTGATAAAATTCGTTACTGAGGACTTGTTATGACGGCATTCGCGCTTGATTGGATTAATCTTGCCATAAGATGGTTCCATATGATCGTGGGGATCGCATGGATCGGCGCGAGCTTTCATTTCGTTTGGCTCGATTTTTCTTTGCGCGCGCGCGAAAATATGGCGAAGGGCGTGTTTGGTACTTCATGGCTTGTGCATGGTGGTGGTTTTTATCACGTCGAGAAATATCTCGTTGCACCGGAGAGTCTTCCCTCTGATCTTCATTGGTTTAAATGGGAAGCCTATCTGACATTTCTGACCGGCTTCGCCTTGCTCGCGGTACAATATTACTGGAACGCGTCGGTCTATCTTGTTGATCCCAATATCTATGCGATGACAGGCACTAAGGCGATTGTGATTTCCGTCTTGTCGCTGCTCGCCGGATGGGTGGTTTATGATCTTTTGTGTCGCTCGCAGCTTGGCGAGCATACGGGATTTTTGGCACTCGCCGTTTTCATTTTGATTGTCGGGGCCGCTTACGGCTTCACACATGTGTTTTCGGGTCGTGGCGCCTTCATTCATGTCGGTGCGATGGTTGGCACAATCATGGCGGCCAATGTTTTCCGCGTGATCATTCCCAATCAGAAGAAAGTAACCGCCGCTCTTTTGGCCGGTGAAACGCCTGATCCGAAATATGGCAAGATCGGCAAACAGCGTTCGCTCCACAACAATTATCTCACTTTGCCCGTTTTGTTGATGATGGTGTCAAACCATTATCCTTTCCTTTATTCGCACCCCTCTTCATGGTTGGTCGTCGCTTTGATTGTTGTGGCCGGGGTTATGATCCGGCATTTCTTCAATCGCATAGATGCGGGCGATATTCCGCAGAAGGTCCTATGGACTTTGCCCTTGGCGGCACTCGCTTTGGCTGTTGCGATTTGGTGGACAGCGCCCTCTACGAAAATGGCGACTGGTACTGTGAGCGATGCAGACGTTCTCGCGATCACAACAAAACATTGTATTATGTGTCATCAGGCGCAGCCGACACATGAAAGCTTTAAAGGCGGCGAGCCTCCGAAAGCGGTGATGCTCGATAGCATTGAAAATATCAGGAAAAATGCACAACAAATTCTTTTACAGGCGGTCGATGGACGCGTGATGCCGCTTGGCAACGAAACGGGTATCACCGACGAAGAGCGCGCAAAGCTCGGCGCGTGGATTAAAGCGCAATGAGTGACGCGTTATCGCTAGCCCAAGTGAATACGCTTTCGCGTGAAGACTTCGTGGCGCAGTTTGGTGACATTGCGGAACACTCATCATGGGTTGCTGAAGGCGCTGAGATATTGCGCCCTTTCGGCAATCACAGCGAACTTGTAGATGCTTTTCAGCGTGTTGTTTTAGCGGCTTCTGAGACAACGAAAGATGCATTGATCAGCGCGCATCCTGATCTTGCCGGACGTGCCGCCAAACCGGGTGATCTTGCTGAGGAGTCGCGACGTGAACAAAAAGGCGCGGGGCTTGATCGGCTAACGGATGAAGAATTTAAAAAATTCCACTCTCTCAATGACCGCTATCGGGAACGCTTTGGCTTTCCCTTTATCTTTGCGGTATCCGGTGCAACAAAGCACCAGATTCTTGATGCGTTTGAGAACAGGGTTGGTGGAACAAAGACAGAGGAAAAATTAACGGCACTCGCGCAGGTTTTGCGCATCATCCGTTTTCGTCTTGAAATGCGCGTGAGAGATTAATCCGCGCATTTCCGTTTTGGTATAAACGCTTACTGGATCTTTGGCGGTGCCAAGATATCAATCGCGGGCATATCACCGCTCGACGGCGCAAGTTGGAATTGTTCCATCGCCTTTTTCTCGTCAATGATCACCGCGCCGTCTTTGTAATGCATCACCATTTGCGGGAAGGCGATAACAAGCGCGACCATTATGAGCTGGATGATCACGAAGGGCACAGCACCCCAATAAATCTGCTCGGTCGTGACGGGCTCCATGCTGCGTTTAGTAATCTTGTCGATATATTTTGATTTCGGAGCAACGGATCGCAAGAAGAAGAGCGCAAAGCCGAAGGGCGGATGCATGAAACTCGTCTGCATGTTCACGCCAAGAATAACGCCGAACCATATGAGATCGATGCCGAGATGTTCCGCCGCCGGGCCGATCAGGGGTACTGCAATGAAGGCCAGCTCAAAGAAATCGAGGAAAAAGGCGAGTACGAAAATCAACGCGTTAACGAAAATCAAGAACCCAACTTGTCCGCCGGGCAGATTCACAAGAAGTTCTTCAACCCATTTATGTCCGTTCACGCCATAGAAAGTGAGCGAGAACACACGCGCGCCGATCAAAATAAAGAGAACAAAGGCTGAAAGTTTTGCGGTTGACTCGGTTGCTTGCCGTAACAAGTCAAAGGAGAGACGGCGTTTCATGATCGCGAGAATAATCGCGCCCGCCGCGCCCATCGCTCCACCTTCTGTTGGCGTGGCGACACCAATAAAGATCGTGCCAAGAACCAAGAAGATGAGGCCCAAAGGCGGTACCATCACGAAGATGGTTTGCTCGGCCATACGCGAGAGAAGTTTCAAACCGCTAATCTTGTTCAGGACGGCGATCACGAGAGCCACCGCCACGCCGACTGTCATTGTGAGCACAACAAAGTCAGGCCCAGCCGACGTTCCTGTTTCGCGAATAACAAAATAGCCGATTAAGCCGGCAAAGATCGCTACAACGAGCAGCGAGGTGCGGCGTGCTTTACCATCGGCATCGGCCAATGTTTGCGCTTCAAGCGGAAGGCCGGGCGCGGCTTCCGGTTTGATCATGGTGACAAGGAAAACATAGCCCGCATAAAGCGCCGCCAGAACGAGGCCGGGAATAAAGGCGCCCGTATACATATCGCCGACAGAACGGCCGAGCTGGTCAGCCATCACGATGAGAACGAGTGATGGGGGGATAATCTGCGCGAGCGTTCCGGATGCCGCAATCACGCCTGAGGCCAGGCGGCGGTCATAGCCATAGCGCAACATGATGGGTAACGAGATAAGGCCCATGGAGATGACAGACGCCGCAACAACGCCGGTTGTTGCCGCTAAAAGCGCACCCACGAAAATCACCGCATAAGCAAGACCACCGCGGATCGGGCCGAAAAGCTGCCCAATCGTATCGAGCAAATCTTCCGCCATGCCCGATCGCTCTAAGACCAACCCCATAAAGGTGAAAAAGGGAATGGCGAGCAATGTGTCATTATTCATCACGCCAAATACGCGCTCGGGCAGCGCCTGTAAGAAGCTTGGATGGAAGAGGCCGAGTTCAATGCCGATCAAACCAAAGACAAGACCATTGGCCGCAAGTGAAAAGGCCACTGGATAACCGAGCAGCAACAATACCACCAGCGACGCGAACATGATCGGCGCCATATTATGAATGATGAAAGCGGTCATGGCTTTATCTTCCGTTCAATTCACGTGTTGGTTTTCGCGGTTCAGGATTTTTGTAAGTCGGTTTGCGCGAGAAGTCGTTCGGCCTCTGCTTCCGCAGACGCGTGATGGCCACCGCCGCTGAGTGTTTCAGCAAGGTCACCTCTTAGTATTGCAATACGTTTAATGATCTCGGATACGGCTTGAATAAGGAGGGCAATGAATCCGATAAGGACAAGAAGTTTTGCAGGCCAAAGCGGCAAGCCGCCGGCATTGCTCGATTGTTCATTGCCGATCAGCGAACGCCAAGCAAAAGGCCCGCCTGTCAAAACCATGATCACAGCGAAGGGGAGAAGAAAGGCGAGGTGGCCAAAAAGCTCAATATATCCGCGCATCCGGCTTGGAAGCTTTGAATTTATGATGTCGATGCGAATATGTTCATTCGACAAAAGCGTCCAAGGCGAGCAGAGAAGAAACACGAATCCGAACAGTAACCATTGCAATTCAAGCCAAGAATTTGACGATGTATTGAAAATCTTACGGATGAGCGCGTTCACCGTCGACACAACAACCGCGACGAAAATGAACCAGGCGACGGTACGACCTATGCGTGTCATCGCCGTGTCGATCAATCGACTAAGCGTCAAAAGTCCCTGCATGGCTTCCCCCAAAGCTCTGCATCCCGTTACATGTCCGGGAATTTGCATGCTTTATAGCATGCCTGACATGCTTTTGGATCACTTTTTACGGTGGAGGTCCACAGATTTGTATTTTTCAGCCGGATTAAACCGATGCTGCTCGATGCCTCGTGCCTTCCGGCTTCGTCTTTGTTCGCGGTAGCCCATGAAGAGACCGCTTCCGACCACCAGTATTGTGCCCATGATTGCTGCAAGGCCGGGTCTTTCACCAAAGATAAAAATTCCTGTTCCTGCCGCCCAGACGACGACGAGATAACGCAATGGCGAGAGGATCGCGATATCGGCATTCCGATAGGCTGTAACCATCAGGGCGTTGCCAACAGAAACGAGAACCGCTGCGCCGCCGAGATAGGAAAATTCAACCGGCGTTGGCATGCGCCATTCTTCACCAACACCAAGGATCACGCCGCCAAAAGCAGCAAAGATTGTTGTGGTCAGGATTACGATCTGCGGCGGTATCTCGTTTGAAATGCGTCGCGTAATCAAATCGCGGATGGCAACAAAAGTGGCGGAGGCGAGCGCAATCAGAGAATAAATCGTGAAACTCGATCCGCCCGGTTGCGTGATAAGAAGCACGCCCGCAAAGCCGATAAAGACGGCAAGCCAGCGCGGCAGATCGACCAGTTCAATGCCTAGTATAGCGCAGAGAATGGTCATAATGATGGGCGTCGCTTGCATAATCGATGTAATATCGCCAATCGGCAATTGCGCGATAGCCGTGATGTATGTGAGCGTGACCATCACCTCGCATGTCGCGCGCAAGATCACGATCGGCTTTAATGCTGCCTTGATATTTTTTAGATTGCCGGTGAGAGCGATAACAATAAGAATACACGAAATCGCGAATATGCCGCGCACGAGAAGCAATTGGCCGATCGGAATCGTTGAGGTTGCGAGCTTAACGAGGACATCATTGAAGACAAAAAAGGCCCCGCCAACAATCATGGCAACGATACCACGCCGCGCTTGAGCTGCCGTCTTTTCTGAAGGAAATGATGTCACGCCGAATGCCCAGTCACTGACGCGTTGGCAAAGCGATCAAGGCGGAACGGAGATAAATCATAAGGTGGCTTTTCGCCCTGTGAAAGATCAGCAAGTATTTCACCCATCACGCTTGCGAATTTGAATCCATGTCCTGAGCAAGGTGAAGCAATAACGACTTGTGGCGCGCCGGGTAGATGATCGATGATAAAATCTTCATCGGGCGTCATCGTGTAGATGCAGACTTTTATTGAGAGCGCGGGCCCCATCGCATCAGGCAGATAACGTGAAAGACAATCACGCAAGCCGACCTCATCTTTCGGACGGTTTTCGCGAATTAATGTATCAGGATCACAAAGCTCTCGGCCATGATGCGGCCCCCCAACTTTCAATCCCGGAAGCCCATGGAGAGGGAAGCCGTAATAATGGCCTTCTGGAATTTTCAGTGTGAAGCTCGGGAATTGAGAGCGTGAAAACAAATCAGGTTTCAATGGCCTAAACCATCCGAACACTTGGCGATAAGGCTTTGCAATACCTTCAAGCGAGGGAATGAATTTTGTAATCCATGGACCTGGTGAGAGCACAACGCTCCCGGCTTCATAGACGCCCGCATCAGTTTTGACGCGCACGCCACCACTTTGCAATGGCTCGACATCAATAACGCGCTCGCGCGGATGAAGCTCTGCACCAAGATCAACTGCGGCTGCCGTCAAAGTCATGATGGCGCGTTCGCTCATCACAAAGCCACCATCGGGTTGAAACAACCCATTATAATCTTTTGGCAACTTGAAGGCTGGATGACGACGCATGATCGCTTCCGCATCGAGCAATTCATAAGGCAGATCAAATGTCTTACAGGCCGCTTCGCCGCGCTCAACAATATCAAGGCCCGGCTCGATGATATCGAGCGTACCCGTTGTTTCCATCAGTGATGTGTTAAAGCGTTTGCCTAAATCTTGCCAAAGCCGATGGGCGCGCAAAACCATCGGTACATAGGATTGGCCTTCGAAATAAGCAAGGCGGATCATGCGCGTTTCGCCATGCGATGATCCCATCGAATGGCCGATATCATATCGCTCAATACCGAGAACTCTTTTGCCACGTCGTGCAAGTTCGTAAAGCGTGGAAGAACCCATGCCACCGATGCCGATAACAATGACGTCATAGGGTTTGGTCATGATCAGCCTCCCGTCACGCTCATATGCCGTGTAACGGCTGGACGCGAATGGGTGCGCTCGATCACAAAATCATGACCTTTGGGCTTGCGCAAAATCGCATTGTCGATGGCTTGTGATACGAGATGATTATCGGCCGAGGCCCGCAAGGCGGCGCGCAAATCGGCTGAATCGTCTTGCCCCAAGCACATGTAAAGCATTCCCGTGCAGGTCAGTCTCACGCGGTTACAGCTTTCACAAAAATTATGCGTCAGAGGTGTGATGAATCCGATACGTCCACCCGTTTCGCTTGCGCGCACATAACGCGCAGGGCCACCCGTTTGATAATCGATGTCGGAAAGTGTGAAGCTCTTTGAAAGATGGTCTTTTACTTCTGTCAGCGGCCAATATTGATCAAAACGATCGGGCTCAATATCGCCCATCGGCATCACTTCAATGAAAGTGATGTCCATACCGTCTTCATGTGCCCAGCGAACAAGAGGTTCGATCTCAGTGTCATTCACGCCTTTAAGCGCTACAGCATTGATCTTGATAGAGAGTCCTGCTTTTTGAGCAGCCTTGATGCCAGCGAGCACACGATCAAGATCGCCCCAGCGTGTGATGGACCTAAATTTTGCAGCATCAAGTGTATCGAGTGATACATTGATACGTTTGATCCCACAGGCGGCAAGCTCATATGCGTAACGTTCGAGTTGCGAGCCGTTTGTAGTGAGGGTCAGTTCTTCGAGACCATTTCCAAGTTTTTTGGAAAGCGACTGGAACAACGTCATGATATCCCTTCGCACGAGGGGTTCACCGCCCGTGATGCGAAGTTTTTTGACACCTTTATCGATAAACACGCTGCAAAGCCGGTCGAGTTCTTCGAGCGTTAGCAAATCCTTTTTCGGCAAAAAGGCCATGTCTTCCGACATGCAATAAACGCAGCGAAAATCGCAGCGGTCCGTGACCGAGACGCGCAGATAGCTGACCGCGCGCCCGAATGGATCGATCATGCTGAGATCTGCAGCGCTATTGGGACCTACGGCCAAGGCACCCCTCCGATTGTTGTTTTTCTGCGCGGGTTGTAGACGGTTTTAGCCGTTAGGGACAAGTCCAGCTGTGGTAAAGCAATTGTCCAAACCGGGTTGAAAAGGGGATAGCAATCTATGACTGACGCTGAGTGGCCTGATGAAATCCGGCTTTTCCCCGACAAAACGCGCCTTACTATCGTTTTTTCAGGCACAGCGCCTTTGGTGCTGGAGGCCGAATATCTGCGTGTCGAAAGTCCCAGTGCAGAGGTGCAAGGCCATTCGCCCGATGAGAAAAAGACGATTGCCGGCAAACGCAGCGTGCGGATCATCGGTCTTGAGCCGGTGGGCAATTATGCCGTCCGGATCCGCTTTGACGACGGGCATGATACAGGCCTGTTCACCTGGGCCTATTTAAAAAAGCTCGGCACCGACTACGAGACAATTTGGCAGGGTTATCTCGAGCGACTCGCAGCGGCGGGGCTTTCGCGTTAAGCGCGGCTCAGGGCTCGATGATCACCTTCGTGCCAACATGGACGCGGCCATAGAGGTCGATCACATCCTCATTCGCCATGCGAATGCAGCCTGACGAAACGGCTTGGCCGATCGTTTCGGGCTCGTTTGAGCCATGAATTCTGTAAAGCGTGTCGCCGAGATAGAGCGCCCGGGCGCCAAGCGGGTTATCCGGCCCGCCATCCATATGTTTCGGCAAATCGGGCTGGCGCTTTAGCATCTCGTCGGGCGGGGTCCAGTCCGGCCATTGCCGTTTCATCGAAACATGATATTCGCCCGACCATTCAAAGCCTTCACGCGCAACGCCGATGCCATATTTCATGGCCCAATTATCGCCGAGGATCAGATATAGCCGCCGCTCGGAAGCGCGGACAATGATTGTCCCCGGCTTTTCGTCGCTGGGAAACCAGGCCTGAAAGCGTTTGATTGGGGAAGACGCATCCGGCATTTCCGCAATGATCTGGTCAAACGCCTTCACATCCCGAGGACTCGCGGCAGAAACCGGCTGAAGCGCAGCAATTCCAACGAAAAATGCTATCAAAAGCCGCGTCATGGGCGCAAAGATCCTCAATTAATTTCTTCGGGCGCGCAACATTCCTGTGCGCCCAGCTTCGTCAATGAATGGCTATCGGAATACGAGCGGATACTCAACAACGCGCCAACATCGAGTCGAAAGTCCAAGTTTGCAGATGCCACGGTTTTTTCCGCAACTCAAGCGATCCGCACCCAGTTTTCCGCTCCGAATATTGGCGGCTTTTTGTTTTTTTAAGCTGCCCTGTTCGCCTCTGCCCTGATGCGGGGGAGTACTGATAGCGCGGATGTGGCAAGGCGCCTATGTCTTGTTCATCGAGCAAGCGCTCCGGAGAAAGCCGCCTTTTCCAGAGCGCTTGAGGATTGGCTTTTAAGAACAAGCAGGCGGTCGGGAGGCTTTCTTCATATTTATAATTTCAAAAGGAGCCGACAATGTTAGCCACAAGATCTCTTAAGCGCGCTACTCTTGTTGTGATCGCTTCACTAGGCTTTTTGACAAGCGGCTATGCCAGTGAATTCAGTGAACACCTAAGAAATGATCCAACCGCGATCCCGCGACCCCAAAGCACGATCGGACCGATGGACTCCGAGGTAACCCGCTCGCTTAGGACACCCGGTGAAGTGGATGTCTATGCGACGCCAATTTGTTCCTATGACTCGTTTTACTGGAACACGATTTATGCCTGTGATCCGGCCCATCAAGGTCGACCGGACTATGAAGATCATGGGTCGGATCGCTAAAGATTTCTCAAGACATCGCCCGTCGTTTCCCGGCGGGCGATTATTTGGGACGGGATTTGACTAAAAATAATCAAGCTTTGGGTTAATAGACTGCGTTCAAAACCGCGCCTCTAACCTAAAATTACCCACAACGCCTCTGAGATAGGCTTGCTTAACGGCGGTGCGGAAGCTAGAGAACATCCCGGATCAA
>Ga0129336_10002215_pt1 | contig 11987 bp, 6 predicted proteins | sample CPB6_02_DNA_FD_96878 | JGI IMG/M metagenome (GOLD analysis project Ga0129336, IMG submission 96878) | Freshwater to marine salinity gradient microbial communities from Chesapeake Bay, USA - CPBay_Sum_0.6_0.2_DNA | ecosystem: Environmental > Aquatic > Marine > Coastal | place: USA: Chesapeake Bay...
GGGACTATTTATAGTCCCGTCCAGTAGCAAGGTCTTTAGGACCTTGCGTACAGACTGTATCTACTATCTGTTTCTAACTGGCTGTAACTATTGTAGATGGGACAGGTCTGTGACTTTTCAGAAAGGTACCAAGAACCCTAGGACAGAGGCTATGGCAGCCGCAAAGGCTAAAGTAGTAGCCCTTGTCTCTGAGGGTTGGGCACCCCACAAAGCGATGGCTGAAGTGGGTAAGCAACCCGACACCATCAGAATCTGGTGTCTGCGGGATAAGCAGTTTGCTGCCGACTTAGCCCAGGCTAAGGAAGATGCCAAGGAAAGGTCTTTGACCGCCTTGGGCATAGCCCGTGAGGATATAAGTTTTCCACAGTTTTCTGAGATGTTCCTAGAGCAGAGGGTATTTCCTCATCACCAAGACTGGGTAGACCTACTAGAGGGTAAGGAGCCTAGTTGGCTCCACCCCAATATGATTTACGAGCCAGGCGATAAACACCGCCTTCTTGTAAACGTGCCACCTGAGCACGCTAAGTCCACCGTGATTACGGTGAATTACTCTACCTACCGCATTGCGCTAGACCCCAATGTTAGAATCATCGTAGTTTCTAAAACGCTGGTCAAAGCACGTGAGTTCGTGTATGCCATCAAACAAAGGTTATCCCACCCGCGCTGGTTAAAGTTGCAAACAACGTTTGGACCAGAAGGGGGCTGGAAAGAAGATTCCGATACCTGGCGCGTTGACACCGTTTATTTGGGAAGCGATGCCCGTAATTCATCAGAGAAGGACCCGACTATCCAGGCACTCGGTATGGGGGGTCAGATTTACGGTGCCCGTGCCGACCTGATTATTCTTGATGACTGTATAACCACAGCCAATGCTCACGAGTATGAGAAGCAGATTAACTGGCTACAGAAAGAAGTTATCACCCGTCTTGGCAAGAATGGCAAGTTGCTAGTAGTAGGGACGAGAATTGCGCCGACAGACTTTTATAAAGAACTCCGTGACCCGAAGTATTGGTCAGGGGGCAAAAGCCCATTTACGTATATGGGTATGCCTGCTGTTCTACGGTATGCTGAGAAGCCGAAAGATTGGGAAACGCTCTGGGCTAAATCGGATGTTCCCTGGGATGGCGATGAGGACACGCCAGATGAGGACGGATTATATCCTAAGTGGGACGGTCCGACCCTTGCCAGGCGCAGAGGCGAAGTTACTCCGTCTACGTGGGCTTTGGTCTATCAGCAAGAGGATGTAACAGAAGATTCCATTTTTCCCGCTGAACTTGTTCAGGGTTCTATTAATGGAATGAGGCGGCGTGGTCCATTAAAGCCAGGTCTAGCAGGACATCCTGAAGATGCTGAAGGTTATACTGTGGTTGGTTTTGACCCTGCTATGACTGGTAATGCTGCATTTGTTGCTGCTACCTATAACAGGTATGACGGAAAGATTTATGTGTTGGATTGTCTTAATATGGCAGAACCAACACCACAAAAGATACGAGAAGCAATTGAAATTTTTGTTCAGAAGTACCGTCCGCAAGAACTCCGAGTTGAAATCAACGCCCATCAAAAAGCCTACGCACTTGACGAAGACTTACGAAACTGGCTCTCTGCATACGGTGTACGGCTTAATTCTCACTTTACAGGCAAAAACAAATGGGACACCAACTTCGGAGTCGCTTCAATGTCTACTCTCTTCGGAACGACAAGAGATGGAAGATTCCAGAAAGACAACATACTGGAGTTACCAAGCACTGAAGGCTCTGAGGGGATTAAGGCTTTAGTTCAACAACTACTGACTTGGAAGCCTGATACTAAAGGCAAGACTGACTGTGTAATGGCGTTGTGGTTTGCTGTTATTAGATGTCGTGAGTTTATGCAACAAAACGCGCAGAGTCAAAGGTATGCCAATAATCGTTGGGCTACTAGAGCACAGCGTGAGAAAAGAATGACCGTCAACTTAGATGAAGCCTTTGCAGCGCAATGGCAAGAAATTTATGGATAGGAACGATGGCAGAAAATCCCAAGAAGGTAGTACCGCGTCTTAATAAAGATGTCCGTGAGGTTATTCGTGAGATGTCTAAAGCGCCTTTTGGGAGACCAAAAAAACCTTCTGATTCTCCTAAACTTACTACTGCTGAAGCAGAATATGAAGCATCAAAGCGAAGCACAAAACGTCCGCTTTATATTAAACGTGAGGGAAAAGAACTTACGCCGAAGCAACTGGATAAGATTGCTGCTCGTATTTCTAGAGAACGTGGCATTGCATTTAATCAGGCTAAAGAATTACTTTGGAAAGAACTTTCTAAGGCTCCTATATCTAAAGATGTCAAACAACCTGGGGTAATGCTTTCTAAGGCAATTCCAACCCGAGAACAACTTGAATCAACAGGATACCGAGCCGTTAAATATAAGGGTAAAGTAATTTTTCTTTCGCCTGGACAAGTAAAGGAAATTGCTAAAGGTTTAGGAATTGATGTTGAGTTTACATCTAAAGTTCCATTTAAACCTAGCGAAGGTGTTAGGGTTTCAGCAATTCCTGAAGAAACTTTTTTAACAAAAGAAGAAAAGGGATATTTAACTCAAGAAAAAATTAAAGCAGCAGGTATTGCTGCTGAAGAGTCTAGATACAAAGGGATTGATAAATTATCTCCTGAAGCCAGAGCGGTTCAAGACCGTGCGGCTGCTGCTGAAGCAGAGCGTTTAAGAGTTGAAGCAATTAAAGATTGGGAAGCCCAGGCTAAAGCAGCACAGACTGACCCAAGAGTAAGACCACCTGCTGAAACACTTAATAAACCAAGTCCTGCTTCACCACAGGCTGAAGCCTATGCTGACAGATTGTATAAAAAAGCGTATCAACAACTTACTCCTAAAGAACGCAAGGCTATAAAAATTATTATTGAAGAGGAAGCACGCAGAGCAGCACGGGCTACTTCCTCTAAAGTTGGTCAGGGTGTTAAACGACCACTTCCGCCAATAGTTAATAATCCAGCAATAGGTGGTTTATTTGGAATTGCTTCGGTTGTTGGAGCGATAACAAGTTATAAGCAGGCAATGCAGTTAGCACTACTAGAGAAACAACGAATGGAATCTGAGGTTAATTAACTAAGATGTTATCTATAGACCAAATTACCGCACGTGTAGAATCATTGCGTTATCGTGCTTCTGCTCGTGACGCACGGCAACAGGATGTTCTTGCTGTTCGCAAAGGTGAGATTTCATCTGTATATCCAGATTTTTTTCCTGAAGGTGTAGACACTAATGTCGTGGCAAATTTTATTGACATTGTTGCGCGTGACTTATCCGAAGTTATGGCACCATTACCAGCCGTTAACTGTTCGGCAGCAAATCAGGCTTCTGACCGCGCTAGGGCTTTTGCTGATAAGAGGACTAGGATTGCTGCTAATTATTTTGCTCATTCTGATTTACAGGTTCAGATGTACACAGGTTCGGATATGTACATCACATTTGGTTTCGTCCCGTTCGTAGTAGAACTAGACGAAGAAGCAGGGCTGCCGCGCATACGCATAGAAAACCCAGTGGGCGCTTACCCAGAGTTTGACCGCTATGGGCGCTGCATTGCCTTTGCTAAACGCTACTATATGTCTATAGGGGAACTAGTAGCGAACTTCCCTGAGTTTGAGATGGCTCTTCTTGGAAAAGAAGGTTATGAACAAGACTTAAATTCACAATTAGAAATAATCCGATATTACGATTCGGAACAATCTGTTGTGTATGTTCCTTCAAGAAACAATCTCATTCTTTCACAGGCATACAATCCGCTAAAGAAGATGATGGTTGTAATTGCAAAACGACCATCATTAGATGGCGAGATGCGTGGACAGTTTGACGATGTACTAGGTATTCAGTTGCTTCGCAATAGGTTCGCATTACTTGCGATGGAAGCAGCAGAGAAATCAGTACAGGCTCCAATTGTTGTGCCTCAAGATGTTAACGACTTGGCTGTTGGACCAGATGCAATTATCCGAACATCTCAGCCACAAGGTGTACGCCGAGTTGATTTAAATATTCCTGCTGGAGCATTTACGGAACAACAATTACTTCAGCAAGAATTGCGGACGGGAACTCGTTATCCAGAGGGACGTACTGGAAACATTGACGCTAGCATCATCACGGGACAGGGCGTGCAAGCGCTTATGGGTGGATTTGACACTCAAGTTAAATCAGCGCAGGCTATTTTTGCTTCTGCATTAAGAGATGTTATTAGCCTTTGCTTTGAGGTTGATGAGCGGTTCTTCAACTTTACAAAGACTATTCGGGGAGTAGATGCTGGTTCTCCTTATAGCATTGACTATCTACCAAGCAAAGATATTAAAAATGATTACTCTGCAGATGTTAGATATGGAATGTTGGCAGGACTTAACCCAGCACAAGGTCTTATTTTTATGTTGCAAGCCCTTGGTGGTAAACTCATCTCTAAGGATTTAGCACAACGTGAATTGCCTTTTGGTGTGAACGTAACACAAGAACAAGAAAAGATTGAAGTAGAGGATTTACGTCAGGCACTTGTTGCTTCCTTACAGCAATATACACAGACAATTCCTCAAATGGCAGCAACTGGTGCTGACCCATCTGATGTAATCCGTAAAGTGGCTGGAGTCATTAAGGCTCGTCAAAAGGGAACAGCGCTTGAAGATGCAGTAGAAAACATATTTGCGCCTGAAGAATTACCTCCTGCTGGTGCACCTCAAATGGTTGAGCAACCGTCCCCTGCTCCCGCTGCGCTGGCAGGAGGCGCTTCTCAAGGTGAAGAAGCAGTTCCTTCTTTACAAACTTTACTTTCTAACCTATCAATAAGTGGTAGGGGCAACGCTAGCGCCAGAACTACAACACGGAGGTAAGTATGCCTAAGCAACGTAAAAAGGCTAAACCTCAAGTAAAGCGCAGAAGAACTACTAAAGAGCCTGTTCTTACAAAAATTGATTTTTGGGCAATTGCAGCAAAAGAAGTTTATGATGCTTGCGTTCGTGCTGGATTTGACCAAGGTACTGCTATGGCATTTGCAATGGATAGGACGAGTTATCCAGACTGGATAGTTCCAGTTGATGACCCAATACGTAAGCCTGACTACGAAGATGAGGACGATGACTAATGTCAATGATGCAACCTAGCGATAACAGAGGCGGATACCGCAGACCAAATAATCCTGCTCCTGTTTCTGGACCTGGAGCCTTATCTGCAAGAACAGATGGTGGTCCTAGTCAAGCACCTATGCGCTATCCAAATACCACTTATGGACAAGGTGGATTTATGGACCAACAGGCAGGTGCTACTATGCAAGGCGCTGATGAGATTACGCCAATGCCAGAGATTGTGGAATTAGGCGCTCCTTCTCAGTTTCCTAACGAACCAATTTCTTATGGCTCTCAATGGGGTGCGGGACCTGGTTTGTCAGCGGTTGTTTCGCAACCAGTTTCGTTGCTTTCTACCGTAGAAAAAGCGCTTAAGTATGACAATACAGGGGTAGCAGAGTTTCTCTATAACAGATTGAATAAATAACTTATGGCAGGAGATAAATTTATTCCTGTATCTATTGACGTAGATACTTTAGAAACTTCACCAGAACTTATTCAAGTAAGAAACGCTGGAGCATTTACTCCAGAAGAACTTGCTTACTGGGATGGAATTAGCAAACTAACTAATTTAAATACATTTTTGTCAACTGACCCAGACCAAAAAATTGCTAAAGATAATTTTGCACGGCTATCTCCTGAAATTCAGACTGCACTTATTAAGTTAAATCCAGAGGCTGAATATGCAATTCCTAACAGGAGTGCAATTGCCGAAGCGTTAGATTTAAGTAATAGTTGGTTGGGTTCTTTTTTCAAAAGCCCGCTTCGTAGTCTTGTAAAAGCCGCTTCGGGGTACATAGGTGCTATTGAAAATACTGCTTTAAATGTTGTAAACGCCGTAGATAAAGTTCGTCAGATTGGTTCTGATGCAGTTGCTGGCTCTAACGCTATGGAAAAAGTAACTAGTAAAGATTTTTGGACAACTGGTTGGAATGGCTATAACAAATGGAACCAAGAGGCTATTCAACAACTGGATACTGAGTATAACGTTGCAACGGGCACCCTTGCTAGGGGGCTTATAGACGGCAAGAATATCTTTGAGATTATTCGTGAATACGGCGCAGTAGACCAAGATATGGCTGATGCTTTTGCGATGAGTGGAACTAAACAATTTGAACAGATTGTAAGCCGATACAAACGCCATAAAATTAATCTTGGTACTAAGGTTACAGATTGGGCTGGTAAGTTTGCTCCGTATAAAGAAACTCCTACAAACGGAGATTTAATTAGAGAGACATTTGCATCTGCTGTTTTATCACTTGGCGGTGCGCGTGGAGTTAAGCGTAATAAATATGGCGAATTTGTTACCGAAAAAATTTTTGGTAAGGGCTATGGAGACCCATCTGTTGGTTTAGATATAGCAATTACTTTATTTGCTGACCCATTGACATATATGACTTTAGGTGGTTCACGCGGTTTGGCTGCTTCTAAGTCAATTAGAACAGCAGAAGAATTACAAAAAGCGGTAGATGGTGCCGCTAAAATTAAAAAAGTACAAGACCTTTTTCAAGATGCACAATTTATTGAGAAAAGCCAGTCATTTTTAAACGATTTAAATAATTATCGTAATGCTATGAACACTGGTAAGGCTACCGCTGCGGGACAAGCAAGATTAAAAATAGCCCTTGACCATCCAGAGTATGATGATGACGTATTGTTAGGTTTGTTAACTACCACAACAGTTAAGAAAAATGGTGAAGAAGTATTAGTCACCGATATGGATACCTGGTTTAGGTTTTTTGAAAGCGGAGAAAATCTAAATTATCTTGTTAATGGTAAAGTAAATAACATTTTAACGTTTAGAGAAGAGGCGGTTGCTCTTCAAAATCGTCAACGTAGATTTGTAAACGGTTTAAGAAGTTATGCCGCTAAGGTATTTCAAGGTTTAGATAGAGAAGTTGTAATTGGTGCTAAACCTATGCCCGATGAATTGGTTAGAACCTGGGAAGATGTAGAAAAAACAATCCTTTCTAGACCAGTTCTTGTTGATGCCGCTACTCCCGAAGAAATGTTGGTTCAGATTGCAAAGAATGAAGAAATTCTTAGCAGTCTTGCAAAGCCTAAAACTTATCTTAAAAAAGATATTACTAGGGCATTTGGTGAATTGCTTGCACGTATGCCTGCAGAGCGTATTCAAATATTCTGGGCAGATGCATTAGTGGATAAAAGCCTAGACGCTTTAAGAAGTTACGCTCGTTTGGTTACAGGCGACAGACTTAAAGCAGAATTTGTAGTCCAGCAATATAAAATGGGAACCAAGGCTGACCGCATCAACATACTTTATAACCTAGATAAGTTATATTTAGATGCTTCTGGTGCTGCATTTACCCCACAAGGTACTGCATTGCGTGATGGAATTTTGCAGTCTAGGTATATTAATACCGAGCGTGCAAGTATTGCTAATTATACCGATGAAGTTCCAGATGTATTTAAAGTTGTAGAAGATGTAGAGGTCTTACCGCCTGGTCCTAGCGCTTTTATGCACACCACTGAGGGCATAACTGTTATGCCGTTTGATACGGTACTTAGAGATATTTACGACAATCTAGGTGGCGGACTTAAAGGTGCAGTAAAGGCAGCAGAATTTAAATACGGCAAGGGTTATAAGAATATAGTTAAGAAACTTGGCTATATGTATTATTCAGGTAGCACTAACTCTGCTGTTTCAAGAGGTCTAAACCGTGGTCTTGTATTTATGTTGCTTATACCCAAGTTGGGTATTAAAGCAGCCGTTGACGAAGCCACAGTTTTGGCTAATGTGTCTTCACCGCGGATGCTTATGGATTTGTTGTATGGCAAGGGTAGACAATTAACTAATATTCATATAGCCATCACTGCAGATAATTCAGCCCAAGGTCCAGTAAAAGAACTATTTCTTAACTTAGTTGGTAAGAATCCAGCAAAGTTTAAGAGCGCTGCTGAACGTAAAGAACTTAGCAGTATGAAAGAAGTAGAAGTAGAGTTTAGAGACCCTGATACTGGCAAGATTGTAAAGCAAAAAGAATTTATAACTGCTGAAGAATACTTCGGTATGCCGCCAGAAGAAGTCTTAGTTCGTGATGCTGTTCAGAAGTATGGCACTAAACTTAGTAATCAAGAAAAGTCTTGGTTGATTGATTACTATATGCTAACTGGTGATAGTGCAGCAGATGCAATGATTGGTTCTATTATTGGTGCTACTTACGGTGACTCTATGGCATTAGGAACCCGTCTTGCCAGGGAGTTATATGGTAAAAGTGAACTTACTATTGCTTTGGAAAAGAGCGGTAGAAAGGTTTTATCTAAGCCATATCTTGTTAAGTTAGAACAACTAAACGAAAGCGAAAGAGTACTAGCACACTTTAAATATTTCTTTATGCTTTTTGGAGCCAATGAGAAATATGGCGTTAGCCTACCTGAATTGTTTTTTGGTATGAACGCTTTAAGAACAGAAAAAGATGTAAATAATTTTGTTCGTTATGCAATGACATCTTTTGGTTGGAATCCTTATAAGCCAAATCCAGAACTGGCAACTAAATTAAATGATAATTTTGGTCAAGCGTCTATTCTTCGGGCTGCTGGAAAGACAGAAGAAGAAATTAGCAAGATTATTATTGTCAATGCAGCAAAAGAAATGCGTTATGTATTTCACGGCGGTACGGAATTTAACGAAGACCTTTGGAAGTTAATTACAGATAAGGTTTGGGCTGCTAAAGAAAAAGCATACAAGTCTCAGTATTATGCAGAACAAAGAACTATAGCCCGTGAGCAGGCTGGGGTAAAAGAACCGTTTAGTACTGCTGAAGCAATTCGCCGTCAAAAATACTATGACAAGAGTATTAAATGGAAGACAGCAATTGGCAAGATAACCTTAGAAGAGTTTGATGAGGCTACAAAGAATTTCAGACTCAAAGGCAAAGATATAAAGACTGATATTGACTTTCCTGCAATTGCAGCGTTAGACCCAAATCAACCTGGAGCAATTGACAAAATAATGCTTAAGGGTTGGAGTTGGATGGACCGTCAGGTAAATGATGTTGTCCGTTCAGATGTATTTAGATTGCGTATGCTTGAAGAACGTAGCAAGTTGCAGGGTAATGAAGAACTTTTAGTTAAGCATCTAATGGATGAAGGTGCTACGTTTGAAAACGCAACTATTCAGGCTGCGGGTATGATGGCTAATCAGGCTATGCACAATGCTGCTGATACAGTTCTTAAATATGTGGATAATCCGCAACTTAAGTCTCAATTAGCATTTAATATGCGTGTAATGGGACGCTTTATGCGTGCTACTGAAGACTTTTATAAGAGAACTTTACGCTGGATGTTACGCCATCCGACCTCTGTTCCATACAGAATAGGTCACGTAGGACACGCAGCAGATGGTTCGGGCATTGTTTATGATGACCCAGACGGTAATAAATATGTAGTTATTCCCAATGATGGTGTTTTCTGGGAGAATGTTGCACCAGCAATAGTAATGCTTTCTAATCCATTGTATTCAGTTCCTATGACTGCACGTAGCATTAAAGATGGAAACTGGGGTTTCTTTAAGCAGGCTGAATGGAATCAGTACACAATGAAGGTGTCGCTTCTTAACCCTTCATATTCCGAAGATGCTGGTATGTATACTTTTGTTGGACCTAATATGGCTATTCCAGTAGCGGGTATTAGAGACTTATTGGTAGGAATAGCAACAAAAACTGAATCCTCTAATTTATATAATTTTGGTTTGTCGCTGGATAATATTCTTCTTGGACAGGTAAGCGACAATACAAATATATTAAGGGCTACCGTTCCTCCTGCTTTGATTAATTACTTTAAGGCTTTAACTGGAGATTATAAGGATAATCAAGGAGTCATTGCTGCCTATCAGGCTATTTCTTATCTTCAATATAATGAAGAAACTGCTAAGCGACCAGAGGACTTCTTGAATAAAGAAGGGGTTTACGACCCATCTAAAGCGCAAAAGTTTTTGAACGAATGGCGTATTCAAACAGCAAATGTCTTAGCGCAGAAGGCTGCTTTTAATACCATTTATGGTGCTCCATTGCAGTTGGGTGCTCCTGATATTCCTAGTTATCTTAGGGCTAATGGTGTAGTTACATTGACTCAGGAGTATGGAGATATTCTTAGGGCAATTTTGAGGTTTAATCAAGAGAATGGTTTCCCAATTGCAGACCCATATACAACTGCAGTATCGCTACACGCCGCACAGCGTCCAGGTAAGTTAATCTTCCAAGTACCTAAGAACTTGAAGGAAACTAAAATTGCAGTCAATTACACAAAAGAAACATTAACTTGGTCTATTAAAAATAGAAAGTTCTTGGAGAATTTTTCTACCGCAGGTTGGGTTTTTGCGCCGAATATAGGCGAGTATGACCCTAAAGTTATTAACTATATGGAAGCAGCAGACCTTATACCACCAGACAAAAATCCTTTTGACTGGAATAATAAGATGCTTAAGCAATACATTGAAAGAACTAGCGTAGCCAAACTACTTGCTGAGTATTATGAATACGATAGAGAAGTAGCAAGATTGCTTGGAGACCCAGATAATCCAAATAGAAACTTTGTGGATTACCGTGAGGAAGTAAAGGCTAATGCTAGGAATCAACAGGAAGCCTTACTTAATAGTAATCCTTTGTTGGCTCAAGTATTTGGACGTAGAGACTTTGAAACTACAGAAGAATTACGGGCTAACTTTAATGAGTTAAGAACTATTGTTACTGAAAATTACTTCCCAGAAGGTACTACTTCTACTACAAAGAAACTACTTAAGCAGTTGGTTCGTTCTACTAGCGAACTATTAACAGTTGCAGAAAGTGGTATTGTCGGCGGTCAGTACCTAGGTGATACCGAATTAGAACAACAAGTATCAGCCATTTATAGTGATTACGAAAGTATTGCTAGCCAAAATGCTGTATTGGGTGAAGCCTGGTCTGGCATTATTAAACCATTACTAGATAAAGTCTACGATGTCCCATTTAGGGTAGTCAGAAAGCCTGGAGACTAATGCCACCAGAAGTAACTAAAGGCGGTCCTAGACCACAACGTAAAGATTATAAGTCAGATGCCGCGTGGACTAAAGCGGTAGAAGAATGGACCAAGTTAAATCCTCCTGGAACTAAACCATCTCCAACCACTTCTTCAGCACCTAAACCTACGCCATCCGTAAGCACTACAAAAACCCCTGCTCCAGTATCATCTCCTACTACAAAAGTAGTAGATACCGAGAATATAGAGTCTGATGTAAGGCAACAAAGTGGTGCAGTTAGAAATGACTGGACATCATTTACTGATGGTTCTTTTAATATACAAGAGGGCGATGCAACTGTAGGTCAAACTCCTTATGTTACTGCAGTTCTAGAAAAGTATGGTGAAGGTAAGCCTACTCCAGTAGTTATTTTGCCAGACCCACAAGGCAAAGGTTTTATTGTTGTTGCTCGTGAAGAAATACTACAGCAAGTAATAACACAGATACAAAGAAATCCAGACAGTATTACATACTGGAAAACTCAACTTCAAAATTACTATCGTAGTAATACGGCTTTTCAGACATCATTACGTGGTGGTCCAGTAACTGATAAAGATAGTGAGTTTGTATTTGCTTTACGCCGAGCACTTAGTGAAATTGGTGCAGATAACTTTTCCACTGGTGTAGAAAATGTTAAGAGCGGTAGATTAAATCCTAGTGGATTTTATGATGTTAATTCTTGGATTACCTCAAGAACACCTATTCCTGGCAGGCAAAGTCAGAGTACTACAACTAGAAACTTTACCCTTAAAGCAGATGCTATTGCTGATTTTATGCGTGAAGTTCAAGTTCAAGTTGGAGACCCTAAACTTGTAGATAATGTAGATGCACTAGCCGAGGCTTACTGGGATAAAGTACACGCCGAAGAGTTAAAGCGTATGGGCAAA
>Ga0129336_10002216_pt1 | contig 11986 bp, 13 predicted proteins | sample CPB6_02_DNA_FD_96878 | JGI IMG/M metagenome (GOLD analysis project Ga0129336, IMG submission 96878) | Freshwater to marine salinity gradient microbial communities from Chesapeake Bay, USA - CPBay_Sum_0.6_0.2_DNA | ecosystem: Environmental > Aquatic > Marine > Coastal | place: USA: Chesapeake...
ATTTAAATAGCCTAGACCTTTATCGTCTAAATTAGATAAATTAGTTTTGCTAAAAAATATTTTTTTTATTAACTCATTGGTAGATAAAGAATTGTCAGATTTAAACATTTCAGATCCCAAATTATCAAACACGTTGGAGGGAATATTTCTCCAAAAGTTAATTGGAATATTAGTTGTTTTAGGATCGTAGATTCCAAATATAACCTCTCTGTCTTGCTTTTCTATTGCAGACTGATTAATGCTTGAAATCTGCAATTCAGTTTTAGGTATGTTTCCAATAGTAGTAGGTGGTAATTCAATTTTATTTTGAATTTCTAGGTTTTCTTTATTTTCTGTAGGTTTAATATTTTTGGATTGTTGCCAAATATCTTTGGTTTCAGACAAGCTAGGTTGCGCCAACAGCACAAAACAAAAAAAGGAACTTAATAATAATTTATTTGATAACTTCCAAAATTTTTTCATTAGGCAACTTTTTTTCTACAGGTTTTGATGCTGGTGATATATCTAAAGTATTGACTAGCAGCATCACTCCTAAAATGACTGAAATAATCAAGAGAATTATTAATACAGGTTTATTTTTCAACATTGATGAATTTAGTATATAAAAATTTAAGTCTAAAATATGTTAATAATTTATATAATATTAAAGATCAATGAATAATACCATTGTTTTAACAGGAATGATGGGGTCTGGAAAAACCTCAATAGGCAAAGAACTTGCTCTTAATTTAGGAATTAAATTTTTTGATAGTGATCACGAAATTGAAAAAAAACTTAATATGAAAATTGAAGATATTTTTAAAACCAAAGGTGAAAGTTATTTTCGTAAAATTGAAGAAAAAATTTGTATAAATCTAATTGATGGTAAAAAAAAAGTTGTATCCTTAGGGGGTGGCGCTTTCTTAAATAGCAAAGTTAGACAAATCGTCCAAAAAAAATCAGTATCTATATGGATTGATGTAAACTCCAAAATAATAGCCAAAAGAATTAATTCGTCCAATAAAATTAGGCCGATGTTAAATTATGAAAAACTTGAAGATTCTGTTAAAAGTATCCTTAAAGAACGAGCCCCTATTTATCAATTAGCAACAGTAAAAATAGAAGCTAGTGAAATGAATAAAAAAAAAGTTGTTCAAGAAATAAAAAAGTATTTATGAAACTATTAAAAAAAATTAATATTCCATTAAAAAATAACAAGTACCCAATTGTTATTGGAAAAAACATTTTAAGTAATTTTAATAAATTTTATTCTAAATACTGTGATCTTTCAAAAAAAATTTTATTTATAAGCAATCTTCAAATTCCAAAATCTTACTACCAACAAATAAAGCTTTCTTTACCTAAATCTCATGACCATTATTTATTAATGATACCAGCTGGTGAAAAAAATAAGAATTTGTCTGAAGTGAACAAAATATTAAATTTTTTAACCAAAAATAATTTTGATAGAAATGATACAATCGTTGCGATTGGTGGCGGCGTAGTTGGAGATGTCGTGGGATTAGCTGCAAGTATTTTTAAAAGAGGTGTTAATTTTATTCAAGTTCCTACCACCCTTCTTGCACAAGTAGATTCTTCAGTAGGTGGGAAGACTGGGGTAAATAATGACTTTGGTAAAAATCTAATTGGAACTTTTTATCATCCAAAATTTGTACTTATTGATATACAAGTTTTACATTCCTTGCCAAGAAGAGAAATGATTTCAGGATTTGCCGAAATATTAAAATATTCACTAATTATGAATAAGAAATTTTTTGGATGGCTTTGCAAGTATGGGTCAGATATTATTGAACGATCAGACGACGCATCCCTATCAAAAGCAATTGAGATAAGTTGTAGAAGCAAAGCAATTATTGTTGGAAAAGATGAAAAAGAAAAAGGCTTACGAGCTATCTTAAACTTTGGTCATACGTTAGGACACGCCTTAGAATCTCACTTAAAATACTCCTCCAAACTCAATCATGGAGAAGCTGTCATAATAGGAATGCTTGCGGCAAGTAAAATATCTGTTCATTTAGGATTTTTAAAAAAAACTGAATTTAATCAGATTAAAAATTTATACGATCAACTTAAGTTAAATTATTCTATACAAAAATATTTAAAACTTAATCAGCTAAAACAATTTTCAAATATTTTACAAAAAGATAAAAAAAATAACTCTAATTCTATTAATTTAATATTACTCAAAACAATTGGAAAAGCATTTATTTTCAAAACAAAACTGGAAAGCTCGTTGATCCCATTTATTAAAAATGAATTAAAAAATGTCTGAGGATCTTTTATTATCAATTTTTATAGTAATCATTTTACTTCTTCTATCTGGCCTTATGTCGGGGTCAGAAACTTCTATTACCTCCGTTTCTAAAAGCAAAATTCATAAATTAGCTATTCGTGGAGACAAAAGAGCAAAGCTGCTGTTACGACTAATTGAAAAAAAAAATGACTTAATCAGTTCTCTGCTGATTGGGAATAATTTTGTTAACATATTAGCTTCCGTTCTGGCTACGGCAATTTTGATTAAATATTATGGCAACAAGGGAATTCTTTATTCAACCATTGCCATGTCTTTATTGATAGTTATTTTTTCTGAAGTTTTGCCTAAAAACTATGCATTATTAAAACCAGACCGATTTGCCCTAGCGATAAGCAAATATTTATATTTTTTCTCTAAAATAATCACTCCCATTATGCTTCTTTTAAAATTAATTAACTGGTGTTTCTTTAAAATCATGAGAATAGACACTGAAACTAAAGTTACCTCTAAATCAGCTAGGGAAGACATTAGAAATATTATTAATATGCACGAGGATGAGGGAAGATTGTTAAAAGATGAAGGAGACATGCTGAATGCAATTTTAGATCTAAAAGAAATTACCGTTGAAAAAATCATGACTCATAGAACTAATATTTATTCAATCGACTTAGATAATAATGAAGAATTTTTTTCTAAAATTTCACAAAGTTCTTTTAGTCGAATTCCAGTTTGGAAAAATAACCCTAATAATATTTTAGGATTAATTCATGCAAAAAATGTTTTGTCTAATTTAAATAATGAAGGTCAACTAGATATAAATAAAATTAGAGAAAATCTGATCAAACCATGGTTTATTCCGGAAACCACTAAAGCTAAAGATCAATTGAATGAATTTATTCAAAGAAAAGAAAAGTTAGCTTTTGTGGTAGACGAATATGGAGAATTGATGGGATTAATTTCTATGGAAGACATTATTGAAGAAATTGTAGGAAATATTTTTGATGAAAAAGACTCTTCTACTATAGGAATAAGAAAAATTGATAGTCTAACATACCGAATTCGAGGAAATGTGAACATAAGAGATATCAACCGAGAACTAGATATTCGAATTCCTGATGACACATCTTCTACCATAGCTGGCTACATTATTCACAAAACCGAATCTTTTCCAGAAGTTGGACAAATTTTTTCTTTTGATAATATTCGCTATGAAATAATGAATAAAAATAAAAATCAAATTACCCAAATTAAATTAATCTTACCAAAAGAAAATTCTATTCATTAATAATAATTTCTAAAGAATGAATATACTCGCTAAGCTCTTCTTTTAGTTCCTCGTAAATTTTTCTATGAATCTGAATACGACTAAGTCCTTGCATTTCTTTACTCGATATTACTAGTTTAAAATGACTATTGCCAGTTTTGGGCGAAGAGACGTGATGCTGATGTAAAGAAGAATTATTAATAACTTCAATAAATTGCAATCCCAGTGAATTTTGTAATTTTTTCTTGATAAAAGGTGCAAGATTTTTTTCCATATTTTTTTTATTTATTATAGTATCAGTTTTTAGTGGTTATGAAAAAAAATTGTGAAAAATACCAATGCAAAGAAAGAGCTTTCAAACAAGTTCTTATTAAAGATAAAAAAAATAAAGAATATCACTGGTACTGTTTCGATCATTATGATGAACATATTCAAAAACAAAAGATTGAATGTGACTGGGAAGAATGCGAACAAATAGGAGAATTCAAAGCCCCCAGTAAAGACGTCGACACTTTTTTGTGGTTTTGTGAAGAACACATCAAAATTTATAATCAAAAATGGGATTTTTTTGACGGCATGACACAAACAGAGATAGAAAATTTTATGTATGACGATTTAACTTTTCATAAAAAAACACAAAAATTTGGAAATCAAGATGCTTTTTTTCAAAAGTTATGGAACAATGCAATTGAAGATGAACTGCTTTTTTTTAACAAATTTAAAAATTCTTCTGCTTACTCTGGAAACAAATATAACCATACGCAGACGATGGCTTTAAAAAAAATGGAATTAAATACCGACGTAAACTGGAGTGATATCAGGGCCCAATTCAAAAAACTTGTGAAAAAATATCATCCTGATATTAATGCTGGAAATAAAAAATACGAAGAAAAATTAAAAGAGATTACGCTTGCTTATACTTTTTTAAATAATTCTATTAATAAAAACACAGAGGTTGCATGAGTATTGTTACTACTTTTGAAAATACGCCAGATATCAAAATATCTGTTAAACAAGTATTTGGCATTGATAGTGACTTGACGGTAGATGCATTTTCCCAAAAAAACGAATATGTCCCAGAATTAGATACGAGTTACATTTTTGATAAAGATACTACTTTAGCTATTCTGGCAGGATTTGCTTATAACCGAAGAGTATTAATTCAGGGTTTTCATGGAACTGGAAAATCTACGCATATTGAGCAAGTAGCTGCTAGACTAAATTGGCCCTGTGTTCGAGTAAACCTAGATAGTCATATCAGCAGAATAGATTTGATTGGAAAAGACGCAATAGTCATTAAAGATAATAAACAAATTACAGAATTCAAAGAAGGTGTTCTTCCTTGGTCTCTACAAAATCCAGTGGCCTTAGTATTTGATGAATATGATGCAGGAAGACCAGATGTTATGTTTGTCATTCAAAGAGTATTAGAAAGTGACGGAAAATTTACCTTACTTGATAAAAACAAAGTAATTAAACAACATAATTGTTTTAGGCTGTTTGCAACCACGAATACTATTGGACTGGGTGATACGAGTGGTCTGTACCACGGAACGCAGCAAATTAATCAGGGTCAAATGGACAGGTGGAATATTGTAACTACATTAAATTATTTATCTCCCGAAAAAGAAGAAGCTATTATTTTGTCAAAATGCAAATTCTTGAATAATCCTGACGGAAAAAAACTAGTTAGCAATATGGTAAAGGTAGCCAACTTGACTAGAAAAGGTTTTGCGAATGGAGACATTTCTACGGTGATGAGTCCTAGAACCGTCATAACTTGGTCTGATAACTATAATATTTTTAAAAACTTAGCACATTCCTTTAAAATATCTTTTTTAAATAAATGCGATGAGCTTGAAAGATCAATTGTTGCAGAATATTATCAAAGATGTTTTGGGCATGAGATCAATTCCACTTCTACTGAATCCTCAGTAGGAAAAAATAATGGAAAATAAACAAGCAATAGAAAATTTTAAGAACGCTGTATTTTCAACTGCAAAAGCAATCGCTAGAAATACTATTACCGCTGATGAGCAAAAAAAAATAGCAAAAATCACTATTCCAAAAATTCACTCTATAAATAGTACTGATGAAATTTTAGAAGCAAGAGCTATAGCAGACTCTGAGGCTTTGCGTATTCGCTATAATGACGATTCTATATCTAAAAAAAATGAACCCAAGGGAAAAGTGAGCAAAAGCCTTTATAAAATAGCTGAAAAAATTAGATATGAAAAAATAGGATCAGATGAATATTTGGGTATTCAAAAAAATTTAAATAACTTTTATAAAAAAAGAATTTTGCATAGCGAAGTACATTCGCAAAATTTTATAGCAGATGCATTTGAAGCTTATTTACGAAAAAATATGATGAATCTTGTCATTGATGAAAGTAAAAAACAAGATTTTAAACGCTGGGATGATTTGTTTGATAAAAAAATATTAAACAAACTCAAAGATCTCCATACTTCTATCAACAACCAGCAAGCTTACACCCAATTAGTAAATTCTATTATTGAAGAGTTAGAAATAAATGACCAAAAAAGTGAACCAGAGAATATAGAAAATGAAAATAGCGATGAAAACAATCCAGATAATCAAAATCAGCAACAATCTATGGAAGAAGAAAATCAACAATCAAAAAATCAAGAATTTGAAATGGATAATATCGTTCCAGAAATAGAGTTTGACCCTAGTATGAATGATCAGGAAGCGATGTTGGAAGAAAGTGACGATGAAAATTTACCTGAAGGTGTTCGTCCACCCCTAAAGGATGGGGATCCTAAAAAATATTCTATTTTCACTAATCAATTTGATAAGATTATTGACGCTAAAGATTTAATTTCTGAAGAAGAAATTAGAAAACTCAGAGGTAATTTAGATATGCAGCTGTCTAATTTACAAAATTTTATATCTCGATTAGCCAACAAATTACAAAGAAAACTACTGGCCAAACAAAATAGATCCTGGAATTTTGATTTAGAAGAAGGAATTTTAGATGCTTCTAAATTACCGAGAGTAATTATGGATCCATTTAATTCTTTATCTTACAAAAAAGAAAAAGATATTGAATTTAAAGATACGGTCGTAACTTTATTAATAGATAATTCTGGTTCAATGCGAGGACGACCCATTAGTATCGCAGCAATATGTGCTGATATTTTATCAAGAACTCTGGAACGATGCTCTGTAAAAGTTGAAATTTTAGGATTTACTACACTCAATTGGAAAGGTGGAAAAAGCAGAGAGCTATGGATGAAAAATAAAAAAAACAATCCGGGAAGACTTAATGACTTATGTCATATTATTTATAAATCTGCAGATACTCCCTGGAGACGAGCCAAAAATAATTTAGGTTTGATGTTAAAAGAAGGAATTCTTAAAGAAAATATTGACGGAGAAGCAATCTTGTGGGCTTTTCATAGATTAAAAAAAAGAAAAGAAGAAAGAAAAATTATCATGGTTATATCGGATGGCGCTCCGGTAGATGACTCTACTTTATCCGTCAATTCCGGAAACTACTTGGAGCAACATTTAAAAAAAGTAGTCGGATGGGTAGAGGATAATAAAGATGTTGAAATTAATGCTATTGGAATTGGTCATGATGTTTCTAATTACTACAAACAAGCTATTAAAATTGCTGATGTTCAAGAACTAGGAGATGCTATGGTTGATAGATTGGTAGAATTATTTTCAGCTGATAGACGTACTCTTAACTGATACAAAATTTGCAATAATAATTCTAAAGGGAATTAACATTACTACTGCCATAATCATTTTTACACAAAAATCCCCCAAACCTAGTGTTATCCAAGGAACATCCGTTCCATAAAAAGCAATGAAAAAGAATAAAGCAGTATCTGTTATGGAAGAAAATAAAGAAGAAACAAAAGGAGGAACAAACCACTGTTTACTATTTCTCAATTTATCGAAAATTTTTGCATCCATCATTTGAGCAATTAAAAAAGCGGTCCCGGAACCAATCACAATTCGAATTCCAATTAAATCAATTGGGCTTAGAGTAAAAAAATATGAAACAATCACTCCCCAAATAAAACCTATAAGAATTACTTTTTTAGTAAAAGTAAACCCATACAATCTATTGGCGATATCTGTCACTAAAAAGGCAACAGGATAAGTAAAAGCTCCCCAAGTTAAAATATTATCAAGTTGTAAAAATTGAAAAGGAAACTGCACTAAATAATTAGATGCCAAAACTACCAGCATCATTAAAAAAACAAATGGAATAATTTTAATATTATTCAAAAAATTATTGAGTTTTAGCTAATATTGCTTTTTTTATTTTTCTTACTCGCAAAGCTAATTTTTTATTTTTTGCTCTAATTAAAAATTCGTCGATACCACCTCTGTAATCAACAGCTTTTAAAGCTCTAGTAGATATTTTAAATCTTATATTTTTATTAAGAATTTCGCTTCTTAAAGTTACTTTTTTAATGTTGGGATAAAACTTCCTTTTAGTTTTATTATTCGCGTGACTGACTTTGTGACCACTCATTGGTCTTTTTCCAGTTAATTCACATAAATTTGCCATAAGCTTCTCCGGCAAGGGGTATATTTTGATAAAGTTTTGTGGTCAAGTTATTATTTTGCCAATTTGACATTTAACTCCTTGAAGAATATTGCATATTTAATGAGTTTTCGTTTAAATTAATGCTACAGATTTACTTACCAATTGCAGATGTTTCCATCAATGTAGCAACCCTTTTAATTATAAGTCTGGTGGTTGGTTTTTTTGCTGGCTTATTAGGTATTGGAGGTGGTTTTTTAATTACTCCCATTTTAATTTTTCTTGGAATACCCCCGATTTATGCTGTTGCAAATGGAGCTAATAATATTTTAGCAGCCTCTGTATCTGGCACGTTGGCGCATTGGTTTAAAAATCAACTTGATATTAAAATGGGTTTGTTAATTATCGCAGGAGGAGTGGTAGGTTCTTTTACTGGAATTATACTTTTTAAATTTTTTCTAGCGAAAGGTTCAGTAGATAATATCATTTCTATTATGTACTGCATTTTGCTCACTACCATTGGCCTGTCCATGCTAATTGAAAGCTTAATTGAAATAAGAAGGATTCAATTAAACCGATTTATTAGAACTAGATTGCACAAACACTACTGGGTACACAACCTTCCTTTTAAAACAAGAATCAAAAAATCAAAATTATATATCAGCATTATTCCTCCTATTTTTTTTGGAATAGTAGTAGGAGTCCTTTCATCTATGTTAGGGGTGGGTGGAGGATTTTTGCTAGTTCCAATTATGATTTATATTTTAGGAATGCCGGCTCGTCTGGTTCCCGGAACGTCACTTTTTATCATGATTTTTATTATGATGATTGTAACTTTTTTACATGCCCTTAGTAACAATACGATAGATATATATTTAGTTCTTATTTTAGTGGTAGGTTCTGTTATAGGAGCACAACTTGGAACAAAAATAAGTGGCCGACTCAAAAGTGAAGAGCTTAGAGCTATGATGTCTATTTTAGTTTTAATTTTTGGATTTAAATTTGGCTATGACTTGCTATTTCAAAAAATTATTCCTAGTGCTGACATTACTATTTCACACACTAACCAACCATCGTTAAATTTTGTTACTGAAATAATTGTTCACTTGTCACAAAATTTTCCCAGTCTGTATGCAATTAGTTCTATGATTATAGCTATTTTAGTTGGGGTGATTGCAGCCTATGGGTTCAAAAGATTTATTTAATGAACTCACATAAAATTAATAATATTTTAGGATATTCTGGATTAATCCCATTTTACACCTTTTCTATATTAACAATTTTTGAGAGTTATACTTTCTTTCTTGATATATTTTTCTTGTATTCAGTAATTATTCTTTGTTTTTTATCGGGCTCTTTGTGGATGAAATTAATTACATTACCTAAACAAAAAGAAAATTTATTATTTAAATTTGTATCGGTAAGTTTTCCATTAATAGCGATGATTTCAGAATTATTTGTAACTTACCTTCTTAAAATCATTATTTATATTTTAATCTATATATTAATTTATATTTGTGACCAAAAAACTACTAATAATCATTTGCCAGAATATATGCGAATGAGATTAATTCTTACTGCAAATGTAATTATCAGTCATCTGATTTTAATCTACGCAATCTTTACCTACGGCATCCTGTAAACTCTCGAACCCTTCAAGTTCTAAAAGTTTTATTAATTCTTCATTGATTTTATTTACGATATTTGGTCCTTTGTAAACTAAAGCGGTATACAGCTGCAATAAGGAAGCTCCAGATTTAATTTTTCTTAAAGCAGATTGTCCGTCATGAACACCGCCAACACCTATAATTGGTATTTGGTTTTTTAATATTTTGTAAAATTTTTTAATGATGGTGTTGGAAATTAATTCTAGCGACTCTCCAGACAAACCACCCACTTCTACTTTATTAGAACTCAGCAAATTATCGCTTCTATGAATGGAGGTGTTGGTGAGTACTACCCCATCTATTTTTTGATCTAAAAGAATTGTTGCTAGCTCAGAGATATTTTGATCATTAATATCTGGAGATATTTTAAGAAGAATTTTCGTTTGACTATGTAATTGTTTTTGTTTGTTCTTGATAGAAACTAATAATTCTTGAATTTTATCTTTTTCATGCAAATCTCTAAGATTGGGAGTGTTGGGAGAAGAAATGTTAATACAAATATAATCGCAAAGGTTACAAAAATTCTCAAAACAATTTAAATAATCTTCAATTTTAGAACTGCTATCTTTATTGGGTCCTATATTAATACCCAAAACTCCCTTGGGAGTTTTTTTTTCTATAATAGATCTAACTTCTTTCATCCCCAAACTTGGGAAACCTAATCGATTAATAATAGATCGGTCCTCGCTTAACCTAAACACTCTTGGTTTCGGATTTCCTGGTTGTGGCAAAGGCGTGACTGTCCCCACCTCTGCAAAACTAAATCCTAATTTAAATATAGAGTTATAAATTTCAGCATTCTTGTCAAAACCAGCTGCCAATCCTACAGGATGTTTAAAATTTTTTCCTAAAATATTAATTTCTAATTTTTTAGAAAATTTTTTTTGAAATAATTGTAAAGGCAAATAATCATTTTTTAAAAATTGAATTGCTAAATTATGAGCAAGTTCTGGATCTGCTTTGTGAAGCAGTGAGCTTATCATTTGATATATCATCTGCAATTAATCTCTATTTAATGACTTATTAATCAAATCTATAGTTTCTTGTTTACCAAAAAAACAAATAAAAGATCCCATTCTTGGTCCTTGTTCATCACCAAACACAATCTCATAAATAGCTTTAAACCAATTTCTCAATTCTTCTTTGGGGTAGTAGTTTTTTCCCACTGTAAAAACAATGGTTTGTATTTCCTCAGGAGTTAGCCCCTCTGGCATTTTTTTTATTTCTTCATTTAACTCTAATAAAGCTTTCTTTTCTTGATCATTAGCTGCTCTATATTTTTTATGAATTTTCACATGATCGTTAAAATAAGAAATGGCATTTTTAATTAAACCTTCCAGAATAGGATGTTTGGATCTGTCAGTATCTGGTCTGAAATTTTTAACAAATTTCCATAGCACCTCTTCATTGTTGGCGTTACTGGCACTTACTAAGTTTAATAAGACCCCAAAAGTAATGATGGTTTTTTCTTTGGGAGGGTTACCATTATGAATGTGCCAAACTGGATTACCTAATTGCTCTTTCATAGGCTGTTCTTGAAATTTATCTAAAAAAGACAAATATTCATCGACCGCTTTTGGAATAACTTGTGGATACAATTTTTTTGCACGTTGTGGATTTTGAAACATATATAAAGATAAACTTTCTGGACTTGCATAAGTAAGCCAATCTTCAATAGAAATTCCGTTTCCTTTTGATTTAGAAATTTTTTCACCTTTTTCATCTAAAAACAATTCATAATAAAATCCATTAGGCGGAATGTGCCCAAGAATTTTACAAATCTTTTCTGATAATTCGGCACTAGGAATTAAATCTTTTCCATACATTTCAAAATCAACTTGTAATGCATGCCATCTCATGGCCCAATCAACTTTCCATTGTAATTTACATTGACCTCCCGTAACCTTGGTTTTAAATTTTTTTCCTTCATTTTCGTAAACAATCTCACTATTTTTAATATCTCGCTCTAAAATTGCGACCTCAAGAACTTTTCCTGTCACAGGACAAACTGGCAAAAAAGGGCTGTATGATTTTTTTCTTTCATCACCCAGGGTCGGTAATATGATATTCATAATATCATCATACTTTTCCAAAACTAATTTAAGCGCTTCATCAAAAATTCCTGATTGATACAGTGCAGTGGAGCTTTTAAATTCATAATGAAAGCCAAATTTATCTAAAAAACTTTTTAGCATTTGATTATTGTGTTCTCCAAAACTATTAAATTTTCCAAATGGATCAGGAACTTTAGTTAGTGGTTTGTGCAAATTATC
>Ga0129336_10002217_pt1 | contig 11986 bp, 6 predicted proteins | sample CPB6_02_DNA_FD_96878 | JGI IMG/M metagenome (GOLD analysis project Ga0129336, IMG submission 96878) | Freshwater to marine salinity gradient microbial communities from Chesapeake Bay, USA - CPBay_Sum_0.6_0.2_DNA | ecosystem: Environmental > Aquatic > Marine > Coastal | place: USA: Chesapeake Bay...
AATATAGCTTTATTAGTAGAATTTAAAGTAGTTGGGTCAATACCTAAGACAGTTGAAATATCTGCTCTTGATGAAACGGTTGTTCCAGATGTTACAGCAAGACCTTCAACATCTTGAACATTGAACTGTAAGCTATAAACACTGGCTGTGGTGGGAAGAGTAGCAAAAGAAGGAACAACTGTTGCTGTTTGACTTGCGCCATCATAATCTATGATTAATTTTGCTGCTTCTGTAGAACCGGGACCCGATAAAATTCTTAAAAAAGCTCCAGTATATGCATCATTTACAGTTGAAAATGATGCGGCAAGTCTAACTTTAGTTCCATCGGAAGTAGATGAAACTATATTTCCTACCAGCCCTCCTATATTAATATCAAATAATTCTGTAGCGTATATGTAACTTGAGCTTGTGCTTTCACTAGGAGTTGTTACAAATTCATAAGACTTTACTTTAGCCGAACCGATTTGTGTATTAGAAATCGTTGCAGTTGATGTTGTATTAATTAAAGATGCGGGAACGCAATGCAAATTAATTGTTTCAAAAGAATTTATATTGAAAGTATTTGCATGATTTGTTGTGTAGAAAAAGTTTCCATAATTTGCGCCAATCACTCTGTTAAATGCATTGGCTGTGTCTCTAGCTTTAGAGATCGTTAATGTTTGTGGATAAGATTTTTCTATTTCATAACCCATTACATATGCTTTTCCTGAACCTACTACAAGATCAATTTTAGAATTATCACTTGTATTAGCGGTAGCAACAATCGTGAATGGATTTACAATATAGTTTCCAGATTCATCATAAGTTCTTCTTGCAAGTTCTTCAGCTACTTTATTATAAACTGTCGGTTTTTTAGCATTCTGAAGAACGCCACTTTTAAATTGTGCCAACTCTATAAAATTTTGCAAATCGTCTGTTGCATCTAAATCTCTTGTCGAAAGTATCATTTCTACTTTATAACGATCAGCTCCGGGAGCTTGATAATTAGTTGCTTCTTGTGACGGATCAATTAAAGAAGAATCGTTACTTGCATTAATAAATTCTTCATGAATTTCAAAACCGGTCTTTAATGTCGCTGAAGTTGTATCATATTTGCTAACTGCTACTGATTGAGCATCTGTCTTTATAAAATAACCATTATAGTAAATAACGCCATCTTCTACACTGAAGGCTTGTCCTTTTCCTACCGATGCTCCTGTTACAGATATTCTTGCAAAAAATAAATCATCTTCTGTTTTTATTGTTTCTCCTTCTATAAAAGGATCACCATAAATTTGATTTATTAACAGTGTTGGTGGTTCTCCTAATCCAACTACTTTTGGAGCCGCTACAATAACATCCGCTCTTTTTGTTTCTGTGGAATTGTATATTATTTTTTTTGCAAAATTTCCAATATCAATAGCTACTGTATTATAATTTTCATCTAATTTCAAAAATGTGCAATTTTGAATATGGGTTTTGGCGCCTAATATTAAACTTCCATTTGTGAAAACATGATTTCCAAATCTTTCAATTTGTTTTTGAAGAATGGTCTGAAGTTGCGTTAGTTCTCTAGCCTGAACAGCATAACCGGGCTTAAAGAGAATTCTTAAAAACTTTTTGTCCTCATTAAAATCATCATAATAAGGATTAAAATTGAAGTTTGTAGTAAGTGCCATGTCTATCCTTTAAAATGTTAAAACAAATTTTAATACTTCAGCTTGTTCATATACTCTCTGTACTTTACTCACATTTTTTACAAATAAGATATCTCCAGTATAAGGTTGAAATTCAGGATAAACAATTTTAATTGCACTTCTTGACACTGATGAAGAAGCACCTTTTATGGTTTGTCCTAAAACAAAAGAACCTTTCACGTTTGATAATCTTATAACAGAACTGCTTTGCGAATTTACGACTCCAGAAAAAGTTGAGTTTGTTGCATCCGTTCCTTGATATACGAATTCATTTATTGTATAAGGCGAACCTACAGTTAATGTGATTTCGTATAATTGTGAAACGACGGTATTTGCAGTCAAAGAATTTAAAGGAGCTGTATTACCATATTTATGTGGATCTTTTAGAAACCCATATTGTCTAAAAGTTGTGTCTGGAGAAATTATTCCTCCTTCTGTTGTATCAGAACTTCCCATTTGAACCGCAATCATAACTGATTTTGCACCCAATTCTTTAGCCGAATTGTATCCGTGCCCATATTTTGGGGCAAATATGATTCTTGCACTTGCTCCAGTTCCAACACCTTGAAAAACCACATTACCTCTTGTGTAATTTGAACCAGTATTTGTTATTCTTACACCCGTAATTGTATTTGATGCTGCGGTTCTGATTGCAGTTGCTACAGCACCCGTTCCGTCACCCGTTATGACAACTCTTGTCGAAAAAGTTAAAGAATTGGTAGCGGTTGCCGTGGTTGTTGTACTAGTGTTTCTAGAGAGTTTAATTGTCAATGTGCCAGTGTTTATATCGGTGACTAATGTATTAGAAAGTATTCCAGTTCCGGTCACAATCATATTATTAGCAATTCCAGAAACCGAAGACATAGTTATAGTATTTTTGTTAGGTCCAAAATTGACACAACGAACGGCTGGATGATTGTAATTAGAGCCTACGTTGGTCATGAGTATTCTATGAATTCCGCCTTCAACCAAACTAGAATATGTCGTGTTATATCCTGATGCATTTGCACTTGTTGGAACTGGAATATAATTCGTAGTTTCAAACTTGCTATTTTCTGGATATTGAAACATATATTTCCAAATATATCCATCACTAGAAGAAATCAAACCGTTATTAACGGTATAGTCACTTGATGGCAATACTGTTGAGAGTGTGCCTGCATTATTTGAAAGACATTTATAAACTCGTCTATTTGCTGTGTTTACAACATAGATATTTTCTGTAGAAGGATTTCTGTCATCATACTGATTATATTCTACACCAGTATTCCATGCTCTAAGAGGAATTACTAGATTTATATCTGTTCCTGTAATTCTTTTAGCCGCAAACATAGTATCCCAAACTTCTTTTTCAGTTTGGTCCGATTCATTTATTTCAGGAGTCACGTTTTCATCAATATAAGGAAGATGATTTCCTATGAAAACATAGCCAATTGTTGTTGGTTCTGGTTCAAAGAAACTTTCATTAAATTGTTCTGCGACAAATAAAGAAAGTTTTTCTGCGGTATAGTTTGTTGCCATAAGTTTATTTATTTACTTTTGTTAAATCATTGTAATCGTTAAAACGCTATTTCCTGTATTAGCTCGGGCTGTTGGAGTATAAGTATATGCACCACCACTCAACACTGTAACTTCTGTAATATAACCTGCGGTATTGACTACTATTCTGGCATTTGCTGTAACATTTGCCTCTCCTCCTCCACTAAAAATGACAAAACTATTTTTTCCGGTTGAGCGATTGTTCGCTACAATTGTAGAAACATTTTGATATGTCAATGTTTGTATTTCAGATTCAATTTCTGAATCACCCATATGTGTGCTAACGATAATTTCTTCATTTGGCGTGTAGCTGCAATATGAAATAGTTCCGGATGGGTGTAATAATTTTAAAAATGAAGATTTAAATTTAGAAAATTGTTGTTTCGTTTTTAATATATATGATCCAGTATTAAATAGTGAACTGTCTTGTAGTTTTTTATCGCTTGATAAATGCCCAGCCGTAGAAAGATATTTACCTTCATATTCATAATATGAATCATTAATGTCTGCTACTCCAGTAGCTTGCCCATCTCCAGTTCTAGAAAAATCTACAATTGGCGCTATTTTATATCCAGATCCTGGATTAATAATAATTACTTCTTCTATACCACCAGGTTTTTTATCCGATCCTAAACTTAATATTTCACCATCACCCATTATAGAAGTCACTGCCAAAACTGCTCCTGTTCCTGTAGCACTTTGAATTGTTACATACGGAAGTTCTGATTGAGTATATCCTTGACCTCCTATAGGATATACGTCATATAATCCAATTTCTGTATTTGATTTTGATGTTATGAAACTAGAAGAAACATTCATTAAAGTATTGGATGCAATTTGAGTAATGGTTCTTCTTTGATTAAATATCATTATCTCTTGCCCAATTTTAAAATCCATTGCAAACTTAGAATTTGCGTCTCCTACTACTGAATTACTTCCAGTTTGAATAGTACAAAATAAACAATTTGGGCTAGGAGGATGTGGTTGTAATTCTACCTTCTTTATTCCTCCGCTAACATCAACTTCAGTTATGGCAGCTTTTGCTCCTATTCCTAACCCTCTCTGTGTGTTTGTGAAATTTACTTTATCTCCAGCTTGATAACCAGAACCTCTTGTTAGTACATCAATTCTTCCTATAGAACCAAAAGAATCTATAGGTATACTAGAAGTAAATATGCCTCTATTGTTACTAACTGATATATTTGCTGCGGCTGCGTTTACAATGGATTGTGCTAATAAATTAGTAGTTGCGGTTGATGTTGTAATTAAAACATCTTTTATGTCTCCGAGATCGATAAAAGTTGAATAATTAAAAACATCTATCATTCTAGAATTTACATTAATTGGGCTTCCAGTAACGGTTTTAAAACAACCATTGGTTCTGTAATTTGCGGTGCTTATTGTTGTAGATCCTAGATCATAAATTAGATCTCTTCCAAAAACAAAAGTATTTGGTGTATTCGCTCCAGTTTTATCAACATCCACAATTGCTGCTACTATAGTAGATGAACCTATATTAGTAACAACTACGGGAAATCCAGATAAAAATCCAGCTCCGCCATAAATTGTTGACATTTGATTTAAAAATCCAGAAAAAACTTTTGAAACCGCTACTTGAGCAGATTCAATATAGTCTCCTCCAATCAAAATTACAGGATCGCCTACGTTATAAGAGCTTCCTTCATCAATTATGGTTATTGAATTTAATCCAGAAAAAGCTGGAAGCCTTATATCAATAAGACCATCGTCTGGATCTAAAACGGAAGAAATATAATCTTCACCATTTATAAATTCTTTAACTTTTGTTTTTTCGTCAATCTCGAATTCAAATATTTCTATTTCTGAATTTTCATAAGAATGAGCATTTTCTACAATTGCATATGCACCAGAATTATTTCCGGTAATTTTTCTATTTTCGATTAAAGAGTAATCAAAATCTGAATAGTAAATTTTTACCACACTATTTTTAGTGAGAGAATTTGGAAATACTATTTTTTTATATTCTTTTTGAATGTAGTAATCTGGTTCTAATTTAAATTGGTAAATTGCATCTGTGCCTGTTCCACCATAGTATAAAATGTCCCCTTCAGGTTTTACCGACAACATATAGGATATAGTTTCGCCCACTGATGGAGTAAAAGTTTTATCGATAGATGCCGTAGTAATATCCCACGCTGTTGATAAATTCAGAGAGGTTATGCGATTATTAGTTTCTCCAGTTAAATACGCCAATGTTCCATCTGGTTTTAAATATAACCCTGTTGGAGCAACATCTATTGTTGTTGTAATAAACGAGCCTGTAAGCGAAGCCGTATTTACTGACCATGGGGTACTTAAAGTGAATTGGTAAATTCTATCCGCGGGCGCATTCACCACATACATGTAGGTTCCAGTTTCATCAAATTTTACGTCTCTAGTACCATCAGCTACGGCTACATAAAAAGTTGATGATGTTCTGGAGGCCGACTGTAAATTCCATGATTCGGACAAGTGATATTCTAAAATCCGATTACTACCGACACCAAACTGTGCATGATACATTCTTGTTCCATCGGATTTAAAATCTAATCCCACAACAAAAGAGGAACTACCTAAAGAAACTAAATCTAACTCTTCAATTGATGTAGCTGATGTGCTTTGGATATTCCATGCATCAGTTAAACGATGTTTATATACTTTTGCTGTAGTATCATCCATAACAAATATTTCTGTTCCCTCTGGCCTAAAATATATTTGTCTAGGAAGTCCATATGGAGAAGAAAAATATTTTCCCGTATATTTTGCATTTTCTAATTGCCAATAATTTACAGTTTGAAGAATATCGTCAACATAAACCGTAACATCGTCGATTGTTACTTCTTGGGGTAAATAAAATGTAGTATTTGATGAGACGCCTTTGTATTTGTCTACACCGGCAATATGTCTTGAATATACATTCCTTAAAGTTCTTAGAACCTTAACTATTTTCCATAAACCTCCAGAGGCAATTAAAACATCATTTCTTGGAATTTGAATGTTTATTTCTTCATCAAAGAGTGCTCTGAAAAAATATTTTATGGCTTTTTCATTACCTTTAGATAAATATAAAGGAACTGCATTTTTTATTAATAATGATTTAGATGCAAGTGTATCTCTAGGAAATAATTCTAAAAATATTTTAAAAAATTGCTCTTCAAATTCATCTAGATTTTCATCAACATCTGATATAGCCATCAACTCTCTAGATTTGAGATTCAAATCATTTTTCTGCCCAGACATTTTTGTTTCTAAAAATTCATAATAAGCCTCAACAAAACGAATGAACGTTGGATAATCTTCCTGAACAAATTCAGGAAATTGATTTTCAATCAGTATTGATTGCTTATTATTTGCTGCTACATTCATACTGCATCCATATCAACAACTACTGTGTCTGCGCTATTCATATCTATTAATACTATAAGGTTTCTTTTTGAGTTTATAACCGAATCGGCTGCAAATGCAGTAAACCTTATCATTTCATCTGGTGATGAAATTGAAAGTATATTCAGTTCTTTTAACTCTAAAATTCCTGTATCATAATAAATGGTTCCTGCGTCACTTTCCAAAACTTTAGCTTCAGAATTTTCATCGTAATATACTAAACGTGTTTTTCCAATTTTGCCTTGTACTGTAGGAATGGCTGATGCAGAGGTTCCAGAACCTCCAGAAATTGTAACAGTTGCGGTTGTATAATTTATTCCAGGATTGGTTACAGTTATTTCAGAAATAGAACCGTTGTTTATTTTTGCTAAAGCGGTCGCTCCTGTTCCATCTCCAGAAATTGTAACTGTTGGTGCAGAGAGATATCCAAATCCAGGATTAATTATTTGTATTCCTTCTATGCCACTAAAAGAATAAGGAATTTCTTCTATGTGAACTGTTCTTCTAGTTCCTTGAAAATCATATACATCAAAGTCACTGGATAGCATTTTAGTTAATAATCCACCTCTAGCAAGCTCTACGCCGTAATCTACGGTATATTTTTTATATTCATTTAAAGTTGGTTCAATTCTTTTTTGGACCTTTGTTTGTATTACGCTACCTATAAAAGACGGATCTGAATTGTCAATATCATCTTGTAATCTAGATTGAACATATCTAGATTCAAAGGTTTCAAGATAATTATCATTATATAATGAAATTGCAGAAATTACTTTATTTTTTAATTCTGAAGAAGTTAAATTGGTTTTTGATGAATCATATTTCACCTTTCCATTAATCATTATATACAAATAATCTGGATCTACTATTTCCGCCTCTGTGGTTATTATTGCTTTAGGCTTAACAATTTCATCAATAATTCTTCTTTTTTCTAACTCTGAAATAAAATACCCGTCTTTAAGTTTTAAAGAAATAAAAGTTTTGTTATAAACTACTGGGCTTTGTTCTTCTCCACCCCATACAGAAATGGATTGTATTCCTGGATAAGTTGTCTTTATATAAGAAGCATAATCTTTGGCGGTAACTAGTCTGTTTTGTGTAGAATATCTTTGTGGTGCTGAAAATTTTACTGATTGCACCGTTTCTCTTTCTGCGCCTCCAGTTGCTGGACTTTTTGAAATTATTAAAATATCAGAATAACCTCCAATAGTTTCAACATTAATAAAAGAATTTGCTTTGTTTGCCGCGGTTCCATTAGAAACTAAGTAACTCACAGTTACTTGAGCGCCATCTGGTAATTTTTTACTTATAAATCCATCACCAAAAAATATTTCAAAAAATTCATTTCTTCCTTCTTGTAAGAAAAATGCTTTTGAAGATGAAGATAAATCTAAAATATCTGTTGATAATGTGTAAGCATCTGATGAAGTGTTCGAAGAATTTTCTTTAACTAAAACACGCAGTGTTCTTGTATCAACATTTTTATCTGGAATTACAAAAATTTGATTTGGATTAGAAGCGTCGTTTTGTGTAAAAACTATTGTGTTTAAAGTTCCTTCGTATAATTCAACGTTTTCAAATCTATACTTTGTTTCAGATTTTGTTACCGTATAATTCTTAATTGTAGTAAAATTATAACTAAAATCATTAATAATTTCTGAGGAGAATTTAGTTCCTCTGGGCATTGTGAAAGAATCTAAAGCGGTTGATTCTGTTTCTATTTCTATATCAACCAATGCTATTGGAGAATTTCTGGATGCAGGAACATATCCTAATAATTTTGCATGAGACACTACGGAATCGCGTAACAAAGCAGTATCTAAAAATGCTTCATTAGCGATCATATTTAAATAATATGCATTATAATGAGTATTATAAGCAAGTAAATCTATTAAAATACTTAACGCAGAACCTTCAAAATTATAGTCTGAAAATTCCGATTGCTGATTTAAAAATTCTTTTAAATTTGCTTTGATTACATCAAAATCTAAATCTGTTACTTTGAGTCTTGAAACCATTTATCGAACTCTTTCAAGAAAGAAGGTTATTGTTATTGGTGTTAGTAAGTTTATGGGCTTAAATGTTAAAGTTACTTGAAATCCATTCTCTTCATATTTAGGAATAACTTTAACTTCAATAATTTCTGCCCTAGGCTCAAAATTTGTTAAAACGTTTGTTATTTCAACTTCAAGTGTTCTGGCTACAATTGCGTCCAAGGGTTCAAATAAAAGTTTTCTTATATTTGAACCTAAGTAAGGTTGAAATGGTCTTTCATAATGATTGGTTAACAATAAATTTTTTACAGAATTTATTATAGCATTTTCGCCAATCACCTTATTAATGTCTTTTTTAATAGGATGAATGGTAAAATTCATATCCAAATCTTTATAAGCTCTTAGCTCATTGGATGCTAGTGTATTGCTTGCCATTTAGTTATTTATAATAGTTTTTTTAGTTTATCTGTGCCTATTAAATCTCTTAGAAGAACTATTTCTACTGGAGAATCTACTGAAGTCAATGATAATAATTTATTAAATTCTTCTAAAGTTGTAACGCTCTTATTAAAATAATTTCTGTCATGAAGTCTTCTAGTTTCAACAAGACTAGAAATGGTATTAATAGATTCTGTTAATTCTCTTGAATCTCTAGGAGTAAAAAGTAAAATTCCTATTCCTAAACCGGTATTGGCAGTATAGTAATTTGAATTTGACCATTGTTCAGGATCGATAGGATACCCTTTCTCTCCAGTTAAATTATTTAAATTATTTAGATATGTGACCATATCATCTTTGATAAAAAGGCTAGTAAAAGATCCTAAAATTGGAGAAAAATCATCAACGCCATCAATAGAATTGGCGTAATATGCTATGGTAGTTCCAGTTGAAATAGCAGTTTGATAATCTGGTTCCTCTGAGTCTGATATGGTAACTCCTGATAATCTATCAGTATGAGATTTAAATTGTGTTAATGATGCTATTAGTGTATTTGATGATGACATTAAAACTCTTAAAGTATTAGCATCAGCCTTTTCATCTGGAATAGGAACACCATCGATTTTTGTTGGTGGAGAAAATACACTACCTGTTGTATAAGTTGGCGTGTTTGCTATTATAACTTCAGAAATGACATTTCTAATTTTGATTATTTTGTTTTTTAATTCAGCAATAGTTTCATCTAAAGGATTTTGATAATAACCAGAAAAATCGCTGCTTATTATTAACTCTTTTTCCCAAGGTTTAAAACTGTAAGGATTCGATCTATAAAATTCTTTTGATAGTTCATTTACAGTGAGAGCTTTTCCAAATTTTTCTTTTGTAAAATTGAATCCCAATTTATCCATAAAACTGGGTCCTTGATATACATCGGGTAATTCGCCTCCAGCAGTTAATCCTGTTATGACAATTTCATCTCCTGATGAAGCTGGTGATGTTAATTCAACAAATAATCCGCTAGTAATTATAACATCTAAACCGGGAGTTAATTTTATTCCATTTCTATATACATCTATGCCATCGGGTGTATATTCTCTGCTTGTCTCAAATGATGTTTGCCCTTCAGAAGCAATGAAAAAATCAGTAAATGTGGCCATATTATCATCCTATAAGAATTTTTGGAAATCCAGTTTGTACAATAGTCGTACCAGCGCCTGGGTGTATAGCTTTCTTCTTTATGGTTATAGCGGGAATACCATTAAATAAAACATTTTTCACGCCTTCTATCACAATATCTGGGGCTATGGGCTTCTTCTTTCCAGGTGGTGGATGTTTTTTGGTTTTTGAACCTATTTTCAAAGCCGGTTTTCCATTTAAGAGAATATTTTTATGACAGGGGGAACCAAATGGTAAACCATGTTTAGAAATAGATATTTTTACTGCGGCGGCTGCCAACATTTTTGTTTTCCTTTCTATACACGAACACTAGCAACTAAAGATGATGTTCCATAATCATTCGTATCCGATTGCCTAGTGGTAGATGATGAGGTTGATTCAATTAAATTTAAAAATGTTATGGGAGAATTTTGCATTTCATCTTGAACGGCATTCATATAATATGAGTTCATATAATTTTGAAGATTTAAGGTTATTTCAGAATTATTCATTCCGCTTGCTTTTCCATCTTTAACTATGCTCACCATTGAATATTTTAAATCATAATCGGTAGACAATGTTTCAGATACTCTATCTAAAACTGATGATACTCCTCCAACATTTGGCATAGATTCAAAAACTGATTGTTTTGCGTCACTTAAAAATGAACCAAATATCGGTTCTATAGAACTGATAACATCATTTGTTGATACAAAATTTGAAGTCAGTGCGCTTTGAATATCATTAAAATTTTGTCCCATAGAACTGGTACTTAAGAAATCATTTACAGCAAATGACGCTTCTTTTAAACCATCAAGAAAACCACCAGAACCTTGACTAAAAATATCAGCGGCGCCTCCTAAACTAGAAAGTGCGCCAAGAGGATCATTTACTAATGATAACCCCGTTTGATATAATCCTTTTGCTACATTAAATCCCTCTTTTAAAGCATCAAAACTAAATCCTCCTCCAATTCCGTTATTTCCAAAAGATACGCCATCAAAGAATTGTGAAAATGTATCCCCCAACCCTTCAGTTAAGTTTCCCATAACATCTGAGAATACAGGAGAATCTAATATAGTTCCTAAAGGATTACTAATTGCATCTTTAACTGTTCCCACAACATCCAGTAAACTTCCTGAACTAAATGCGTCGGTCAAAGACGAAAATGCTCCAGATAAATCTCCAAAAGAAGTTATATTACTAAAAGTGTCTCCCAGTCCGGTAGTTAATTCACCTAATATTCCTCCTTGACTTAAGGTATCAGATAGTCCTCCAAAAAAATCAGAACCAGAAAACCCCGATAGACTTGAGAGCCCTTCTGTTAATCCACTAGTAAATCCTCCTAAAGATTGAAATGTACTAGAAAAAAATGAGCCGGCAGTTTCAGAAATTGCTCCAGCTGCCGCATCGCCCACTTTGTCGAGTAGAGATTTATCCATAGCCGCCAGAGCATTATCTCCAGCCGCACCCATTCCTCCTCCGCCACCATTTCCTATTAAAACTTTTGGTGCTGTTAAAGAAGCAACTGCTTTTGATTCTAAGGATAATTTTCCTTTAGAAGAAAAAGAACCAGAGCCCTGCTTGGCAGAAAGGCTCAAATCGCCTTTGGCACTTGCAGTAATATTTTTTTTTGCTGAAATACCAACATCTTCACCGGCAGACATACTGGCTGATTTTCCAGCCGACATGCCTATTGCTTCTTTAGCTGAAAGATTAAAGTTTTTGCAACTTATAGTAAAATCACCATCTACTTGATAGTTTGCATTTCCTTTAACAATT
>Ga0129336_10002219_pt1 | contig 11984 bp, 11 predicted proteins | sample CPB6_02_DNA_FD_96878 | JGI IMG/M metagenome (GOLD analysis project Ga0129336, IMG submission 96878) | Freshwater to marine salinity gradient microbial communities from Chesapeake Bay, USA - CPBay_Sum_0.6_0.2_DNA | ecosystem: Environmental > Aquatic > Marine > Coastal | place: USA: Chesapeake...
AGACCGTGTCGCCGCAGAGATACATGCGTACCTCGCCCGCACGCAGCGGTTTCAGCTCCTGTTTGCGACCCGTCAAGGAATTGTGGATGCGAATGCTCATGATAATCGCTCGAGGCGCTGCAGGGCGCGCGCCGCGCCCATCAAGGACAGCAGTGGTGCGATCTCGGGTCCGTGATCGAGCCCCGTCAAAGCCAGGCGCAGAGGCTTGAAGAGTTCGGGACCCTTGCGTCCGGTGCGCTCCCGCACCTGGGTGGTGATGGCCTTCCAATCGGTGCCGTGTTGACGCAGCGCCTCGGCAGCCGCCGCGAAGAGCGGCGCGGCGGTCGCGAGTTGGGATGCCGCATCGGCATCGGGCATCGGCAAGTCGCCGAAAACCACGCTCGCCCAGTGCGCGACCTCGCCGGGCAGTACGACGTTGGGCTGAATCGCGATGACGAAAGCGTGGGCGGCCCGTTGATCGATCCCGGTTGGCAGATAGGCACTCATCCATTTTTGCGCCTCGTCGGCAGCGAGTGCATGGACCGCCTGTTTTTGCCACATCGCGAGTTGCACCGGATCGAAACGCGCCGGCGAGCGCACGAGATGCGCGGGATCGAACGCCCTGGCGAGCGCATCGAGATCGTGCAAATCATTGAGGTCGCTCGAGTGCCCGAGTCGGAATAGATGGTTGGCAAGCGCCACCGGCAGATACCCCGTCTCGCGCAGTTCGCGCAAAGATTTTGCGCCTGCGCGCTTCGAGAGCGGTGATCCGTCGGCTGCGGTGATCAGCGACAGATGACCATAAACAGGGGGTACGAGAGCCAGTTCTTTGGCGATCAACAGTTGGCGTGGCGTATTCGAGAGGTGATCTTCGCCACGCAGCACCGTGGTCACGCCGGTGAGGGCGTCGTCGACCACGTTGGAGAAGAAAAACGCAGCCGAGCCATCGGCCCGCTGCACGATGAAATCGCCGATGTCGGCGCAGGCGAAGCGCTGCTCGCCGTGCACCAGATCGCGAAACTCGACGTACCCGGAGTCCGGCACCCGAAAGCGTAGCGTCGGCTTTCGACCCTCGGCCAGCCGCGCGGCACGCTGGGCAGAGTCGAGATGGCGGCAGGTGCCCGCATAGCGCGGCGGTCGACCGGCGGCGAGTTGCGATTTACGACTGACCTCGATCTCGAGCGGGCTGCAGAAGCAGGGATAGACGCGCCCGACGGACTCGAGCTTGACGAGTGCCTCGCGATAGACCGAACCGCGCGCGCTTTGCGCGACGACCTCGCCATCCCAGCCGAGCCCGAGCCAGCGCAGATCCGCCATCAATTGGTCTGTGAACGCGGGTTTGCTGCGTTCCGCATCGGTGTCTTCGATACGCAACAGGAAACGTCCGCCATGGCGGCGAGCGAGCAACCAGTTGAAAAGCGCCGTGCGCGCATTGCCGAGATGCAACTCCCCCGTGGGGCTGGGCGCGAATCGGGTCACCATCGTGTGCTGCGACATGATCAAATACTAACTTACCGCTTCGCCTAAAATCGCCCTCGTGCGCCACCTCTTCGTCTCGGATCTGCATCTCGATGGAAGTTCGCCCGCTACGGTCGAGGCGTTCCTGCGGTTTTTGTCGACGGCCGCGCGCGACGCCACGTCGTTGCATATTCTCGGTGATCTGTTCGAGACCTGGATCGGCGACGACGACCCGGATCCGGTGCGCGATCGAATCTGTCTTGCTCTACGTGCGCTCGGCGAATCCGGTGTTGCGATCTTCGTCATGCAGGGCAACCGCGATTTTCTTTATGGGCGCGAATTCGAGCGGCGTAGCGGCTGCGTGCTGCTGCCCGACCCGGTGGTGCTCGATCTATTCGGTGAACGGGTATTGCTGACGCACGGCGATCTGCTCTGCACGGGGGATCATGCCTATCAGGAATTGCGCAGCACGATGCGCAGCGCCGGGTTTCGCGAGCGCGTGCTGGTCTTGCCCATCGATGCCCGTCAGCTACTGGCGAGCGCGGCGCGGGCAGGCAGCAAAGCACACCTGCGCGCCACTGCAGCCGACATCATGGACGTGGCGCCAGAGGCCGTGACGGCCGCGTTCATCGCGAGCGGCACGCGCAAGATGATCCACGGTCATACGCACCGGCCGAATCACCACAAGCATGTGCTGCACGTGGATGACGCTGAATGCACAGCCGAGCGTATCGTGCTGGCCGCATGGGACGAGCGTGGCGAATATCTTGAAGTCGTACTGCGCGAGGGCGCTTCGATGCCCGAGTGGCGACGCTGCGCGGTCGAAATTGCGCTCAACTTGGCAAACCGGAGTGAAAACGAAACTCCGGATCGGGTGAGGTAACGAGTTCGGCCTCGACGGCTGCGAGTTCCTCGAGCCGCTGTTGCCAAGGCTGCTGCCGTACTGCCGCGGGCTCGCTGCGCGCGTGGGCATCGGCGAGTTTCAAATAGAGCTCAAAATGGCGCGCCTCGGAGGCCTGAAGACCCCGATAGAGATCGGCGATTGGGCCCGGCAGTCCCTGACCCGCTGGCAACTCCCCGAGCAGGCGAAAACGCTCGCAGGATCGCGCTTCGATCAGCGCGCCGCAGAGCAGCATATCGAGCTTGCGAAACGGTTCGTGAGTCCGCATAGCCGCACGCAGCCCCGCCGCATAGCGCCCGGGCTTGCGCCGCAGGTACTCGACGCCCTGCTCCTGCATGAGCTTGTCCACCTGCTCGAAATGCCGCAGCTCCTCGCGCGCGAGCTTCGAGAGACGGGTGGCGAGCGCACGATCCTCGGGGTACGCAAACATCAGCGCGAGCGCCGTGGACGCGGCCTTCTTTTCGCAGTTGCCGTGGTCGGCGAGCAGCTCCGGCCAACGCCGTACTGCCTCGGCAACCCAGGCCGCCGGGGTCACTGCGCGCAGCGGCGAGAGCATCAGACGCCGCGAACGATCTTGAGCGTGCTGCCGCCGACGCGGCGTCGCGCCTTGGCCGCGTCCGAGCGTTCCTGCTGCAGACGGGCGAGAAATTCGGGCGTGACGTCACCGGTGACATACTTGCCCGAGAAGCAGGAGGTGTCGAATTCTTTGACGTAGGAGTCGTCGTGCTGACAGGCGAGCTCGAGATCGGCAAGATCCTGATAAATCAACCAATCGGCGCCGATGAATTCGCGGACTTCTTCGTTGCTGCGCCCGGCGGCCACAAGTTCGCTCGCTGCCGGCATGTCGATGCCATAGACGTTGGGATGACGCACCGGCGGCGCGGCCGAAGCAAAATAAACCTTGCGGGCACCCGCCTCTCGAGCAAGCTCGATGATCTGCGCCGAGGTCGTACCCCGTACGATCGAGTCGTCGACCAGCAGTACGGTCTTGTTGCGGAACTCGAGATCGATGGCGTTGAGCTTCGAGCGTACGGATTTTTGACGCTCTTCCTGTCCGGGCATGATGAAGGTACGGCCGATGTAGCGGTTCTTGATGAAACCCTCGCGGAACTTCAAACCGAGGCCCTGCGCCAACTGCAAGGCCGCGACGCGGCTGGTGTCCGGCACCGGGATCACGACGTCGATATCGTGGTCGGGCCGCTCGCGGCGGATCTTTTCGGCGAGACGATCACCCATGCGCATGCGTGCACGCTGCACAGAAACGTTGTCGATGATGCTATCGGGCCTCGCGAAATACACGTATTCGAAAATGCAGGGAGCATGCCGCGTCGTCGAGACGCACTGCTGGGTGTGCAAGCGTCCGGCTTCGTCGATGAATACGGCCTCGCCCGGCGCAACGTCGCGCACCTGCGTGAAGCCGAGCATGTCGAGCGCGACAGACTCCGAGGCCAGCATCCACTCGACCCCCTTCGTGGTCTCGCGCTGACCGATCACGAGCGGACGAATGCCGTTCGGGTCACGAAACCCGAGGACGCCATGCCCGATCACCATCGCGACCACCGCATAAGCTCCGCGACAGCGACGATACAGGGCGCTCACGGCCGCAAAAACGTCGGCTGCCGTGACACGCGGCGTTCCCACACGCTGCAATTCGGAGGCGAGCACGTTGAGCAGCACCTCGGAGTCGGACGAAGTGTTGAGATGTCGTCGTTCCTCGCGAGGGAGTACGTCGGCCAACTCGCTCGCGTTGGTGAGATTGCCGTTGTGTCCGAGCACGATGCCGTAGGGCGCATTGACGTAGAACGGCTGCGATTCGGAGGCACTGTCGTACCCGGCGGTCGGATATCGAACGTGTCCGATACCTATGTTGCCGCGCAATTCGAGCATGTCCTGCTGACTGAAAACGTCGCGCACCAGCCCCTGCCCCTTGCGCATGCACACGAGACCTTCGGACGCGGTGACGATCCCTGCAGCGTCTTGGCCACGATGCTGCAATACGGTCAGCGAGTCGTAGAGCCGCTGATTGACTGGACTTTTGCCAACGATACCTGCGATGCCACACATATCGATTGCCTCGCGCGGGTCAGGTAGGAATGCTCGGTCGACCGAGAATACTTTGATTGCGCAGCAACGACTCGAAATCGACCAGACTATCGAGGAGCTCTGCAGAGGTAGTCGCCGCAGTGCGCAACTTGGAAGCCTGCCAGACATCCGAGTCCTGCAGACCGAGCTGCAAACCGATCAACGTCAGGACACCGATGATGATCGCGCCTCGTGCCGCACCGAAGAGCAAACCCAGCATGCGGTTGATCGGCGCAAAGATCGTGGCGTTGATCGATTTGCTGAGCAGCACACCAGCGATGGAAATCACGATGAAGGTGACGAGACCCAACAGCAGACAGGCCACTAGCCCCTGAAACTTGGGCTCCGAGATAAAGGAGACCACGTAGGGTTTGACGAGTTCGCCGTAGTGCGAGCCGATGTAGAGCGCGATCACCCAGGACAGCAGACTGAAGACCTCGGCCACGAGTCCGCGCATCAGCCCGAGCACCGCAAAAACGAGGAAGACGACGGTGATGATGATGTCCAACCACGTCATGCCGGGACCTCTAGCGCCGCATCCTGCGCGCGGCGCGAATTCTACTTCACCACCGATCCCTTGTGCCCGGCTGTCTCCAGCCGCGCGCGCAAGGCGTTCGCCGAGGCGCGGTCGTCCTCGGGCCCGACCCGCACTCGATGGAGGGTTTTGCCGGATCGCTGAATTTCGTCGACCACGGGCTTGAACCCTTTGTCGCGCAGCTTGCGCTCGAGGTTGCGGGCGCTCGCCTTGTTCTCGAACACGCCGATTTGGACGTAGTAGGCCGCGGCGGGCACCGCAGCCGCCGACGGTGTGGCGGCAGCCGGCGCGGCCGACGCCGCTACGACCGGGGCAGGCACGGCGGCAGCTGGCGCGGGCACGGCGGTAGCCGGCGCAGGCACGGCGGTAGCCGGCGCTACGGGCGCTGCCGGGGCGGCCTCAGCCTCGACCGGTGGCGATGGGGGTACGGGCAAGGCGACGGCCGCGGGCTCGTTGGCCTCCGGCGCCGCCGCAGCGGCTGGCGAGGAAGCCGCTTCGGTGAGATCGATGCGTATGCTTCGCTCCTCGCCATTCGCCGCGTCGGCGGCGGCTCGGGCGCGGCTCGTCTGACCGCTGCCCGTCAGTAGCTCGGGCAGCAGCAGCACCGCCAACAGCACGAGAATGACGGCACCGGTGAGTCGGTGTTTGAGCGCGGTGTCCAAGAACCGGAATTATAGACCAAGCCAATCGAGCGCCGGCCCGACGACGTGGAAGGAACCGAATACGACGATACGATCGCCCGCGCCCGCCAAGGCGCGAGCCGTCGCGCATCCATGGGAAACATCGGGCGCGAGCGCGACGCTGCGACACTGCCTCGGCAACCGGCGGCGCAGTTCCTCAGCGCTGCAACCGCGCGGGCCGTCGAGGGCACACAGCACCCACTGGTCGACGACGGGCGCCAGATGCCGCCCGATCATGTCGGCGTCCTTGTCGGCCAAAATGCCGACGACGCCTAACGTGCGACGTGCCGAGGGCAAGCTGGCGAGCGCCTCGGCCAAGACGCGCGAGGAATCTTCGTTGTGTGCCACGTCGAGAATCCACTCGGGGTCGGTGGGACCGCGGGGCGCCACGCGCTGCACGCGGCCGCGCAGCTGCGCGCGCTGCAGCGCCGCCGCGAGCAAGCCCGTGTCGGCGTCGCGGTTCGGCAAGCGGCTCGCGAGCTCGGGCCGCACACGCAGCCACTGCAGAAATGCGGCGATCGCCACCGCTGCATTGCGTCGCTGCATGGGCCCGAGTAAAGACGGCGGCGGCAACGGACCGTGCGTACGCTGCATCGCCTGCCAGCTCCACGAGGCGGTATCGTCCGTGACCACGTGGAAATCGCGATCCAGCGCTTGCACGATCGCGCCAAGGCGCTGCGTCGCCTCGCCCACCGAGTTCGGCATGTTGGCCGAACCCAGGATGACGGGTCGCCCCGCCCTGAAAATACCGGATTTTTCCCGGCCGATATCTTCGACCGTGGGTCCGAGCCAGTCCTGATGATCGAGTCCGACCGAGCACAGCACGGCGACGTCGGCGTCAATGATATTGGTGGCATCAAGTCGGCCGCCGAGCCCCACTTCGATGACCGCCGCATCGACCGCCTGCTCGGCAAACACGAGGAACGCAGCGAGCGTACCGTATTCGAAAAACGTCAAAGAAATATCGCCGCGCGCAGCCTCGATGCGTTCGAAAGCCCGGATCAGCGGCGCGTCCGCTACGGGTTGGCCGTCGATCTCGACGCGCTCGTTGTAGCGCTGCAGATGGGGTGAGGTGTAGGTGCCCACCTTGAGTCCGGACTCGCGAGCGAGCGCCGTAAGAAACGCGACGGTGGAGCCTTTGCCATTGGTACCGCCGACGATGACCGAGGGAATGGGCCACGGCAGCAAACCGAGTCGCAGCGCCACGGCACGGACCCGTTCGAGTCCGAGTTCAATGGCCTTCGGGTGCTGCGCCTCCTGGTGAGCGAGCCAGTCAGTCAGCTGCATCGACGGGAATAGCGGGTGCCGCAGGCCGACGCATGAGCATGCGCAGCGCCTGCGCGAGCCGCGGTCGCAGATCACGGCGGTCGACGATCATGTCGATGACGCCGTGTTCGAGCAGGAACTCGCTGCGCTGAAAACCCTCGGGGAGTTTTTCGCGCACGGTTTGTTCGATCACACGCGGGCCTGCAAAACCGATGAGCGCGCGCGGCTCAGCAACGTTCAAATCGCCGAGCATCGCGAGACTTGCGGAAACGCCGCCCGTCGTCGGATCGGTCAGCACCGAGATGAACGGCAAACCTGCGGATGACAGTTCGGCGAGCGCCGCGCTGGTTTTGGCCATCTGCAACAACGACAGCAGCGCCTCTTGCATGCGTGCGCCGCCACTCGCCGAGAAGCAGATGAGCGGTGTGCGCTGGGCGATGGCGTGATCGGCTGCGCGTCGAAAGCGCTCGCCCACCACCGACCCCATCGAGCCGCCCAAAAATTGGAACTCGAAAGCGCAGGCGGCGACCGGCAAGCCCTCGAGCGTACCGGTCATGGCAATGAGCGCGTCTTTTTCGCCGGTATTTTTTTGAGCAGCGACGAGACGATCTTTGTAGCGCTTGCTGTCGCGAAACTTGAGCGGGTCTTCGGGGGAGATGTTGGCGGCGATCTCGACGGCAGACCCTTCGTCTAGAAACCGCAGCAAACGATCGCGGGCGCCGATCCGCATGTGATTGGCGCACTTCGGGCAGACGTGCAAATTGCGCTCGAGCTCGGCGCGATAGAGCGGCGAGTCGCAAGCCGTACATTTGATCCAGAGCCCCTCGGGCACGGAGCGCGAACGACGCTCGGTCTTGATGCGCGAGGGGACGATTTTCTCGAACCAGACCATGGCTTGACTATACCGGATCGGGCAAACGGAACGCCGCCGGGTACTCGATTCGGCGCAGGCACAGCCCCTCGGGATCCGCAGTCGGTGCGTTAAGACGTCGATCCCGTCCCTCGAGCAGCGCCCGTACCGCCTCGGGGGGGCGCGCACCCCGACCCACTTCGATGAGCAGGCCGGCGATATTGCGAACCATGTGATGCAAAAAGGCGTTCGCGGCCACATCGATGTGCACGAGGTCGTCCTGGCGGTGTACCTGCAGCAGATCGAGTCGCCGGACGGGTGATTTGGATTGGCACTCGGCCGCGCGAAACGCACTGAAGTCATGCTCGCCAAGCAGGTGTTGTCCGCCCTCATGCATCCGCTCGGCATCGAGGGGCGCTTGCACCCAGAGACTGCGCCCCGCGTGCAAGGCCGAACGGGCACCACGATTGAGAATGCTGTAGCGATAGTGACGCCGCAGTGCCGAGAAGCGCGCATGGAAAAAATCGGGCACTGGCCTCGCCCAGCTGACACTCGCCTTGCGATCGAGGTTGGCGTTGGTACCGAGCACCCAGGCCCGCGCGCTGCGCCGTGCATCGGACTCGAAATGCAAGACCTGCCCTGCCGCGTGCACGCCGGCATCGGTTCGGCCGCCGCAGGTCAAAGAAACCTCGTGGTCCGCCACCTGACCGATCGCCGTGGCGAATGCAGCCTCCAAGGTTCGCAGACCCGACTGCTCTTGCCAGCCGCAGAAGTGGGTGCCGTCGTATTCGACACCCATCGCCCAACGAGTCATGACTTAGGCAACGAATCCAGCAGCCGAATGGCTTCGGCCCGTTGGGTCTCATCGCCGATGCGCAGCGCCGCCTGCAATTCGAGGATGGCAGCATCGTGATGACCCATTTCGATGAAGGCGCGCGCAAGATCAATCTTGCTGCCCGCTTCGTCGATCGGCGGTGGATCGCCCTCGAGGTCGCTCGCGAGCGCAGGATCGTCCGCGGCCGGTACCGCAGGGGCCTTCGCGACCAGCGGCTCGTCTCGATTCGGTTTGATCGGCGGCAGCTCGAAACTCATCTCGCGCGGGGTACTCGCCGGGTTGGGATCATGCGCCGACCCCGTCGACGCCTCGGCGGGCGCCGCCGCGCCCGCCAAGGCCTTGTTTCGGCCTTTCATCAACAGAGCTAGCGCGAGGGCCAACACGAGCAGCGCCAAGGCCGGAATGACCCACCACGCAAGTGCCGCCCACTCGCGCGCTTTGGCAAGCCAGCCGACGTGGTTTTTTACTTTGGCCGTCGATGCAGACGCTTCGAGCGCCGCGATCCGCGCCTTCAAGGCGGCCGCCTCGGCATCTGCCGCCGCGAGCGCCGCGCTTTTTTCGGTCAACGCGCTCTCGAGCTCGGAAACTTTGATCTCCGGTGTTTCCACGACGATCGGCGGCGAGGCAACGCCCGGGGCCTGCACCTCGGGAGGCTTGGAGAGTGCTGGCGCCGGGAGTTCAGGCTTCGCGAGCGCCGGTGCAGGCGCCGCGGGCGGCGCCGGTAGCGGGCCACCCGTACGCCAGATCTGCAGCTCACGCGAAATTTCGCTCGACGCTGCGCTCGCCGACGTGACCCGAAGGTCTTCCGAGGTCGGTAACGACAATTGGGCATTCACCAGCAGCTCGCTCATGCCACCGGGACCGAAAGCCTGTGGATTGGCGCGGTAGATACCGAGCATGGTTTGCGCCAAGGTCGTACCGGTCTTCGCCGACCACTCGCGTGAAATCGACATCAAAGTTTCACCCGGTCGAACGACGCGACTAACTTGCTCGGCGTCGGGCGCGGCGCCACGCGTCGGCACGGTCTCGACTGCCGACCCCCCGGCCGTCGAGAGGGTGGTGACGGCGGCGGGTGGCGTCTCAATCCCTGACGTCGGGGAGGACCTCAAAGAAAACGTGTATTCGCGAAAGCGGCGGCCACGTCCCCAGTCGGCAACGACGACGAAACGCACGCTGTCGGCGGCAGGCGGCGCACTGCTGCGGACCCGCAGTACCGCAGCACCGTCGCTGGCCTTCGAAAGCTCCACCGTGGCGTCCACGAGTTCAGCGGAACGCGAATTGGCCGGCAATTGCGGCTTGAGCGAATCGAGTTCGCCCTCGCCAACTTGCAGCAGAGGAATTTCCACATCGAGTGGCGCGCCGGGAGCCGACATGAGACGTCCGGCCCCGAGCTCGAGTGCCGAGGCAGCAAAGCCACCGACGCCCCAAAACATCAGCATCGAGAGCCGCACCAAGGGCCGCAGCCCGCCTGAGATCGATGGCTTCACGATGTCACCCCCTTCATGGCACCCGCCAAGGCCTGCGCACCTCAAAGGTGTTCGCGGATGAGGATTTCGGCAATCTGCACGCTGTTGGTCGCCGCACCCTTGCGGATGTTGTCGGAAACCACCCAAAGATTGAGCCCCCGCTCGTGCGAGATATCTTCGCGGATTCGCCCCACGAATACACGATCGTCGTTCGCCGCATGCACGGCGGCGGTCGGATAACCCCCCGACTCGCGCGTATCGATGACCTTGACACCCGGTGTCTTGTCCAAAAGTTTGCGCACCTCGGGCACGGTGATCTTGCGCCGGGTCTCGACGTTGATGACCTCGGAATGACCGAAGAATACCGGTACGCGCACGGTCGTGGCATTAACGCGGATGTCGGCGTCGCCGAAGATTTTGCGCGTCTCCCAGAACATCTTCATTTCTTCTTTGGTGTACCCGTTGTCCTGGAATTTGTCGATTTGCGGCACGACGTTGAAGGCGATCTGTGCGGCCATGACCTTGGGCTTGATCGGCCCCTTGCCGCTCATCAACGCAACGGTTTGCTCGGCCAATTCTTCGACGGCTTCCTTGCCGGCGCCGGAAACGGATTGATACGTCGCGACGTTGATGCGCTCGATCCCGGCCGCATCGTAGATGGGCTTGAGCGCCACCAGCATCTGGATCGTTGAGCAGTTGGGATTGGCGATGATCCGGCGTTTGCGAAAGTCGGCGATCGCCGCCGGATTGACCTCGGGTATCACGAGGGGGATGTCGTCTTCGTAGCGAAACTCGGAGGTGTTGTCGATGACGACGCAGCCCGCAGCGGCGGCCTTCGGTGCGTACACCCGGGAAACCTCGCCGCCCGCCGAAAACAAGCCGATGTCGGCCTTGGAAAAATCGAAGGTTTCGACATCGAGCACGGGCAGGCTCTTGCCGTTGAACTCGATGCTCTTGCCGAGTGAGCGGTTGCTGGCGAGCGGAATGAGTTCGCCCACCGGAAATTTGCGCTCCTCGAGGACCTTGATCATGGTGTCACCCACGAGTCCCGTTGCGCCCAAAACCGCCACATTCCACTGCCGACTCATTTCTTTTGCTCCGTCGCTTTTTGCTTCGTGATCACCGGTGTCGGCGAGCGTACGTCGCCGTTCTGTGCCCGATGTCGCAACCAATGGTCCATCAGCACGATGGCCAGCATCGCCTCGGCGATCGGCGTCGCCCGCAGACCCACGCAGGGGTCGTGACGGCCGGTGGTGACCACGTCAACGGGCTCACCCGCAACGTTGATGGTTTTACCGGGCACCTGAATGCTCGAGGTAGGCTTGAGCGAGGCGTGCACGATGATGTCCTGCCCGCTCGAAATGCCACCGAGCACACCGCCCGCGTTGTTGCCCAAGAAACCCGCGGGCGTCAGCTCATCGCGATGCTCGCTGCCGCGTTGCTCGACCACTCGGACACCAGCGCCGATCTCGACCGCCTTGACGGCGTTGATGCCCATCATGGCGTAAGCCAGGTCGGCATCGAGTCGATCGAAAACTGGTTCGCCGAGCCCGGGCGGCACACCCTTGGCGATCACCGTGATGCGCGCACCGATCGAGTCGCCTTCTTCACGGATTTTCCAGATGAGATCTTCTAATTCTTTGACGCGCGAAGGATCGGGACAAAAAAACGGGTTGTCGTAGGCCGTCTCGGGCGCGACGGCATCGATCTCGAGGTTGCCGATCTTGCTCAGGTAACCGTAAATGCTGATACCGAGGCGCGTAGCGAGATACTTGCGCGCGATCGCGCCCGCCGCGACGCGCACCACGGTTTCGCGGGCCGAGGAGCGTCCGCCCCCGCGGTAATCGCGGAAGCCATATTTTTGCTGGTAGGTGTAGTCGGCGTGGCCCGGGCGAAAACGATCTTTGATCTTGTCGTAGTCGCGCGAGCGCG
>Ga0129336_10002222_pt1 | contig 11978 bp, 12 predicted proteins | sample CPB6_02_DNA_FD_96878 | JGI IMG/M metagenome (GOLD analysis project Ga0129336, IMG submission 96878) | Freshwater to marine salinity gradient microbial communities from Chesapeake Bay, USA - CPBay_Sum_0.6_0.2_DNA | ecosystem: Environmental > Aquatic > Marine > Coastal | place: USA: Chesapeake...
GATGGTGCGGTGATAGGGAGTTATGAGATGTGCATTTGTGGAAATTTTAAGTTGAGATGTATCAACACCGCGTTCATTAAGTCCACGAATTTCTTCTAGAAGAACTGCAGGATCAATTACAACGCCATTGCCAATTACAGGAATGCACGATGGTGTGAGAATTCCGGAAGGAAGTAAGTGAAGTGCGTACTTTTGATCACCGATAACTACGGTATGACCTGCGTTATTGCCGCCCTGATAGCGGACTACATATTTAACCTTATCGCCGAGAAGATCGGTGGCTTTACCCTTGCCCTCATCGCCCCATTGAGCACCTAATAAAACAATGGCTGGCACAAGATTTCCTCCCTCGAGGATTACGGATAATTCTCACACAAAAAACTCTTTTAGAGAAATCTTGTTTACCAAGTACCCCATCCGCCGTTGACTTCCAGGATATGCCCCGTTATGTATTCGGAGAGATCGCTCGCCAAGAATGCCATCGCACCTTTCAGGTCTTGCGGAGTAGCCATTCTTTCCAATGGCGTGCGTGATTCATATTTCTTGATGAATGAAGAGTTTTGACCGTTCTCGACGCCTCCGGGTGAAATCGCATTAACTCGCACATTTGGCGCCATTGTTGTGGCAAGCCAGCGTGTCAATTGAATCACGCCTCCCTTTGAAACCGCATATGCAGCTGGATTACCCATTTGGGTATCTTCATACAGACGCCAATCAGGCCCATAACTACCATAAATTGATGCAATATTTACGATGTTCGCTCCTGTTGAACCTTTCATAATCGGATAAAGTCCCTTAGACAAGTCAAAAACTGCAGTTAGATTGACTTCCATTGCCCGGCGCCAAGTATCAAGCGATTGATTTTCAAGAGGCACATTCCACCCATTTAGATTTGAAGTTCCTACAAAAGCAGCATTATTGACGAGTAAGTTGAGTTCAATATTTGATTCAATGACGCTTCGGATGAGGTTCTCACGTTCAGACGGATCTTCTAGATTCTTGGAAATGCACGAAACTTCAATTTCCCAATTATTGATTATTGAAGACTTAGTGGTTTCAAAATCAGAATCTGGAAGGTCTACTAAAATTAGATTTGCACCGAGCTCAGCTAAAGTTTCACAGAATATACGTCCGAGCAAACCATTAGCACCGGTGACAAGGGCCGTACGACCTTTTAATTTTGCGAGATCTTGAAAAGTTTTCATGAAGTTGAATTCCTTTCATTGATAAGAAATTCAGCATACTTTAGATCTTCAAGAGAATCTATATCCAATGATCTTTCGCGAGGAACCTTTACTGCCCCGACCCGTCCTTCAAAAATAGAATTATGCGATAAAACAAATTCAGAATTTGCAACATAGCAAACCGTGGTCAAGTCATAAACTATCGGCGCATCCTGCCTTCTAGAAATTTGAGAGTCCTGCATGACCAATTCAACACTCCCGTCAACATTTTCTCTGACCATGTTGAAGTAAGGATTCCGTTGAGAATCTGTAACAGTCACAACCACATCTCTTCTCCCTTTTAAATATTCCTTGAGACAGTTTTCAACATCCAAAACTGATCGAAGTGGAGCGGTCGCAGGAAGAGAAATCATAACTTCAGGCATTCCGAAATCAGACTCTCTCAAATAACTAAGGGCATGTTGCCAGGAAAGCCACTCAGGACTCTCATCGGAAGCTAGTTCGCTAGGTCGCATAAAAGGTACACTTGCCCCATAGCTTCGCGATATTGAGGCGATTTCTGCAGAATCTGTAGAAACTATTACATTTTGAATCGACGCTACAGATTTTGCACATTCAATAGACCACGCAATCAATGGCTTCCCTCTAAAATTATGAATATTCTTCCCGGGCAATCCTTTTGAACCACCTCTGGCAAATACAAATGCAACAGCTTTCATTCGGAATCCATTGATCTAATCGGTTCCTTGATTACTTTTGTTTGGATTCCTAATTCAGCGGAAACTCTAGCTGCCTCGACAACTTCAATAACACGAAGGCCATCTTCACCAGTAACCATCGGTGAGCGACCCTCTCTAATGGCATGCATGAATTCCTGCCATTCTAGGTAATAAGTTTCGTCTATTCCATTCATACTCTTAAACAAAGTATTCCACGATTGTTCTCCCTCTCGGAATAGAGAAACTTCGCCTGAAATGCCATCCCAACACAAGCTACCACTTTCTCCTATAACAGTACATCTTCTACTAGTATCGTGACGGATAAAATCCATATTCAAGGTTGCAACTAATTGTCTGCCATCATTTTGACTTCTAAAACCAAGAATGAGGTGAGCCGTATCTTCAACATCGATTTCAAGATTACTTTGTTTCAAAATTGTAGCTCTAACCCAATCTACTTCTCCAAAAATCCATCTTAAGTAGTCGATTTCGTGACTTAATTCAAGAAGTACACCTCCACCCAAACTTTTATGAGCTGAAACACTTTCCTTATAGTGTTTTCCTTTTCGCCATGTCGGCAGGTACTGACCCACTTCACATCGCACGGATAACGGGTTACCAATCAACCCATCATTAAGCAAATTGCGGAACTCTTTCAAGGAGTCTAAAAATCTCAAATTATAGGCAACCATTAAAACTCTTGCACTCAATTCGCAGTCACGGATTAACTTCGATACGCCGACAATATCGTTCGAGATTGGTTTTTCAATCAAGATGTGAGCACCGCAGGAAATAAATTGTTGTGCGAGAGAAATGTGATAATTAGCAGGATTGCTGACTACCACAATATTTGGTTTATAGTTTTTCGCTAATTCAATCGAATCTATCTTCAAATTCTGTAAGTCAGTGTGTGTGTCTTTTTTGGATGACTTTAAGATCCGAACCTCTGCATTAGGGATCAGTTCTTTAACAATTTGAAAGTGTCGGATACCAGCACTTCCAAGTCCCACCACTAAAACACGTTCAATCATGATAAAAGCGATTCAGCATTTTTAATCCGACTTCGCCGCTTTTTTCTGGGTGAAATTGGCATCCTATTATGTTGTCTCGAATGACCACAGCGGGTACGCGTAACCCTCCGTAACTTGTATATGCCAGTTCATTAGAATAATCAACAAGACTAGCCATAAAAGAATGCACAAAGTAGACATGATTTCCCGAAGAATTATCTGACAGAATAGTGCCTTGCCAGTCCACAATAGAATCGCGAGGGAAGATTGGGCTCCATCCGATGTGAGGGATTTTGTTAAATTCTGCCTTCGAGTTCGTTTTAGGCAACTCAACAACTCTTCCTGGAATCAAGCTCAGTCCCGCGGTCTTGGTAAATTCTTCGCTTTCATCCATCAAGAGTTGCATACCTAAGCAAATGGCCAATAGCGGTTTTCCTGAGGTTGCAAAATCCTTTACTACCTGCGCCAACTCATATCTATTTATTAATTCCATGGCATTCGGAAATGCTCCTACCCCAGGGAGAACGAGCCGGTCGGCTCTCTCTATCATCTTGGGGTCAGACGTAATCGTTACCCTGGCGCCGCAGTATTCAAAAGCTCTACGAACACTCAATAGGTTACCTACTCCGTAATCAATTATTGTTATTGCTTTACTAGTCATCCAATCTCACCGACAATCCTGACTTGACAGCTTCAGCTCTCATCGTTTTGAAATCGGATTTTTCATAATGAATATAATCTGCCATAGCAACCGCATCTGCACCGCCAATATTTACCGCTTCGATTAAGTCAGCAAATCTTCCCATCCCGCCACTTGCAATAACTGGAATATTCACGGCTTGAGAAACATGTCTTATTAGGTCAAGATCAAAACCTCTTCTAGTGCCTTCACGATCCACACTTGTAATTAGTATCTCTCCGGCGCCTTTTGAAGCGCACACTTTTGCCCACTCGATAGCATCTCTACCAGTGCGTTCCCTGCCATTATCGAAATAGACTTCCCACCTACCTTCCGAAACTTTTTTCGCCTCAATTGAACTCACCATACATTGACTTCCAAAAGTCTGAGCAATTGTTTTGATTAATGATGGATCTTTAACCGCAGCAGTATTTATCGCAACTTTATCGGCACCAGATCGTAGAATGGCTCGGGCGTCCTCTACGGATCTAATTCCACCGCCTACAGTAAGCGGTATAAAAATATCTTTCGCGGCATCTTGAATGATTTCTGCCAAGTGATTACGTCCATAAAGACTTGCAACGATGTCCATAAATATAATTTCATCTGCGCCTTGTGAATAATACTTACGAGCAAATTCATTTGGAGAGCCAAGAACTCGAAGACCTTCAAGTTGCACTCCCTTAATCAAATTAGGACCTTTAACATCCAAACGCGCTATCAATCTAACATTACCCATTTTCCAATTTCAATTCTTCGTTATGAAATTGGGTGACGTAGTCGCCAATGATTAGAATCAAAGATCCATAGGTGTGGAGAGCGAAAATTATCTGCTAAGAGGCGGAAGTATGTCCCGTCCATTATCGGATTCTCAAACTTCTTACTGGCTATGGGAAAGTTTTTTTCGTCCAAAGACAAATAATTGTAGATTTCATCTGCAAACCTTTTAGGAAATTCATGATCAAATTTATTTACTAAAGCGATTCCCTCATTTCGATTTATGTCTCCCGAACGTATCTCTTGAGCAGCATCGTAAGAAGCTCGACCAAGACCAAACTTTATTCCAGTCGTGTAGTAGTGGAAATCATCAATCCGGTCATCAATGCTGTTGTATTTGGAATATGTTCCAGGCGTTCTTTCTGGCGAAGCTTCAAAACCACCGTTCTCCACAGCGTAGTAATAGCAGGATTGCGGATGCCATTTGAGATAATAACCCAAGTAGTGAACTTCAACCTTGCTTTCTTGTAGTTGCTGTCTATCAGCAGGTAGGTATGGGTTTAAATCATTCTTTTCGACGCCAAATTCCGAAGTTAGTTCTTCTATTGAAACTCCTCCAAGAAGAACCTTATTTAAGTTTTCAGATGCAAAATAGGAATCATCTCTGACCGCTGTCGAAGTATCACTTATTGGATTTCCATATTCCGCTTCATTTTCTCCGTAAAAAACTAGAGGGATGCCGAATAAAAGCGCCATTTTGGGAGCTAAAGACTTTTGTCCGAACATGAACGCTTGAAATGGATGTAATAATAACTCTGTTGAAAGACGTGTCAATAAACGATGAACTTTTCCATTCGGTGTCATTAAAAAATTATCGTGTCCTGCATGTATCCATGATTGGAAATTGCGCCAACCCCAATCTGTATAAATATGAGGGGCCCACGTGACAGTTAGGGGATGCATCCCGTATTTGTGCTTCAAGATATGCGAAGCATAAAAACTGTCTTTTCCACCCGATCCCGGCACTATACAATCATATGAGCCATCAGACTTACGAAATTTATTACAAAGCTCTTGCAGCTCTTGATCTCTTGATTTCCAATCTATTCCTGTTGATTTTTTTTCTGCAAAATTGCAAGCATCGCAAATACCATTTTCATCGAAGTTAATAGTTTTCTTTTCGCTAATTTTCGAGTGCTCGTATTCAATTGCGGAATTTGGTCTTTGATTTGAAATCACGCAATTCTTACAGTACTTGACTACGCTAGGAAGTCCATAAAGTGCAGCGGGGGTTGTGTTTTCCTTGGAAAAATCAACAAAATTAATTGGCGACGGGTAGTTAATTTGTTCCACTCTCTACCCTCTTTTCTTGCTCAATTTCACTTCTTGCTCTAATGAACTCTTCATGTCTGCCAATATCAGTCCATCTTTCATGGATCATAAAAGCAATAGTGCTTAGGCCATTTTGGGACAGAATATCAAAAAAATCTGTCATATATGTGACTTTGTTTGCTTCGAGAAATTCCAGGCAAGTAGGTTCTAGAATATAAACACCCGCGTTAATCAAGAATCTTTGTATTGGTTTTTCTTCGAATCCCGAAATACCAATTCCTTTGGTTTTGACTACTCCATATGGAATTTGTGACTCGTAAACTTGAACGGCCATCGTTGCTACCGCTTGATTTTCCAAATGAAAATTCAACATATCTTCATAATGAATGTCCGTGATTACATCACCATTGACCACAATAAATGGGTCGTTTAGCTTTTGAGACATCAAGCTCAATGCACCTGCCGTGCCAAGAGGTGATTGTTCTCGTAAATACGAGATGTTGACACCAAAAGCACTGCCGTCACCAAAATGATTCTCAATTACTTCCCCTAGGTGGTGAACAGCCAAAACAAAATTGGAAAAACCCTCAGACCTTGCTCTAATAATTATGTGTTCCAAAATTGGTTTACCTGCAATAAGTAACATTGGCTTAGGAGTACTTTTAGTTAAAGGGAAGAGTCTAGTTCCTTTTCCTCCTGCCATTATGACAATAACATTGCATCTTTTTGGTGGAGACTGGAATTCATCCCAAATGTGAAGTCCTCGGATTGCTCTACTTTCAGTGACAATCGGAATCTGATGTAATCGATTATCTGACATGAGACGTATAACTTCTTCGCGCAACGTCTCTGGTTCAACAACAATTGGGTCACGATTCATAACTTCTGAGGCCGGACTCGAGAGGTTTAAGCCTCGAAGTAATCCTCTTCTGATATCTCCATCAGTTATTGATCCAAGAAGGGTCAAATTTTCATCAGCAACGAGAGCGATTCTCAAAGAAGAATTAATTAAGCACTTAATTGCATCCTCAATTGACGCCGCTGGAGATAATAAGCTTTTTTTCCATTCACTCTCGCTAATCATTATGAATCTCTAATCTCATCAGCGAAGGGTATGTCATAAAAAGACTTTTTGGAGATGCCAACCAGTTCGATTTCGTTAAGTTTGTTTGCAATTATCGTACTTGCCCCACCGTCACCGTAAGGATTGCGGAAAGTTTTGATTTGTTCCTGGAATACGGGTGAGAATAGCTTCTCAAAAGCATTAAACAGTTCTACGGCAGTAGGTTCAGCATTGATTATGCTCTCTGCTTGTACTCTCCCCAACTGTCTGTCTCCTATGTTTATTGTACCGACCCCCAAGGACGGGGCCTCTAAAATTCCACTTGAAGAGTTGCCGATTACGCCATCTACGTTCGCCATGCAAGATAGATACATTAATTGTCCTAAAGAATCAAAGCAGAATGCATTCATATTTTCACTGACAAATTCTCTAATTTCTTTCATTATTTCAACACCGCCAGTGTCGGCATTTGGCATCGTAAAAATCAGTGTCGTATCGATCATGGTTGAAAGAACTTTCAATAGTTCACTCATTTGTTTTTGGGGAGGCTCGTCATCCAGAGTAGTCGGATGAAAAGTAATCAAAAGACTTCTCTTGCTAAATTTTAAGCCAAGTAAATCTTCCAATTCATGCCTGGTCAGCAACTTTAATTCCTTAATAGCATCTACACCTAGGCCTCCACAAATAAAAATATTTTTTGGGTCTTCTCCCAATTGCACTACACGTTTTTTGTATTCCGATGTAGCTACAAAATGGAAATTTGACATTTTTGTTATGGAATGTCGTATCGAATCATCATATGCTCCTACGGTTACCTCGCCCCCGTGGATATGAGCTATTGGAATTTTCGAGAGCAGAGCCGCCGTACTAGCCGCAAGTATTTCAAACCGATCTCCCAGGACTAATACAAGATCAGGTTTTAACTTACTAAATGCCGCTGCGCATCCTGCAACTGTTCTTCCAGTCGCTTCTGCGATAGCCACCGCAGTATCCGAATTTGACAGGCAAGGAACTTTAATATCTACTTGAAAACCATCATTCTCGATTTCGCTCAACGTTTTTCCATGAATTGAAGAGAGATGCATCCCCGTGACAACCAATTGCAGTAAGAGATTATCGTGTCTCACTATTTTTTTCATGACATGTTTCAGCAACCCGTAATCCGCTCGACTACCGGTTACCACGCAAATCTTACGCTTCATCAATAAACTCGTCGATCATGAAATCTCGATGTGCAGCTTTCCCTATCAAGCGATCCCATTCCATAGGGCTGATGCCATTACCGGGTCTCTTTGTGGTTACATTATCTACCGAGAATTTTTCGCCCTTTCTTATGCTGATTTTTGCGACCACTGACTTTCTAACTTTGTCTCTGTTCACTATCTCGCTTTTTCTAGGACGTTTAACTCCGTCTCCAAGCGCCAATTCTATATTTCGAATTTGACATATCATTAATTCGAGTTCTTCAGGTTCAAGACTGCACTTGTGATCTGGGCCTGGGAGATTTCTATTGATTGTAAAATGCTTTTCGATAACCGAAGCTCCCAATGCTGCCGCAGCGATAGCTATTTCAACACCTAAAGTATGATCGGAATACCCAACTTTAACTCCAATTCTATCCTTTATAGATTTCATGGCAAGCAGATTCACGTCTTCTATTGGCGCCGGATATGCGCTTGTGCAATGTAGAACCGTAATTTGTGATTTTTTAGTTCCAGATGCTTCTAATATATCGACCGCTTTTTCGATTTCATCCATCGTTGAATTTCCGGTCGATAAGAAAACTTGCTTACCAAAGCTACCTAAATGGCGTAGATAAGGGAGATTTGAGATTTCACCTGACGGGACCTTAAATATTTCTTGTCCAAGTTCGAGCAACATGTCGGCACTTTCTATATCAAAAGCCGTTGATAAGAATCCGATTCCTAAGTGCCTACATTCGTGAATCAATTCTCGATGCATTGATTCGGATAGCTCTAACTCTTTCAGCATTTCATACTGAGACTCAGAGTTAACAGATTTTTTCAATTGATATGCAGCCTTTGGTGCGCTCTTAGTGGCCAATCTGTCAGCGCGAAAAGTTTGGAATTTAACAAAATTGGCACCAGATTTGGCAGCAACTTCAACAAGTTGTTTTGCCAAAGCAATGTCTCCGTTATGGTTAACTCCTGCTTCAGCAATCACAATAATCGCCATTAAACTCGAGCTCCATGAATAATCTGGTTAGGGCCAAGATCCCTCCGTACAATTGTTCCCATTCCAATTACGGTTCGTTGTCCTATTACGATTCCCTCTTTTAGAACCGCGCCGCTACCTACAAAACAACCTTCGTCAACAGAGACGTTTCCGTTCAAAACAACACCAGTTGATATATGAGTATTATCTCTTACTTGAACGTTATGCTCAAGAAGAGCTTTGCTATTGATAATACAGTTGCTACCCACTTGAACTCCTGTATTCAAAATTGCTCCATGCATTACTATTGTTCCAGCGCCGATTTTGGCACTGGGTGATATATAGGCTGTTGGCGCAATAACTTTTGCAAGTTCGAAACCACTTTGCAGTATTTTCTCTTTCAGCTTAATTCTCAACTCGGGAGAAAGAATTTGTCCGACTGCCACTAACGCATACTTCGCCTCTCCCCGCAAATCAAATAGATTACTTTCATCTGCGATAACTCTATACCCACTGACTTCTTTGCCTACTTCGCCTTCTATACCCACCAGCCCCGCAATTTGAAAATGTCCCTCCTGTTCAATCACATCTATACAGGACTGTGCATGACCACCAGCACCAAATAGTATGATCTTTTTAGTTTTCATTTGCTTCCAACAAATAACGACGGGCTACTAGGAAGATTAATTATTTGTCTTGATAATTTACGAGCAACATCTAAATTCATGGAAGGGGAATTATTGTATGGCCCTAAATCACAAATCAATTTCCAAATCGGCCTTGTTGAAATTCCAAGTAGATTAGTTTCCTCCAAAATCGAATCTCGAAATTTCTCTGTTTGATCATTAAGGATAATAGTTTGTAGCCAGTAATTGCTATGGCAGTTCTTAGGCTCTTCAAAAAGCGTAACTTCTGAAATTGATGAAAACGCTTCCTTATAATTCTGAAAAAGTCTCCGTTTCAAAGCAATTTTGTCAGAAATCTTCTCAATTTGAGCGCATCCAAGTGCAGCGTTTATGTTTGGCATACGGAAGTTGAAACCAATTTCGTCATGATCAAATTCCCATTTATGCGGTAGTTTGGCAGTTGTTGTAATGTGTTTGGCGCGTCTTGCAAGTGACTCGTTGTCCGTCAAGATGGCTCCACCGCCGCCAGTTGTAATTGTCTTATTTCCGTTAAAACTTAATGTCCCTAATTTGCCAAAAGTTCCTGTGTGCTTACCCTTATATAGACTGCCAAGGGATTCCGCAGCGTCCTCCACGATTGCTAGATTGAATTCTTGTCCGATTAATAGAATTTCATCCAATAAAGAAGGGTGTCCAAAAGTGTGCATCGGCACCAAGGCCCGGATGGGTCTGTTCGACTCTTTGTTAAAGCAAGCTCCTGCTTTTAACTCAGTATTGCTTTCCAAATATTCACGGAGCTTTCCAGTATTTATTCCTAAGGTACTTATCTCGCTATCAACGAAGTGTGGGATTGCGCCGAGATACGAAACAGCATTCGCAGTTGCTACAAATGTTAAGGCAGGTATTAGAACTTCATCACCTTGTTCAACACCCGCAAGCTTTAAAGCTATTTGAAGCGCCGCCGTTCCATTTACAACTGTGATAGCGTATTTTGCTCCAGTATAAGTTACTAGCGCTTGCTCAAATTCGTCAACATACTTTCCGACAGATGAAACGTAATTTGAATCTAAACAATCTTTAATATATTTCCATTCATTCCCGTCGAAATTTGGTTCATGGAGCGCTATTTGTCCCGCACCAACTACGTTTTGAATAGCGGCCACCACATCGTTAACAAAATTAATAGATAATTGATTTCGACTCACAAGTTATAGATTCCAGACTTATATAGACGAAGATTCTCCGGTCGTGAGAACCAATCGATAGTTTTGCTCAGCCCAATTCTTAGACCGTCAAGACCAACATGATTAGGCTTCCATCCAAGAAGCTTCCCTATTTTTGAATTATCTGCCAAGAGTCTCTCTACTTCAGAATTTGCAGGTCGAATTCGCTCTGAGTCTGGAGCAATCTGAACCTCTATTCCCATAATTTCTGCAATTAAATGTGCAACTCCTTCGATGGAGATCTCAAATCCGCTTCCCAGATTTAGCACTTCGCCGAAACTCGTGTCGCTCTCAAGTACAGAGAAAAAACCAGAGACAGTGTCTTCGACAAAACTGAAGTCGCGAGTCGGTTTTATCGCACCTAGTCTTATTTCTTTCTTATGACTGGCAATTTGAGTGATAATGGTTGGAATAACTGCTCTTGCAGATTGACGTGGTCCAAAAGTGTTGAATGGCCGAACTGTTACTACAGGAAGATTGAATGATGAATAGTATGCAAATGCCAATTGATCAGCAGCAATCTTGGATGCAGAATATGGCGACTGACCTTGAAGGGGATGATCTTCCGAAATTGGTACGAATTTTGCGGTGCCGTACACCTCGCTTGTTGATGTATGAACAACTTTGTGTACATTCAAGTCTCGGGCTGCTTGAAGAATATTAAGGGTTCCCTGAACATTCGTTTCAATATACGAGCTTGGAGAAACATATGAGTATGGAATTGCTATTAAAGAAGCTAGATGTAGAACCGTGTCGCAATCCTTCATTGCTTGCCTTACTCCAAATGGGTCTCGAATGTCTCCGGTGAAGACTTCGAATAGTCCTTTCACATCATCATCGCAGTGATCGAGCCAACCCCATGAGTTGAATGAGTTGTAATAGGCGAAAGCCTTTACTTCGTAACCTCGACGAACCAAAGTTTCGGTCAAATGGGAACCGATAAAGCCATCTGCGCCAGTGACCAGAATTTTGCCCGTCATGGCTCAATTCTAGTCACAGCAAACTTGTGCCTTCCTGGTGATTCTGAAACCCAAGCGTTTAGAGCCCAACGCGCGTGAGAGCTTGGCGAATCAGGTAGGAGAAGACGGTGCGCATGACCTCGGAGCCGAGGATCTTCATAAGCAGGACATAGAGATTTGTTCCAACAACGGTTGCTGTTGCGATGAGCATGAGTGATTGCCTTTCATTTAACTGGTCTATTTCTTCAATGAAGAGAAGGTGCGAACTTTCTCGCAAAAATCGTGTGAAAA
>Ga0129336_10002224_pt1 | contig 11969 bp, 15 predicted proteins | sample CPB6_02_DNA_FD_96878 | JGI IMG/M metagenome (GOLD analysis project Ga0129336, IMG submission 96878) | Freshwater to marine salinity gradient microbial communities from Chesapeake Bay, USA - CPBay_Sum_0.6_0.2_DNA | ecosystem: Environmental > Aquatic > Marine > Coastal | place: USA: Chesapeake...
ACTACGAGGACGCGAACTAATAAGTGTCGGATTACCAAAAAATTCAATATTTTTAGCAATGTTCGTATTTAAGGTGTCATGAAGAACAATTTGTTCCATAAAAGGTTCAAATTCGCCTTCACCAGAAGTACCACTACTGTCTGGTTTGTTAAGAACCTCAACAGCAGGTATAAATCCAAGTGTATTTTCTCGCGTATTTCTTGAAGTGACGAGTCCTCCTGGCTCCAGGTCAAAACTCAACTCTGTATTAGACTCAAATTCAGATATACGTTCTTCGGTAATAGAAATTCGGACATAGCGTTCGTTTAAACCTGCTGTGTCAGAAGGTAAACCAATGTTAGAACTACGAATTTTATATTTGTAGATTATTACAACTTCATCTAAGTTTCCGTTTACATCGTGGTAAACACGATACTGATCTTTAGAAAAAAAGTATATTTGATACTTTAATTTGGGGTCAGGTCGAAAATAAAATAAGCCACATCCGTCGATTAAAAAATTACGAATAATCGAAGGAAAACGAATATCAATTTTATTTAAAGTAATCAAGCTATCTAAAAATTTAGATCTAGCTTTATAAGTGTCTTGTTCACAATAAAAAGTCAAGCCCTTCTTAATCATCAACAGCGTCATTTGCTGGATGTGACTAAGAACGACTAAAGTAGACGCCTGCTTGGATCTATCTTGAGTCCGCGAAGCCTCAAGAATTTCTTGAAAGCGTTGACGGACTCCGATCTGGTCGGCCATTCTGTTAACTACACAACGAAATTAAAAATTTAAAATTAAGCTTTTTTACCTGCAGCTTTAACTTTTTTAGCTTTCCTCAAAGCTTCCTTACGCTTCTCCATTTTTTCTTCCTTATCTCCATGTTTACCCTCGTGCTTTGCCTTATTGGCAAAGTGCTCACGGAGTTGTTCGGGCATCTGGTTAGCCATCGGGAAGCAGATAATTTCTTACTCTATCTAGTTTAAACAACTCTGGCGGTAATAGGTCATGTGGGTACGCTTGTAAAATATGATCTTTTCGACCTAAAGGATCTGTACTCCCCGGTAAAGCTTTATAAGAATCTAAAAAGTCTAACATTTCTTGGCTGTAGGCAGGAGCATGTGCGTTAGGGATATCGTCGTAGCAATGAGAAAACGATGTGAGTTTTCGTTTCATCCGAGCCGAGTCACCCATCCAAGAAAAATGCCAACCGCAATCGCAATCCCCCACAACAAGGCCATTGTCCTTCATTCGGATTTGCGAAGGTGTTTCTTCTAGGTGATTGTATAAAACCACGGTGCCACAAGTCCAGTTATTTGGGGGTTTGGAAGGATCACCTTTCGGATCAATAACTCTAAGATCTGCCCTCCCGTAAAACATAGGCATCGACAGACGTACACACCGGTCTGGATTCGCTTTCGCAATTTCGACAGCTTGTAAAACCGCCTCCGGTTTCGGTATTTCATCGACATCACTAAAGAAAAAGACGGAATCTGGTGGAGTTAAGCGCATCCCCACAGCGAGAGCGTCGCGTTGTGCGTATTCCCGTACCCATGGATTAGGAGCTACTTCCTTAGAAGGCAACTCAACGTGAAGAACTTGTATTTTTTCCTCAGGTAAACCTAGTTCTCGAATCGTATCAAGACAAGTAAAGGGTTTTGGGTCCCCTTTAAACGTCAAATTTCCATCCGTAATGATAAAGCCGTCAACAATATCCTTTAAAAGATTTACCCTTAGTTCAAGGAGTTCTTTTTCGTCAAAATATAAAAAACAATCGTAGAGCACGACCTTTAGGCGAGTGTCACTATGATGCTAGCACTGACCTGGTTGGATTACCATTTCCTGCTCGCGCTGTAAGAGAGCTTTGTGTTGGTCCTTTCTGAGTTGCCTTATTGATCGCAGACTGAATCAGCCTGTTTTTTACATCTTCCATAAACGTTTCGGAACTATGCATCGGTGAATCAGGCTCGTAAGCTTCTTTTCGTGTAGGAAAAAAATCGTGCCTCATTGGTTGATCTACGCTGCGTTGATACTGAGTTTGCTGACCTGCGGCAGATTCCTGCTTTGCAAAAGCATCCGAGAAAAAATCCCTAGCTTGATTAAAAGGGTTAGACATAATTAGCTTGCCTTTCTCTTAATATACTCAGAAGCTCTCCGACGAGCCTCACGAGCTTTTTCTGTATTAGGAACGTGGGTATTGACGGGTTTATTACCAGCCGTTTCTTTTTTCTTTTTTTCGTCCGTTTCACGTCTTTCGGCAGGGCTCATTTGTGCCCACGCTGAACGAGGTAAATAACGTTCTGTGCGCCCGTGCTCGCGAGCTAAATCAGGCATTTCTCCTTTCCTCATCCCTGACCTTTTCTTGAATTGCTCTATAAAGTAAATCTTCTGTTGTAGATGCAATGATTTTAGCTAAGGTTGGATCTAACGAATCAGCACTAAACCTAGACCTACTTTTAGTAAGTCCTCTAAGCATATCATCAGACGTAGGTAAGTTACGCTCTCGATAGCTTTTACCCGATCCAGTTAAGGCATCGACAAGTGATGAAGGGGTCATTGTTTTTCTCGGTTGGATTCGTATTCTTCTTTAGTCTGCCAATCTTCTTTACCCCATTGGCGTAGACGATTGCTCTCGGATTTTTTTCCTTCGTAGGAACCGCCAGCATCTTTATAATACTTCACAGCAAGCTGCATGGCACGAGCACTGTGCCCTCCCATTTTTTTACGGGCTCGTGCTTTTGCTTGTGCCCATTTTTCAGGGTCACGTTTTTTAGCAATGTCTGCCATTAGTAAAGAACGTATACGTGATCTACTGTGCTTATTCCGCTTATTGCTGTGGCAGATACAGGTAAAAATACGTCTGTACGAATATGATCAAAACTAATAAAAGAGCTGGGAGAATCAGCTAATTGAACAATTAAAGTTCTGTCTGCAGTTTTGTTCGCCGTCTCCACATACAGAGCTCTGCACGCAGGAAAAACTTTATTAGTTCCCGCGCTAACCATAAACCCACTGGCATAGGGAAGAGTGGCTGAAAAACCATAACGACTGCCAAAAGCCCTAACGTCCATGTTTACTCAACTGTTTCTATAAGTTTAGCCAAATAAACCGCAGCTTTCTGTAAATCCTCTTTTCCATTTTTTTCCTCCCAGCGCCACATATACTTAAAAATACAACACTCTAAATACCCTTGAAATTTACTAAGGCCGACAGATGCTAGCTGCGCGTCATAGCATTCCATACCATTCCGGACATAATAATCTGGGTTAGTATTGTCCTTTGGCGGGATTAAACCAATAGATTGTTCCATTTTTTGATTCTATGTACTTCCGCAATGCATAGGCTTCTAATTTTGGTAAAACTTCACACTTATGCTTTTTGTTCAAAACGTAGCAGATCGATACAAAACGGGCACCGCCATGTAACACTGTTTTATATGGTTAACATACTTTCACAGCATATCAATAGGTCGGGATCACATAATAAATTTTTTGTGTATTTGTCGTCGTCATGACAAATCAGCCCACAAGGAAGGATCTCGTAATGGTCTTTAACCTTACGTACAGGAACGCAACGCCTATGCTCAAAACCAAAAGGAGGGTTTTCAAAAGCTAAACCCATCGAGCTCCGGTCAGCTATAGGCCAATTTCTAATCCCAACTTTCTCATAACTTTTCTGAGGATCATAGCTATCGGAACGAATATAGTAGTCTCCGTCTTCTTGGTTTAGGATCATAGCTCCGTAATAAGGATTAGCTAAAGCAACGAAAAAACTAACAGAGTGGTCTACAACTAAAACATTGGGGACTTTATAGCCCTGAGTAGACCAGACATTAGGGGTTTCTTTAGTAAGGGAATATCGGTAATAGTTATCAAAAGGAATTTTTTTATTATATTTTTTTTCGTATCTAACAAACCCAGGTTCAAGCTCGTACTTAGCTAAGACTGGTTTCCACTTCAAATAGTATTTAAAATTGTCATAAGTCATTAACATATCATTTTCTGTATAGATATAGTAATCTGCTTTTTTGTTTAAAATTGCCAAAGCTAAATCTGTCTTGTGAGCCCAAGTTAAAAACCAACCTTCGTACCCAGGAGAAGCAACTTTAACTTGTATATTTAACTTACTAAACTCGCTTAAAAGGGTTTCTAAAATCTCTACGTCGTCTTGAGAACCATAATCTATGTAAATATTTGTTTCAAAAGTAAAAGGAAACTCCATATAACCACGCAGGAGATTGACCAAACAGTCAATGCGCTCTAAGGGTTTATGCGCCGTGATGGCAACCCAGATCTTCTTGGACATAAACCCCAAAATACTCTTAGTACTCTATTGAATAATTGCCTCGCCTTTGTAAATAAGTTATTAAATGCGTGTATGCGTCTAAAAGGTCGTCGTGCGACGTTGCCCCCACATTGATAATCTGATCAAACAACGCATCAAATTTTCTATATCTGTTAAACACAATTTTTTTATTTTCTAGCAAACCTAGCGTCCCTCTAAAACGAGCTATTTTATCTCCTCTAAAACCGTTAACTTCATGAATATGTAAATTACTCAATCCCCTCTCATTTAACAAAACTCTTCTAAGGTCCGCCGCTAAACTCGCTTGGTAAGCAACTGACTCAACTACTAGCGTAACCGTAGAATAAGTCGGAAAATACGTATCGTTCTGAAAAGATAAGATTCCCCATTCAAGTAGCATATCGCACAGCAAATCTATTTTTTCTAGATTTCCAATAGACCGACATTGGTGAGAATCAATAATGAAGTATTTGTCTTTAAGCCTTCCGCCTAAAACAAAAGCTGTATAGTCGCTGGTTTCATTTCTACTTGCGGATAAATCAATACCGATAGCCAGCGAATCAAATTCAGTTTCAACTTCAGCTCGAACAAGCAAGTCTGGAGAAACAATTAAATCCGTGGTTAACACCGGCTGTTGCTGGTACTGGAAAGCAAATGCCACAGGGTCGAGTTCTTTCTGACCGAGTAAGTACTGAACACTCCATTGCTCAGGCCAATAACTTACGGGGTTGCCTTGATTGTCGTAAGTGACAGCTTCTTGTGTCACTTGTTTCCAATTTTTTTCCGGCGCAAACATTGTTTTATGTATATCTAACGGGTGAAAACGTGTACCTAAACAAATAGCTCTACCCCCTTCAAAAATAATTGGTGCGATAACAGATGACCAGTTGTTGTTCATTTCATCTCTAATAGCAGGGTTTCGTATATCGGCGCTGCTCTTGATGGGGTCGTCGATGAAACAGTTGCTTACAACAAATCCATTCGCAATAAAATTATGATCTGGATGGTCTATTTCAAGGTCATAGACAATGTGCGTTCCTCCGCTAATTTTTTCAACTCCGGAAACGGTGAGGGTCTCCCAGCTTTGTCTGTAACCTGATGGTGAGCCACATGGCATTGACGGCAAAGCGTTATAAGATTGCAAAGAATGTTGTTTGACCGATCGTGATCTATGTGATGAACACACAGGTTTGTTCGCACTGTCCCGTCTTTTGTAGATAACTTCTTCTCCTTCGTATTGCAACCGACACAGATGAAACTGTCCCGATTTAAAACTATCTTCCTCAGTTTTTTGAAGTCTCCTATATAACCCCCATGCTGGTAATTTGGGTTGTCCACACCGGTCATTTTTTTGGAATGATTTAAATCTGCACACTGGCGAGAACAAAACTGTGTCGTATGCGATGTTGGGCGAAACCTTTTGTTGCAATACAGACACACCTGAGGTTTTAAAATTTGCTTCACCTGCCCCGCACAAGTCCGAGAACAACACAGAATTTTTTGATCGGTGCTTAATCTCTGAGCTAAACGGGAAGACATAACCGTGAATATCTCCTGACAACAGGGGCATTGAATCTCTACTTGAAATTTTCCTAGTTTTTGCCAACAAGTTGTACAGATTCTTTGTGTGCGTTGTTTTGCCTGACCGCAACTCAAACAAACTTTTAGTTGATTCGCAGGCGGATACTCCGATAAGGGTTTGCCCTGTACTAATATCTCCCGCCCATTCGTACCCTTGGTCTGTCGTAAGGAAAGGATGCTCGGGAGTTGCGGAAATATAACGGTTATCTGTTGTTCTAATTCGAACAATTTTTGAGGAACAACGCCGTGTAGCTGCTGCCACGTCGCTCCAATCAATTTGATGTGTTTTTGAGTTTCTGACAGCAATTTGGAAGCGTCCTGGGTCTGCATAAATTTTTTTAATTGGCTGTTCGCCTTTATCTGTCAAGATTAGTGTATCGCCCGTAAGACACAAGTGTGCGCGTTTTGAGGTAATTGATCCTCTAAGACCTGCAGCGCGTAATGTGAATTCTTCGTCACCTACTCTAGGAATACCTGCGTATTCAAAATCAATAGACCAACCAACGTCACTTTGCATACCTGGTTTAAGCCTGCAATTAGGAAATATTTTTTTAAACTCAACTGAGTCAACAATTTGTTTGATAATTCGACTTTTAGGAATAGCAGTAGCAATGTTGTAAGAAATGTAAATTATCTGTAAGGGCATTTTTGCTGCTGTATGTCTTCCTATACACCACGCAGTGAACATATTTAACACGGTACTTTTCGCTGAACCCCTGGGGCTTAGTATATCAAGGTTTGATCCTGCTATATCTAATAAGTACTTATTGCTTTCATTTGTTATCAAGTGTGTATACCACTCCAACATATGTCTTGCTGGAGGTTTATCTAAAAGAGTACAAAACGTTTGAAAATCACCCGCTGCTTTGGTGTAAATAGAGTTCTCTCTTGTGCTCGAATCTTCAACAGCGCGAACAGCATTTAACTGAGCCCGGCGACGATAAGCAAAAGTTTCCCGGCTAGGCATGTCAGTAAGCTGGCAATGTCGCTATACTAATCGTACTTCAAGTTTACCGTAAAAGTGGCAAAAGTACTCTGGTACGGAGATGCATGTTCTAACACAGGATTTGGTCGTGTAACAACTAGCGTACTAGAACACTTACAGAAAGAACATGAAGTAGAGGTTATAGGAATCAACTATAACGGAGACCCTCATGATCTTCCCTATAAAATTTATCCAGCATCAAACTTAGCTTGTCCGGATCGTTTTGGTATTCCACGGCTACCGGAGTTGATCGACAAGATTAAACCTGATATTTTTATCTGTTTAAATGACGTTTGGATTGTAAATCAAGTATGGGAACGCATTCAATTCCTGAAAGATCAGTACAAATTTAAGTTTATTGCTTATTTTCCTATCGACAGCGAAGCTTATTACCCTGAAATGTTGCGGAATATTCCGCATTGGGACTTAGCCATAACATTTACAGTTAACTGTGCTCATAGAATTCTTAAACATAACATCCAACCAAGCAGGCTAGGTGTGTTACCCCACGGTGTAGACACATCTAAATTTACTCCTATGCCTCGGGATGAAGCTCGCGATGCACTAGGAATTCCAAAAGATAAATTCATAGTTTTTAACGGGAATAGAAACCAACCTAGGAAACGAATAGATCTGACAATACAGGCTTTTGCTAAGTTTGCAATTGGAAAACCAGATACAATGCTTTACCTCCACATGGGGGTAAAAGATCTAGGTTGGGACATAACCGCTTTATTTAAACGGGAAATGTCTAAGTACGACCTAGACGACAAACAAAGATTGATTTTGACATCGAACGAAATAAATTATATTGCGGCTCCACCTGACGATTTATTAAACAAAATTTATAACTCATGCGACGTTGGTTTAAACACCGCCGACGGGGAAGGTTGGGGTTTGGTTAGTTTCGAACATGCCAGTTGTCGTAAACCACAAGTTGTGCCAAACCATACGGCATGTAAAGATATTTGGGAAGGGGCTGGCCTGCTTATCGATATTTCTACGTGGGTAACGGATAAAGATCTAGGTGTAGAAAGAGGTTTAGTTGATGTAGACGACGCTGCATCACTACTTACATCCTTATATAACGATAAAGAAACTTACGATACAGTAGCTGACGCTTGTTTTGATGTAACGCAACGTAACGAATATCGTTGGGAATCCGTTTCAATGGGATTCACTAAAGCCATCTCTGATCTCCTCGCTTGATATGCAAACTACATTCCGCTTTCGCCACGTCAATTCAGACGTAACCTTCCCTATAAAAAAAGAATGCGAAGGCATTCCCAGTGTTTATAGACAAGCCGAAAACCTTAAAGGTAGTTTTACAAGAATTGTTTACGGTTTACCCAAAGATAGCGTGGGTAATTTTAGCCCTTCGATCCTACAACACAATAAAAATACCTATATTGCCTGGAGGTCTCAACCTGAACCTTTTGGTTTTAAGTACGACAACAACTATTACTATTTAAATAACACACCTACAGATATTTATCTAGGTCAACTAGCTGATGATTGCACGGTTCTTGGGGCTAAGAAACTACGCTCCACGCCGCACCGACTTAGCTACGAAGACCCTAGGTTGTTTGTGGGACCAGATGAACAGATGTACGTACAATTTGTTACTTCTAAATATGCCAGTAAGTACGACTTAAAAGGTAAAAAGCTATTTGATTTCCCTAAAGTAGCAGTCTGCTACGTTGATCAAACAGGGGAAGCAGTCAGTGCTGCGATTCCGCCTATAGGAAAAAATAGGATTAAAGGCGAAACAGAAAAAAATTGGTGCTTTTTTTCACATGAGGGTTTGCTGCACTGTCTGTACTCCATCAGACCTTTTGTTATTGAACGAGAAGATAAGACCTCAATAACAATAAACAGTGATGTTCTTGAAAATGTAACTAAAGGAACGCCAACGTTCTGTTCGTTGCCGCCGCTAGAAGTAGATGAAGGAAACCTTGTGTTTTATCACTGGAAACACATGACGTTTGACCAAAACGGTCAGCCTTATTTGCTTTATCACTTAGGCGTTTTTATGGTAGATAAACAATTTACAAAGATAACCCACGTGGCAAACGAGCCTTTATTTAGTGGGTCACTGGAAGATACACTAATCACCTGGACAGATTACGTAGGTAATCCAGTTTCCAAACAACCAGCGGTGTTACTACCCTTTGGTGCCTTTATAGAAGACGGAGAACTTGTAATGTCGCTAGGAGTAAACGACGCTTTTATGGGGATTTTACGTTGTCCTATAGATGAAATACTAAAAAAATTACAAGAAGTAAGTTAAGACTTTTCTTCGCGTTCTAAAGTAGACCAAATAATTAGACCTGCATCTTCAAGTAAAGACGATATTGTCGGTTGATCTTGGAAAGTATTCGCTAACTCGCGTAAACAACGATCCGCGCCAGCTAACAGTAGGCCTCTACGATCTAAACCGTCAGAAATAGCACGTACTGTTTGTATGTGGGATCTTAGTTCTTTTTGTAAAGACGCAATTTTTGTAGCTGCTGTGGCATAATCAAGCATACCTTGAGTGGTCATCTTTCTTACATTTGTAATATCCATACGAAGTTCATCGATTTCAATTAGAAGAACTTTACGTAAATCTTCTTTTGGGTACTTTTCTTGAGTCCACGCGGTTAAATCTGCGATACTACCTGCGTAAGACGGTTTTAAGAAACGTGCATAAAGATAAGATTCTATATCGCTTGTCGCATTTTTAGCGTAATACGCAAAAGCATCCCGGTCTGATTTTTCTAACGAATTTAACCAGTCCCCTACAGTGGTACTATTTGCAATAAGTGTCGTCATTAAGCATACGACGCACGTCCTTGTGCGGCCATTTGAGCGCCAAGCCGTCTCAACGCCATCTGTCCTTCAAATCCACCTCGTTGGACTGCCAATTTATTTCTAGTATCCTCTTGTGCTCTAGCAATATCTAAATTTGTATAAGCAGTCTTTAAAGCTAGTTCATTTTGTCCGGCTAAAGCCTGACCGCCTGCTTGAGCTAAAGTTGTGGCTGTTGGTTGTAGTAGTGACGTTTCTCCTGTAAGAGTTTTACCCGCAACATCGGCTTGGCTTGCAAGAGTTTGTTGTCCTAATTGAGCTGTTCCTTGTTGCGCCCCCACACCTAGTTGGGAAGCTCCAGCTATTTGTTGTTCGCCAAGATTTGTCAGAGATTCAACACCAGTCCGAGCCACAGCGCCTGTTTCGCTAACTAACTGCTTACCTATGTCACCCATTGATTTAGACCCTGTTAGAGCTAGGTTAGAGGCAGCTTCACCATATTGTTTAGCATAATCTTTCGCTGTTTCAACAGGTGTTAGCTCAGTGGCGAGCTTGCTTTCTGCTGCTTTAGTTTGAAGGCCAATATCTGAACCAGCATATTGACCAGCAATACCGGATTGTAAACCAGCCGCTGCTGCTTGTTCAGCTACAGCTTCGTTTCCAGCACCTAATTGCATTGCCTGAGAACCACCGGCTTGCATTGCTGTCAAGCCATATAACGCTCCTTGCGCAGCCGCAGCTCGCTGTTCGGCTCCAGTTAGACCTACATTACCAGCAGATAATGTACCGCCATAAAGCATATTAAAATCCGCCATTGGATCTTTATATTGTTGCTGTTGCTGCGGTTTATTAAATATGGAACTACCTAAAGATCCAAGACCTCCAAGGATCGATCCAATACCGCCGAGCGTAACAAAAGGTTCTGGCATATCAGTTTTTTAGTACTTTCTTCTCATCATTCTAAGCACGAGTGCGAACACGGGCCGAAAATGGTGCCGCCCCAGCATTAAAAGCCTCACTAAGCGCACCCATAAAATTAACATTAGGTTGCTGTAAAGCTGTCATCAATGATGCGGTTAGTGCTGCACTACGAGTCTGAGCCTCAATTTGAGTTTGAGATATATCACGCCACGCCTTAATGTTCTCTAGTTCACGTAGTCTTTGAGTATTAAGTCTTGATTTTTCTAACGAACCGCGTTCGTATAGAGCTAGAATTTGTTGCTGACGTTCAAAATCTTTAGCTTTTTCGGTTGCAATAGCTAAGCGGTTTTCTCGTGCAATCTCAAGTAATTCCGGGGGAAGCATTGGAGGGTTTTTTGTCTGACCAGTTATGCTCGTGCTTTCCGAACCTTTAGACGCTGGTGCATTTAGTACTGTTGGATCTTTTTTGCCGGGCTCAATATACCCGGTAGGAAAAGCACCTCTAATCACCTTGTAAGAAGGAGCTGACTGGTACCCATAATCTTTACCCGCATAGAATTTACCATCTTTCTGCGCCCCCAGGACTAGATCCTCTAATTCGTTTTGTTTTTCTTGAGCTTGTTGTTTTGCTTCTTCATCTAATTGTGCTTTTTGTATTTCTCTATAGGAACGTGGATAACCGCCATGAACTTTTTTATACGATTCCGGACTTTGGTACCCATATTTTGGCCCTGCATAATATCTTGAACTTGAGTGTATAGGTCCTGGTTCAGCTGTTCCTACATCTGGAACAGCAGATTTATTGAGTGCATTATTGTGTAATAAATTAAGGGGAAAAGGAAGAAAGTCTACTCCCATTTGTACCGCCTCCTCATAACTTGGAATAGCTTCCAATGTTGCCCTGCCCATAGAGGGCAGTTTGTTTATACTTTCGTTTAAGAATGTAAAAGGATCCATGGTTACACAGGGGTAGCGACTTGACGCAAATCGGGATTATTTGCGTATGAACCTTGACCAGAAATAGCAGTAATCGTAGAATTTAATAAAGTTTTAGCTGCGTCATAGGCAGATGTATATTTTTGTTGCTCAATATTTCCGATAGCTTTTTGTTTAACTTCTTCTAAACTAAAACCTCGTTCTAACCCAGCTCGCGCTAAATCAGCTCCCTTTTCCATTTCAATTCTTTTAAATTCTTTATCCGCCTTAAGCTGTTCAAGCATACGTTCTTGCATCCCTATAGCTTGTAGTTCTTGTATTTTGCGGAGATTTAGTTCTTCTGCTTGGCGTTTTTGAGACTGCTCGATATCTTGCGTAAACTCGGCGGTTGTAGCAACCGGAGGAAGATTAGTCCCAAGTATCTTATTTGTAATTGCACGGTTTATATTTTCTTGGTTTCTATAGA
>Ga0129336_10002225_pt1 | contig 11968 bp, 7 predicted proteins | sample CPB6_02_DNA_FD_96878 | JGI IMG/M metagenome (GOLD analysis project Ga0129336, IMG submission 96878) | Freshwater to marine salinity gradient microbial communities from Chesapeake Bay, USA - CPBay_Sum_0.6_0.2_DNA | ecosystem: Environmental > Aquatic > Marine > Coastal | place: USA: Chesapeake Bay...
AACCTGCCAACAAATCTGGAATAAGATACGGGTCAATGTTTGCTGTCAAATACTTTTGTGAAGCCGTATAGATTTCCTGCAACATGTTCACATCAGTAATGCCAAGGAAGGATGTAAGGATGTCACGGAACACATCAAATGCCATGATTGGATTTGTTGGTCCTGTAGCACCTGTAGAGCCTGTGCTACCTGTTGAACCAGTTGAACCTGTAGAACCAGTTTCTCCACCCATGTTTCCACCAGGACCAAAGTCTGGACCGAATGGGCTGGTTGCTTCCTGTGCTAGAATCTCACCAGTATCAGGGTTTACATACTGACCTAAAGTATTGCTCCACTTATTGCTTGCAAGGTTCAATGACCAGACTTCTGTTGAGCCATCACTATAAGTTACAAGGTATCTCTGGTATCCACCAGAAACATCCATAGCAGATTTACTAACAATAGTTTTCATTAGATACTTACTCCGAACGCTCTAGCAAAAGCAGTAGCCATATTAGAAGCCTCACCTCTAGCAGTAGTTGTGTATTGGAAACGTGGGTCCTCACGAAGCATCTGCTTCCATTCCCAACCAGCAAGAGTTCGTTGCTTACCATCAGGACCAACGAAGGCAATAGCCTTCTCAACATCCTTCAAGGTAATCTGGTTAGGGTCAATCTCCAAAATGTTAGCCATGTCACGGATATATTCTGTAGCCAAATCATAGACAGTAGCATCAGGGTTGTTTCTCAAAGCATCAGCCAAAGCCGTATACTTGATAGCAGCACGTTCATTGAACTCTGCCTTATAGGAATCGTACGAAGCACCCTTAGCAATCTTCTTCATAATGCCAAGCATTTCCTTATCGGAAATGATAAGACCATTACGTTCAGCCAAAGTCTTTAGATTGCTCTGGATAACACCAAGCGTACCGTCAAGGTCTTGGTCTGGGGAAAGTTTCTTGAGTACAAACTTACGAGCCAAAGCAACAGGGTCAACACCACCAGAGATAGTTGTGGTATCACCAGTGCCAGTACCCTTAGTAATGTTAGGGCGTTTGGTTTGCAAGGTAGTAAGACGTTTGAAGAACATGTCTTTCTCTTGCTTTGTAGGTGCTCTATCTAACCAATCAATCATTGTCTGTGTAAGAATGTCGTTAGCATCCTCACGACGAGTCAACTGAATGTTCTGGTTATTGAAAGGCTGTGGTCCACCACCACGTGCAGATGCAAGTAGTTGCTGGATAAAAGGATTCTTTACAGCACCAATAACACCTTGTTGGCTATCTACAGCAGAACCAAGAATAAAATTCCATGTGCTTGTAATCTGCTCAGCACCGCTAACGCCAAGGAGTTTTCCAAGTCTTTGAATTTTCTTTTGACCCTCAGCACCTTGCCCACCCCAAACAAATGGCAGTTTGGATAGTTGGCTGAGAGTCATATCCTGTCCGCCAGTTATCCAACTTGGAGCCTTGATTATTGGGTCTTCAGAACTTCCAGTAGTGCCACCCTGTAACTGTGTTCGAAAATCAGCACGGTCTTTCTCTGATAGCCCTTTCCAAGCCTTCTTATCTGCCTTAGTTCCAGGAGTTCCATCACCATCAATATCAAGACTCTTCCAGGCTGGACCAGTAGATTCAGTTTTATCCTTCTTGGTTTTATCCTTAGACTTCTGGTCACGTGCCATAGTCATACCAAGAGGATTAGTTCTCCAAGCCTGTTTGTCTTTATCGGAAAGTTTATTAAAGGCAGCCTTATCCTCTTTGGTTCCACTCTTACCGTCACCATCAATATCGTAGATTTCCCAAACCTCTGCCATTATCCCTCAATCCTAAAAGAATCATTTGCTAAAAATCTGTCATACACCAAAGTGAACTCTGGGTACTTTGCACTAAGTTCTGCTGCTTTTCTTTCAACAGTTTCAAAAATATCTTGGTTAGCCTGAGCGTCAATAGTCTTATACTGTCGTCTTGCCAAGATAGAAGCAATGATGTTTCTGAATGGAACCCATTCCTTCATAGCCTTAGCAACCTGATTACGCTTACCAGCACCTTGCATGTATGACTTGTTGTTCACAGCCTTAGCAAGAGCATAGAAAACATTGGTTGCCTTAGCCCCGTTGAAACTCAAACGAGCATCAGCCCAAGCAGGATACAAAGCGGAAACCTCTGCAACCTTCTTGTCTAGCAGTGGCTTGAACCTAGCGTTCCACTCTGTACTGTTCTGCTTTACACCTTGAGTTTCAGCAATAGACAACAAGATGTTCTTGTACGGAATGTACATGGACCAGCCAATGTTGACTTCGTTCTTACGCTGTGCTGCAGCCAGGTCCTCGTTCTGTTGCTTGATAGGTCTACCAGCAATCTTAATATCATAGAACTGACTATTGACAAGAGTGCTGTAATCCTCTGGGTCACCATCATTGAATAGTAAGCCTAGAACAGAGAAGCCTTCTTCACCTAGTCGTGCTGATGAAGCAATCTCTTCAGCCAAGCCCATGTTGTTCTTCAGGTTACGCAACGTTTGTGGAGTTGCAAGTAATCCGCCAGGATTCTCCGAAAGAGATGAACGAGCGTATACCGTTCTAATCTTCCCAAAGTCCTGCTCAAACTTAATAGCACCATCAACATTACCGTAGCGTGTAATATATCTACGATACTCTTTCTTGAGTAAGTCCTGATTGACAGTAAACTTTGCTGCAGCAGGTGAAGGTGGAATACCTAAAGTGAAAACCATTTCGGTGAAATAGGTATTACGTGCAATCTCTGCTGCTTCCTTGATACTTTCAGCCATCTGCTTATCTGTTAATTCAACACCAGCAAGGTCTGCTTCCATCATCATCTGGTCATGGATAAGACTTACACGTGAAGCAAACTGTGGGGTATTGCCCTGGAAATTATAGAACGCTCTCAACCATGCTGGTCGTGGAGTAACAATATCTGTGACTGAAGCGTATGGGTCAAAGTATGGCGTAATAAATCTTTCAACAAAGTCACCATCAAAACCATTGTCAACAGCATAGTCAACTATATTTGTTTCTCTTAGTAATGTGCCAATAGGTAGTGATGCTAGTGGACCAGATGCCTGTGGTACAATAGGTAAAGCACCGTTAGTTACAAGGTCAAAACTTGTCTTGTAGAAATACATTTTATCTTGACCAATAAAGTTAGCAATCTTTTCAGGCAATGTAATGTAAATCATTTCGTCACTAAAGAATGGTAGTGTTGGCTCATTAATAGGATTACCCTGTGAATCACGAACATCAAGGACCTGATTAGGCGTATTCCAAAGTAGCATACCCAACTGTGGGAGTGCTGGATTCTTAAATGATGCACCCATCCAGAAGCGTGAAGCGTTCTGGTTAGCCATATAGAATGGCTGAATGAAACGCATAGCCTGAGCAAACTCTGTTCTACGCATAACTGTATACAATGTTTGGTTTAACTCCTTGTATGCACGTTCATGCGATACACGTTGAATCAAAGACTGGTACTTTGGACTAGCAAGGTCTGCACCTTGACCCTCAAGTACACGTGCCATTCTCCTAGCGTTCATACGATATGATGCACGATAGAATGGGTGACGAGCCAGAACAGTTTCAGGAAGGCTACCAATATATTTGAATATGTTACCTACAGCCTTATTCCAATAGTAGAATAAGTGCTTAGCAACACCTTGTGTAACTTCTTGACCGCTTACTGGTGCACGAAGCATCTGAGGTATCTTCTCAATATCTAATTCGTCTAAGCCATCTTTAGCAACTTTAGACTTAAGCCAGCCAGGAGCCATACCTGGAATCTCTGGAACATAAAGTTCAACCATCAATCTACGGCTGTTGATATGTTCCAATAGGTACTCATCTGACTTTTTCTCTAAACCTAGAACCGTACGATAACCCTTGAACTCTCTTGTCTTAAGCAAAGAAAGTAGTGCTTCATCTGTAGCCAACTGTGGATTGTTAGTTCCATCAAGTATTCTATAAAGTAAAGCATCAGAACGAACATCCTCATTAACAAAACGAACATACGCTTGTGCCCAGTTCTTTTCGCCAGGATTGATACGCTTATTCTCGGTAAAACGTGTAATAACAGATTCACCAATAAGACGATTACCAGCCTGAACAGTATTAAAATACGTGTTATCGGCTGCAGATTCTTTCTTAGCATACGTACCTAATGGGCCCATACCCCAGTCAGGCATGTGAATACCAGGCATAACCTGAAATGTTCCATCATCTTTTTGTTTAAGAATAGGATTTGTTCCAACAATAAGTTTGTCAAAATCTTGCCATGCTGCCGCAGCATTAACACGTGTAGCGATAACTCTATCTATCGCCTCAGCAGCATCAACTAGACTTGCCTGATATTTGACAATCATGTCAACATCTCTTTTAGCCAGATAGTTAGCATAAGTGTTGTTTGCTATTGGTTCGTCAAACGATTGTGCAATACGTAGAATATCATCTTTAAGTTCGCTCAAACCGAAGGTTAGTGTTGATACATCTTTCGTTTGATTGATGAGTGTAAGTGCAGCATCAACATCACCGTCAACAAGCAAGGTAACAAATCTACGAACTTCACTATTCTTCAACTTACTGATAATCTGATTCTTGCTAGGCTCAGCCATCCAGTTGTCAAGTTGTGCCTTAAGGTTACCCTTTGGGTCCTTTATTGTAGATATACGTTCAGCCATAAATCGTAAACTAGAGAACGCTGTCTCCATAGTTTTAGTTGACTGTGTTAGTAGCGATTCTTCACGTAAAGCAAAAGCCCTTTGTGCTGGTGAAAGTTGACGAGCACGTTCACGTGCCTGTCTTGCACCAAGTCTAGACTTACCGTTTTCAACAACACGTGAGATTGATTTGACTGGGTTTCCAACGAAGTCACCTACAGCCTTGAATGTTGAATCACCAGCCTCAACACTCATTTGGTATAGTGCTGGAAGGGTTCTAGTGTAGGCTTCCATGATGTTACGTGTGGTATACTTTAGGGAAATAAGCGTTAGTGGTTTCCAAACGGAAGCGTGGTATACGTCAGCAACACGAACAGCCATATCGTAGAACTCTTTACCTTGGGATAGGTAACGCTCTTGCTTGGTTAGGGAACCTCTTGGGTCTGAAGCAATATCTGTAATAATTGCACGAATATCTTTTTTGATTTCAGAACTACTTAGTTGCTCTTTGCCAACACCAGCATATAGCGTGTCATCAATAATATCAAGCATATTACGGATTGTTGAAATGTTTTCACGAATAACATCATCATACGCTTGAACATCCATAAAGTGATACACGTTTGCAGCCTGAGAACCAAAGGCTGGTTCTGATGCTAGGGCATCAATAATCTTTTCATAAGTTGTATTTTCCATCTCTGCCATTTTTCGCAAAGATGATTCAAGTTGCTTGACGATTACTGGATTGCCAAAATCTTCATCAAAGATAACATAGTTATTCTTTTTAATGTTAGCGTATACACGTGATTGGATACGTGGCTTAGCAGTCATCAAAGCATCAACAAGGGTCTCAACAGCATCAACTTGTTGCGAGAACTGAACTCTTTGGGCATCATCCATTTTCTCAGCAAATCGTGGTCTGATAACCCGAGCCTCAATAATATCTCTAACCATTGTCTTCTCAAGGTTGATGAGATAATCGTATCGCTGTTCCTTGGTAGGAAAACGTAAGTATTGGTTTACAATGTTCTTGTAATCTTTACCAGTAATACGGGATAGTGCTCTAGCCTGTGCGAGGGTTTCACGCCATGCTTCATTAGCACCAAAGTTTCCAAGGTTGAACATACCTGAAGGTGCTTCTTTGATTGGACCTGAAGGGTTTAGCCAAGTTAGAACACGTACAGGCAAGCCTTCAACTGTGAGGTATTCTTCATCAAACATTGTTTTGGCACGTGATGTTGCCATCTTGTTACGCCAGAATTCTACATTTGAAAAACGTGATACTGTTCGGTTCATCATGGAACCAAAAAGGCTAGAGCCAGCAGCACCTGTCAATGGGTCAATTCTACCAACTGCACTTAAAAGAATCGTTTCTTCTTGTGCAACTTTTCCAAGTTGTTCAGAAATAATATCTTGTAGTTGCTGGTCAAACATTTCTTTATTGCCAGACAAAAGATTAGCCTTCATTTGTCTATCTTGCAACTTGATAAATGCTGCCTGTGCTGAAACTATATCCTTACGAGCAATAAGTTTTTCTAGTGTATTCTTATCGCCAATGGCAACCTTGACTAAATCGCCAACAAGTTCTCTGTCACCCTTTCTTGCTGCAGCAGCAAACGTTGATGCAAGGTCACCACTTTTTGCTGATTCAAAAATGTTTGAACGTGCAAGAATAGCAGACTCGTCATCTTTGTTTGCAAAAATATAATCTATAAAATTAGTCCAGTTGGATTGTCCACCTTGAATTGCAACATCAATTTCGGCAACTGCTCTTTGAACATCATCTTTATTGCGAATTGGTGCAACACCATACTTGATACGAGCACGTTGCCCTGCGATACCACCGACAACTAGAGGGTCTAGACCTAAGGTTGCAACAGCATCAATGCCACCAGTAATCCATTGTGCTGGACCATCATCAAAGTAGTCACGAACCTGCTTGTTGTCGGTCCAGTCAATCTTGTCAATCTCTTGTTCGCCAGGAGTTAACGCTGCCAAACCACCATATACAGATTGTGCAAAAGAAATACCTTCTTTGCCTGGTTCGTACCATGCGGCTTTTGAACGGTCACCACGAACAAGGTTATATGCTTCACCTAAACTTGTACCAGATGCAAGTGCTTGGAAAGGTGTTTGAATAACATTTCTAAATTCACGACCAGGAGCAAACATAGCACCTGCTTGTGCACCCTGTAATCTTATTGAACGTTCACGTGAAAGTCTACCAACTTCTTCAGCGGTAGCACGACCAAACTTTCCTTTATAACCAAATTGTTGGTACGCTAAACTTTGGGCAAGTGAACCTGTTACCTCTGGAGCATCACCTGCACCAGTGGTACCTAAAAACTTAGTAACAGTATCGGTAAGGTTACCGACAAAATCATCCCACCAACTCATCCAGCCACTGGTCCTTTAAGATTAGCAATTTCAACAATAAAACCATTACGGTCAGACTCTGATTGCCAAGGCAGAGTTGCAAGATACCACACTAAGTCTGGTTCTTCTACACCAAGAACGTTAACAAAAGCAGCAATATCTTTAGCAAGCATGTTCATTACATACCCATTTCTAGGTTTGCTTTAACTGCACGAACAAAAGCACGAAACGAATTAGGAGCATCTTCTTCTGCTGCAAGCATTTCAAGTTCAGGAAGATACTTACCTACAACTGTAACCTTACTACGGTCAGCAACAATAGGGGACACATTGCTACCAGGACCAAAACCCATACCAGCAGTAACTGGTTCGTTTGGTCTTTCGGTTGGTGCGAACAAAGGTGTCAAAGGTTGTGCTGGTGCTTGTACACGTGGAGCAGGTGCTGGATTTCCAGCCATAGGTGCACCTTGTTGTTGTTCCATCAACTGCTTTGATTCGCCATACTTGCCTGTACGGATTTCTTTCATAGCCTGTTTAGAACCTGGACCACCATCTGTTCTACGTGAAAGTTTACCTGGACCTGACACGGGTGCAGGATTCTTTGGTTTACGGTATCCGCCTCTAGCCATTAGTCTGCATCCTCTTCTTCTGTTTCGTAAAGTTCATTCGCTGCAACATACCCCAAGAGACCTTCATATCTCCAACCAGGTACGCTGTCATCTTTCAACACGTATGTGTAAAAGTTTCCTTCAGCATCCATGTATTCTGCTGCAAGGATATATGCGGTACAAAATGCACCTTCCACATTCACTGCTGCTTTTGAGTTTGCTTTCAAAAAGTCTGAGAGAAACTCGGCAGGGTTTTCTGTTTTCTTATCGGACATTATTGTCCTCCAGTAATCATCCCTAGAAGCGAGGCTAGGTCAGGTGGACCTTGTTGTTCACTAGGTGCCCCTGCTGGTTGCTCTGGAATACCAGGAGTCGGTGGGGTGGGAGGCATCATGCCTTGCTCAACTGGTGGCATCATTCCAGCAGGGGGAACTTCAGGTTGAGGAACTGGTGCAAATGCTTTTGCAACTGCATCCTCAATAGGTGTACCCTTCTTACGTTCTTGAATAACATCAGCAATCTTTGCTACAATGTCTGAAGGGTCCTGTCCTTGCGTAGCCATCTGTGGTATCGCTTGTGCCATAGCAGCAAACGAACCTGAAAGTTGGTCACGCATACGTTCAATCTCAATAGCCTTTTGGACTTCTGACACGTTCATTGACCAAGGTAGTTCTCGCATAACCCAGTCACGTGAGATAAGTCCTGCTTGTAAAGCCTGTAGTGAAAAGATAAGTGCACGTGATGGGTCAAGTCCTGACATTAAACCGTAGCGTACTTGTACGGTGTAGTCACCCTTGATGTCACGGGCAGGGTCATAAGTAAGTTTGTATGGTGCACCCTGGTAGATACCTGAAACTTCTTTCTTACCTGAGAAAAGTTTTTCATCCATCTCGAAACAAAGCGAAACAATTTCTTCTAGCACATCTGCAAGAATTGATTGTCCTGCTTTAATCTGGGTATCAAAACCACCGAGCAATGCTTGTACACCTTGACCAGTGATAATGCTTGCATCAATCTGACCTGAACGACCTTCAGGGAATCGTGCACCTAAACGCATTTCCTGTTGTAGCATTGCTTGTTCTGTGAACGCACCTGTTGGTAGTTCTAAACCTACACGGCGAATAGCCTGTGGGGTTTGTGAACGCAATACTGCATCTGGACCAAATGCGAGTTCCTGTACATCCATAGGCAAAGCCAATGGTGCTTGTACAGATTTTTCAGCGGCTTCCATTGCAAGCATAGCGAAACGGGCACGTGCAAGTTGTACCCAAATCACATCATCAAACTGTCCACGAGGGTCATCAGGGTCAATGGATGGTTTACGTGCAACACGAACCATTACTTTACCCATAGGATTCTTGGCTTGCAAGAGTGGTAGATTTTTGCGGTCAGGGAGATACAGCAGTATTTGGTCCTTATCTTCATACTTGATAAGTTCTAGGGCTGAATTGTAATCCGCAAAATCCCGACCCTGCGGTCCAAGGATTTGTCCTTCGTACTCTGGGAACTCGTTTACAAGTTCACCAACAGTTTTCATATAACGCTTGACGAACGCCCGTACCCTGCCATAGCGGTCAAATTCTACATAGGAACCTAGGGGGTTTTCTATGCGGATACGTGGCATACCTTCGTCAAGGTCTGCTTCTACGACAATCGGAAGGAAGCCGTAGGTTAAATACCAATCTGCACCCGTATACATTTGGGTTTCCAGATTGGAATACTGGATGTAGTTGTTAGCGATAAGTGTGCGAGTATCAGCAAACTTTTTCGCAGATTCAGTTAAAGTATTGGAAGGATTGCAGTTGAAGGATGGAAGTGGTGCGATAACTTCTGCCATGTCACGTGCAGCAACTTCAACGAAGTTCGCAATCATTGGCTTATCTATGCCTTCAGGGAAAAACTCTGGGGCAACACCAGACAAGTCACCTTTACGGACAGCAAGTACGTCTGCCATACGTGCGTCACGCTCAGCGTATCTACGCTTAAGAACGTCTACACGTTCAGCGATTTCGTTAATTGAGTACATTCTTGTCCTTAAAGAAACATGATTGATTGTTCATAGGCTAAATCGTCAAGATTTATTGTTCCCTGTTGTACAGAGTTTTTGCGAGACACCCACCTGTTGTTGCTGTGGGTTTGGCGGAACTGACCGTTGAGCACCATTTCACGTGCACGTATTTCGCAGAACCACAACGCCATCACAAGGTCTGTTGCGTTCTTCGTGTCAGCCTTCCACGTAATCAACTGGTTGATTAACGCTTTCAAATGTTCGTTACCTTCATGGGAAGGTAGCGTTAGCAGGTTATCATCCTGGTGCTTGCCTTCACGTAACGTACCAAAAAGGTTTGATAGTGCGGCAACACCAAAAGATGTATCCCACTTGTTCTTACCAGTGAAGTGCGGTTTCAAACGTGTACCGTACTGTGCAAGCCACTGGTTTAATTCTGTATCCAACGCATACGATTTTTGGTGTGCGTTGATTTCCACAATGATTTCCATAGGGCGATACTTGTCAACCCATGTTTCAATCAGTGCACGAATCTTCTGTGGGGAAGAATCACCCATGTTGAACACGTCTAGCACCATACGTTCACCAGTGTCACGTTCAACAGCGTACATGACGAAACCTGACTTACCTGACATGGCAGGGTCAAAACCCATAATGGTTACCCACTGCCCATCACGTGGATGACCTGGGGCACCAGGGTTAATCGGTCCAGGTTTACGCATACGGTTGATACTTGAGAACACTGCGGCAGGTGGGAAGATAGCATCTTCTTCAACATCCTGCTGTTGGTAAACCAAAGCCCACGTTGAGGGCGTTACTTCACTACGGCGAGTAAAGAGTGCCTCACCGTCCCACTTCGGATAATACCCATCCTCATCAGGTTGAGCATCATCTTCGTCATCCCACGGACGGTCAGACTTCGCCCACAACGTAACCCATTTGGCGGGTTTATCGTGGAACTCTAAAACTGCGGGCATAGCCAAATATGTAAATGGTGACTTACCGCCAGTCCAATGGTCAGGGTTACGCAGTTCCCGATAAAGGTCAACAGACGAGACACGGGTACCAGCAATAACCAAAGTACCGTTCTTACCCAAACGGGTAATCACCATCTTCTGCAACCAGTCAAGTTGCTTCTCCCACTCGTGGGCATTAGACGTAGACACAATATCGTCTAGGATAATCAAATCTGCACGGGCACCGTAAATCTGTTGACCCCAACCGATAGCCTGAACAGTCGGGTCTTTCTCGCCAGAGTCACGCTGAAGGTAAATCATGTCTTGGGTCCACTGGTCGGCGGTAGCCTTAAAGCCACCAGAAGGACCATACACCTGTTGGAGTTTCGCCCAAGGTTCCTCAGTCAACCTCTGCTTGATAGAGTAAAGAAACTCTTTGGCACGTTTCTGGGTTTGCGAGACGATAATGATTCTCACGTTCGGGTTCATACAAATCCGATACGTAGAATAGCCAACCGTCAAAACCGTAGACTTGGCGTGTTCAGGGGGCACGTTCACTAAAAGCCTCTGACGGCTCGCAGGTTCGTAGGTCATAGACTCATGAAGCCAAGACGGGTCCCTGCCCTCCAAAACATCCACCCACGCCTGATGGTGAGGAAACACCTCAGAGTTTAGAAACTCTTTCGAGAAGGTGGCGAAGTCAATATTGTTACGGTCACCAGATGGCAAGGCACGTTCTAGAGCCTGTTCACCTAAAGACTTGGCATCCTCAAGCCGCAGCACAAACTGACGGTCAGTCAGCCACTTCTTCAACACCTCAGGCTTCCTGCCAACCATCACCACAGCAGCCTTCACATCAATCCCAGACTCCACAAGACGGATAACTGAATCCTGGTCAGCCCTCAAACGTTTAACATTATGGTGCTCGGACCCACCCTTTGCTGCCACAAAAACCTCACAAATAAAAACCTATAAAAACCCACCAAATAAAACAACCAATATAATATAATATTATATATATTAAAGAACCGCCCCCAAAGGCGGTTCATATTATAACCCAATTAGTAAATAATAAAAAACCCTACATATATATTAACCCCGTTACAAGCAAAAATTAACGCAGTGAACAGAAAAAATATTATAAATATTTAGTAAATGTCCTAATTTGTACGCATTCTAATGGGTAAATACTACAAAAAAATTTAGGAGGGAGTAATACATATGACTACCCCAACGGTTTATCATTGGGGGGTCATACCCCCTGCCAATGTCTACCATACCCCTAGGGATAGGGGGGAATTGGGTAGCCCTTGAGGGGCTACGGGGTACCCCTGCCCTGCCCTGTAGTAATAAGGGGGGCTAATGGGGTGACTAC
>Ga0129336_10002226_pt1 | contig 11968 bp, 4 predicted proteins | sample CPB6_02_DNA_FD_96878 | JGI IMG/M metagenome (GOLD analysis project Ga0129336, IMG submission 96878) | Freshwater to marine salinity gradient microbial communities from Chesapeake Bay, USA - CPBay_Sum_0.6_0.2_DNA | ecosystem: Environmental > Aquatic > Marine > Coastal | place: USA: Chesapeake Bay...
AATAAATATCTTCAGGAAAAACTACAAGATGTTTTGGAAGGTGATTTTGTTCCATTTTTCCCAACTGGCCCATCTACACTTGAAACTCTTCAAACACAGTTCCCAGAAGGTGGCGCTATGGCTGTTTATGACAGAATGTTTAGAATGCGTAGAGGACCATTCCCTCATATAAAGTGTGAACAAGTCTTATATTATTTTTATGCTTCAGCAAGTGAGCCTACCTTAAAAATGATTAAAATACAAGAAGCAGTATTTAGACTTCTAGATCGTGGAGATGAAAGTGCTGAAGAGTTAAACAAGTGGGTTCAGGGCAAAAATTTTGATGGCATGTCTTGTGAATTCTACTTTCATAATTTTAAGATACATCAACTAGAAGAGGCACGGGATATAGTAGACTTTGGAACAGCCCGAACCTATGCTGGTAACAAGATAATTATTGACTATGATTATCATCAGTCTACTACCAGATATAGAGATGGTGTCCTTACACAGGGGATATTAGGAAATTAATAAACGGCTGTATACTTATCAATGAGGAAACACGCCTTTTAATTTCTAGAAAAATAAAGAGGTGAAATAAATGGCATATACACGTGGTGATAGTACCCAGATTATCGTAGGTGCAGCAGCACTTTTTACGTATGAGAATGGTCCACTACCAGAAGCAGGAATTCTTCCAGGATATACTGCTGGTACATCCTACAAAGAAACTCTTTCCACAGAGGAAGGTTTCCGTAACGTAGGTTATACAATGAATGGTTTGGAACTTCAGTTCCAGCCAGACTTCGGTGAAGTTGCTGTTGATCAGGTTCTTGACGTTGCTAAGTTGTTCAAGCAAGGCATGCAAGTTAACCTCAATACAACATTTGCTGAGGCTACACTCGAAAATCTTCTCTTTGCTCTCGCAGGCAAAGGTGATGATTTGAACACGGTGTCTGGCAATCCAACACTCAATCTTTCAGCAGGCGATATTGGCGAATGTCCAGTAGAGCGTGGTTTGGTTGCAGTTGGTCCAGGAACTGGCGATTGTGCTGACTCAGATTCTATTGAAAGAATCTATGTTGCATATCGTGCACTCTCAATTGAGAGCGTAACTGTTGGTGCAAAGCGTGATGAGGCAACAATGTTTGAAGTCTCATTCCGTCTGCTTCCAAATGATAACGCATCTTACGGTAAAATCGTAGATCGTTCTCTATAATACAATTTAATAATACAGATAGCCCAGCCCAAAAGGTTGGGCTTTTCTGTTTTGGTATAATTGATTGATGCCTACTCAAATTTATGATAGTGAAATAGTTACATTAATAGACGGCACAGAAATATATGTAACTCCACTAAAAATAAAATACTTAAAACTTTTTATGAAAGAGTTTGATAGGGTAAAGAATGCCAAAAATGATTATGAGGCAATTGATGCTTTATGTTCTTGTGCCACAATAATGATGAGACAATTTTATCCTAAAATAAAAACACAAGAAGAACTTGAAAATAATATTGATATGCCAACCATATATAAAATATTAAAGGTTGCTGGCGGAATTAGCGTTAATGAAAAATCAGAAGACTCTGTAAAGGATCAGGCAACAAAAAGTGGCGCAACCTGGGAAGAGTTAGATTTAGCAGAATTAGAGTCTGAAGCATTTCTTTTAGGTATTTGGAAAGATTATGAAGAACTAGAAACCTCTATGTCTATGCCAGAATTAACATCTACATTAAAAATAAAAAGAGAATTAGACTATCAAAATAAAAAGTTTTTAGCAGCAATTCAAGGGGTAGACTTGGATAAAGAAAGCGGGAAACAAAATGCCTGGGAAGAAATGAAGGCTAGAGTATTCAGTAAAGGTAAGGCAGCAAACGCTAAAGATGTTCTAGCCCTACAAGGGGCAAATGCACAAAAGGCTGGATTTGGTATTGGTATGGGCCTAGACTATGAAGATCTAACTAAAAAATAAAACCTCGCTATGGTATAATTTACTTAATACCTTAAGGAGGAATAAATGGCTACAACTGTGCATGAAGAAAAAGAGATTACTCTTATTGATGGCACAAAAGTTAATATCAGACCACTTAAAATATCACTTCTTCGTCAATTTATGAAGAAGTTTGAAGGTTTGGCTGATGTTCAAGAAGATAATGATAAATCTATGACTTTGCTTATTGAATGCGTTCAGATCGCTATGAAGCAATATAAGCCAGAGTTAGCAGATGACCTTGCTAAACTAGAAGATCTATTAGACCTTCCAACAGTTTATCAAGTTGTTGAAGCAGCATCAGGAGTGAATCTTTCAGATACCGCACTTCTTGCTTTAGCACAACAATAAAAAATTAATACAGGAGGCGGTTAATGGCAGGAGATGTAAATAGCAACATTTTTATTAATGTTGATACTTCTTCGGCTATGGCACAACTTCGTGCCTTAGAAAAAGAATTAACTGCTCTTAACCGTGCTCTTGTAATAGGTACAAAAACTGCAGCGCAAGCGCAAGCAAAATATGCACAAGGATTATTACATAATGTAAACGCAACTGGTCAGTGGACAGCATCTATGACCAGAATGAAAACTGCTACAGAACAGTTTTCAACAGCACTCGATAGATCAAAATTATCACTCAAAGATTACTTTAGATATGGTGTTGCATCAACAAAAACATTTGGTAGAGTATTTGGTAGCGAATTTGACACAGTTTCTAAACTTGTTGAAAAACGTGTAAAAGTATTACAGCAACAATATGTTCAATTAGGTCGTGATGCTCAGGGTGCAATGAATGCCCTTAAGTTTACACCAAAAGCATTAAACTATAGAGATGTAACAACACAATTAATGTTGGCAACACAGCGTCAACAAATATTTAATAAGTTACTTGATGATGGATCTACTAAGTTATTAAATTTTGGTAAGAATACTCAGTGGGCTGGTCGTCAGTTAATGGTTGGTTTTACTGTTCCTTTAATGCTTTTTGGAACACAGGCAATTAGAGTATTTAAAGAAATAGAAACAGAAACTATTAAGTTTAAAAAAGTTTATGGAGATATTTTTACTGATCCAGGACAAACAGATCTAGCATTAAAAAACATAAGAGCATTGGCTGATGAATATACTAAATATGGATTAAAGGTTTCTGAAACAATCAAGATGGCTGCAGAGGCAGCAGCAGCAGGTAATAGTGGAAAGCAATTAGAAGAAATAGTAAACCAGACAAATAAGTTAGCCGTCCTTGGTGGTGTTACTCAAGAGAAAGCACTTGAGACTACAATTGCACTACAAAATGCTTTTAAAATTGATAGTAAAAATTTAGGTCAAACAATTAACTTTTTAAACGCTGTTGAAAACCAAACTGTTGTTGCCCTTGAAGATTTAACTGAAGCAATTCCACGTGTCGCTCCAGTTGTTCAACAGTTAGGTGGAGATGTTAAAGATCTTGCATTCTTTATGGCTGCTATGCAAGAAGGTGGTATCAGTGCAGCACAAGGTGCTAACGCATTAAAGTCTGGTCTTGGTTCTTTGATTAATCCAAGTAAAAAAGCAGCACAGGCTGCTGCTGATGTTGGAGTTAATATTAAAGGAATTGTTGAAGCAAACCAGGGTAACTTAAGAAATATAGTTGTTGGATTTGCTCAAGCATTAGAGCCATTAACAGAATTGCAACGTACTAGAGTCATCGAAGATGTATTTGGAAAATATCAGTTTGCAAGAATTTCTGCTTTATTAAATAATATTACAAAAGATGGAACTCAGGCTGCTAGAGTTTTGCAATTAGCAAATGCATCTGTTGAAGAACTTGCAATTTTATCAGAGCGAGAATTAGGAACTCAAGCAAATTCTGCAATGAACAAACTTGTAGGTGCTACAGAAAGACTAAAGGCTGCAATTGCACCTATTGGAGAGGTATTTGCCAAAACACTAACTCCAGCAATTGAGTTTATTACTCGAATGGCTGAAAAATTTAATAAATTACCAGATGGGATTAAAAAGGGAATTGCAGTAATTACTGCTGTAGTAGGTGGATTAGGACCAATATTTTTAATGACTTTTGGTTTGCTTGCAAATGCAATTGCAAACGTTATGAAAGGATTTAATGTACTTCGTAAAGGATATCAGTCTTTAGCATATGGATCTAGCGATGCTGCATTAAAAACACAATATTTAACAAATGAAGAACTAGAAAATATTTCAATAACAAATGCTCTTTATTCTTCTCATGAAAGATTATCGGCAGCATATAAAATAGAGTCAGCAAGTCTTGGAGCCTTAATTGCTCAATATCAGAGTGGAGCCTCAGCAATGAGGGCATTCTCTGCATCTAATCCAGGACTATTTATTCCTGGAAAAGGTGTTCCGCCACTTCGTCGTGCAGGAGGAGGTGTGATAAGTGGACCAGGAACTTCTACATCAGACTCAATTCCAGCATACGTATCTGATGGAGAATACGTAGTAAATGCAAAGGCAGTAGATAAGTATGGAGTAGAGACATTTGATGCACTAAATGCAAGAAAATATTCTACTGGTGGTCCAGTAATTGGTAAAGATGGAGTTCCTAGATTATTTGGTGGCGCATGGATGAACTCAATTCGTTCTATGATGCCAAAGACAAGACTTGGTGTTGTTCAGGATGGGTTTGCTTTATCTGGATTTGGCGGGGCAGCCAGAGCAACAACTAATGCATTATATTATCCTAATTCTCCAAAATTAAAGAATTGGAGATCAATACCATGGGAAGATGACAAAGATGGTTTGATAATAAGAGACCCAGGTACTGGAGAAACATATAAGATTGCTAAATCAAAAAAGAAAGAGTTTGATGATGCTTTTGCAGAACTTGTCTCTGCTGGCGGAGTTCAAAAATTTAAAGATAGACCAAGCATGACTGCTGGCGAATATTTAATACATAGATTACATAAATATCAAAAAGTTAAAAAGAAACCATTAAGACCTTCTAGCATATTTGGTCAGGTTGGATCAGCAGGTAAGAAAAAGAATAAAAATGCTCCTTCAGAAGTTAAAAGTGCATTAACAAAGGCTGCAATGGCAGATCCAAGTTCAAATGCTGCAAAAGTTCTTAGGTCATTAAAATCTGATATAGATTTTCTTGAAGATACTCCAAGGCTAACTGCTGAAGAAAAAAATACAATTAAAAAATATCTAACTGTTGATGTTGCCCATATAGATCCTAAAGATAGATTCCTGTGGTCAACTAGAACAGGAAGTCGAGATGTTGGTGTAATTAATAGAACATTGGCATATGAAAGAAAAGGATATCCACTTAAAGGTTCTCATATATTTACTGCTAAAGAGGCTGAAGATTTCCTTAATTATCTAAAAGTTAAAGAAATGGTTGCTTCTAATATGGGAACGCAACTTCCTGCAACACACAAAGCAGCAATGCTTCTTTTAGAAAGAAGAATAGCAAATGGATTTTATGATAAAGTTAAAATAAAAGATACTGATATTGGTTTGCAGTATAGATCATATAGAACAGATCCAGAAACACGTAAATCATCTATAGTTGATGAATTTGCTAAAGGTGGAAGAGTTAGAAAGTATGCTAATGGTGTATTTTCAGTACCTGGACCAAAGGGTGCTGGAGATGTTGTTCCTGCAATGTTGTCGCCAGGAGAAGCAGTAATTCCAACAGCACAAACCGCAAAGTATCAACCATTAATAAAATCTATCATTGCAGATAATGTTCCTGGTTATGCTGGATCAAATTTAGATGATCCTTGGGCAGATGATACAAGATATACAAATTATAGAACATCAAGAGCAGAGGCTAATGTAGATAGAATAGCAGAAAAAATAGCAGGAAAGATCGAAAGAGGTAAAACAAGAGGCGGCATTGTAGGAAGAATGTCTGCTCGTGCTGAAAGGGCAATAGTAAATGCAGTTAATGCAGAACCAGTAAGATCAACTAAAGCAGTTCCTCCAGCAGTTGCACAACCGTTCATGGCACTTAATAATACCGTTGCTGCAAATACAGCAGCAGTTCAAGACGATACTGATGCAACAAGAACTTCTGCTAGAACTACTCAGCAAATAGCAAATGACGATAAAAAACTTGCTAGAACACGTGGTGTTCGTGGATATATGCTTGGATATGGTAAAGTTCCAAATATTGATCCAGAAACTGGAAGACCTTTAAGTTATCAAGAAAAACAGAACTATCGTCAAAATCAAAGAATGCAAAGAGGCCTAGGACCATCAATGGCTTTGGGTGCAATTGGCTCTGTTGCAATGATGTATGGAATGGCAAAGCCAGATAGTTTTGCTGGTCAAAATATGAATTTACTTATGGGCATAACTGCACTTGCTGGAATATTGCCATTATTAAATAGTCCATTAAAAATGATGATTGCATCAGTAGTTGGTTTAGTTGCACTGTATAAAATGCAATCTGCACAAATTAAACAGGCATTGCTTGATGGAGAAGCACAGGCAAAAGCAATGTCAATGACTACCAGTAAATTAGAGGCACTTGGTAAGTATACTGATCAAGTTTCAATAACGCAAGTTGCTTCTGCCGAACGTGCTAAAAGAACTACTGAAATTACACCAGTTAATCAAACCTTTGGATTTAACTTCTTAGGATCTGAAGCAGGTAAGCAGTTTATATCAGAATTTAATAAAACTGTTGAAACTATGGGTACAGATGTTGCTGCAAAAAATTTAGCAAATCAATTAGCATCTGCAGTACAGCAAGGTGTGTTAACAGCAGATGAAGCAGAATCTATTGCAACTAATATTGCTAGATCATTAAATGATACAGTTCTTGAGGCAAATCTTCGTGGAAGACTAATTGAACTTGTAGGCCCCAATGGTATTAATTTAACAAATAATCCATATGAATTAAATGTTAAATTAATGGTAGATGCAAGAGAATTAGAGCAGTTATCGTTAACAAAATTAAATCAAGTAGGATCAGATGTAAAGCAGGGATTAATTGGAGGAGTTAGCGGTAAAAATAGGGCTAACCTAAAACCTGGCGGACCAATAATTGGTAATCCTATTAACTGGAGCGAAGGTGCTCAAATGACTGGTTTAGGTGCTGTTGCTGGATCTACTACTTTTATAAAAACATTAAAAGCAGTTAAAACTGCAAGAGCGGCTTCAGCAGCAGCAACTGCAGCAGGTGCGGTAGCAACTGGAGGAACTTTTGGAGCAGCAGCGCCAGGTTTAATTGCAGCAGGAATTTCTTTTGCAGTAACCTCTGCACTAGAAATGGCATTAAGAGCATATCAAAAAGGTGAAGAAAAGAAGGCAATTGCAAAAGTTGCTGGTCAAATGGCTGGAGTTGTTGCACAAAATATTTCTTTAAGCCAACAAGGTATTGATGCAATGACTTTAGAATATAATACATCTATAGAAAATTTAGAAATTAGAAGACAGCAGGCAAAAACTGCAAAAGAAAGGGCAGATTTAGAACAGCAAATTTTGGATTTAGAAACAAAGCGTAATGATGCACTTAATAAATCAAGGGTACAACAGGCACAAATAATTTCAGATGCTGCAAACTATATTGATCAAATTACTACGAAAGAGGCAAAAAATAAATATGCAGATGCCTATAAAGAACAGTTTAATAAAAAATTTAAAGATGATCCATTTTTAAAACAAAGAGCAGAAAAATTAACATCAACTATGCAGGCTGCCAACCTTGATCAAAAAGGAACAATTCAAATTCAGGCATTAGTAACATCGGATCAACTCAGTTTAGGACAAGCAGAAGCCCTTGTTACAACCTTAACAGCAGATAAAGGTGATCTTAAAAAACAACTTGACCTAATTGTTAGAACAACTGGAACAGAGGGTCTTACAAGATTTGCTGAGATTTCACAGTATCTTGGAAAAAATGCACAAAAGAATTTAAAAAATGTTGTTAATGCAAACTTGTTAAGAGGATATACTGAAAGTGTAAATGACTTATATTCTGGTATAGAAGAATTAATTAAATTGCCAGACTTTGTCGGTATTCAAATTGATACAGAAGTTGATCCAAATGACGTTGTTATGCTTGAAAGAATTGGTAGAGATGCAAATTCACTTAAGAAAAAATTTGATGGAAAGCCAATTACACTAGAAGCATTACAGTCGTATAAGACGGAACTAAATGGAAAGGGCATAACCAATAATGTATTGGATACTGCTATTAAGAATTGGCAACTTTTATCATCCCTTGATCCTAATGTAAGACTTCAAGCAATGATGACTTTAACTACATTAAATGTTAGCGATAGCATAAGTGGACAAATAACATCAGAACAAAAGGCTGCTTTCTTAAAAACAAAACGAGGTCAAACAGCACAAGGATTAGTCAAACAAGGAGTTTCTGGCGCTACAGATTTATTTGATAAAGAATTTAATGCTTATGTAAATTCTGCTGCTGGACAAAAAGTAGCAAAAGATTATATTAATGCTACTATGAATAGAATATTCCCTCCAGCAAAAAAGGATACAGTAAATAAACCAATCTCGACTGGGGATACAACAGGGGAGAAGCAAGATACATCTTGGCTTTCTGATTTGTTGCAAAAACTTAAACTATTTAAAGAGGCTTCAATAGATGCAACTGGTAACTTTAAGCAACTGCTTGGACAAGTTCAAAAGTATTTTGGTCCAAAATTATTTAAAGATAACCCAATGCTTGGAGCACTTGATAAACAAAGAAGTGCTATTGAAAAAATACAAACAGCAGCATCAAAGGCTGGAATAACACTTTCTAGTTCATTTTTAGATTTCTTAAAAGGCTTAGATGCAGAACAATTTGAAGAAATTACAAAACAATTATTTAATATTAATAAAGAAGGAGAATATTCTCTTAAGGTATTCCCAGGTGTAGAAAAAGTATTAAATCGTTTATCACCAGAAGACAGGCAGTTAGAAGCAAGTCAGACAATAGTTGGAGCAATTAATGAAGCATTTAAGCAAGGAACCCTTGTAGACTTTATTAATTCTCAAAGAGAGTCAATTAAACAAACTGATGATCAAACAATTGCGTTTCAAAAATTAACAAGCGGAGTTCTTGGTTTTAAAATGAGCGCACAGTTGGCAGCAGATTTTATAAAAAATAATAAAGATTTAACAGCAGATATTGCAAGCGGTGCGAAAATATTTTCTGAGGATGAAATTAAAGGAGTAACTAAATCTCTTAATGAGTACTACTCAACAATTGCAAAAAATAATATTACAAAAATATTGCCAGAAAAAAGTGCAATACAGGATCAAATTACTGCCCTAAATACTCTTACAGCACAGGGAGTAGAATATGAAACTGCTCTTAACCTAATACAACAAGAAGGAATGGCAGCATATATTGCTCTTAATCCAAAAGCAATTACTGAAGATTTAAAGGATTTAGTTTTAGAAACACAAAATTTATTAGACTTAGTAAAGGCATTAGAAAATACTAAATTCTTTAAAGAAAGAACTGCAACAATTCAACTTAAAGAAGACTTTGCTGCAATTGCTCCATTGCTTGTAGATATGGGCCTTAGTTTAAGTGATGTTAATGAAATATTAAGTAATCCAAATCTTGCAAAAGCATTTATCCAAGACCTAAAAGATGGTAAGTTAGATGCAGAACAATTAAAGAAATATATTGATGAAATACCAGAATCCAAAACATTTGATTTGCAAATTAAACTTTCTACAAGAGAAGGCCAAGAAGAGGAATTTGATAAGTTATTTAGCAAGGCTATGGAGTATTATGACTTGCTAGAAGGTAAGATTGAGGATGATTTTGAGCCATTACTTAAAAATGCTCAGGATGCTATTGATAAGACTCAAGAAAAAATTGACGGCATAAATGAAGAAATACAAGATTATCAAGATAATATCGATGCAAAACAAAGAAAGATTGAGTTAGAAATAACACGACCAATAGACATATTACAGAAAGAATCATCAGATTTAGGTAATGATCTTGATTTGATGAATAGAAGTGCTGATGAAATAACTAAGAGATATGATGAGCAAGCAGATGCTTTAACAAAAGTATTTGAAATAAATTCAAGAATTGCAAATCAACAAAAGCAACAACTAACACTTGCAGATGCCTTATCTCAAGGTGATATTTCTGCAGCAGCCGCAGCAGCACAAGAAATGAGAGCATCCGATATAGAGGCAATGAAAGAGGATCAATTAGGAGTTTTGGGTGCTGCAAAAGATCAACAGATTGCAAATCTAAGAAGTAAAGGTGGGCTAACTAGATTACAAATAGAAAATCGTCAGTTTGCAATTAGCCAGCAGGTGTATGAACTTGAAAAGAAACGAGACGCTCAGTTATTAGAGATTAGACAAATTGAAGATAAGATTTATGATATAAAGGTTGGAAGATTAAAACTTGCACAAGATGAATTAGATTTGGCTAATAAAACTTTAAAAGATTATCAAAAGCAAAGAGATGCTGCTATAGAGGCAGTAGACAGACAACGTGAGGTATGGAGAGACGCCAAACTTGCAATTGGATTTGCAAGAATAGATGCTGGATATTATAATGATGTTATTGAATTTTCAAATACTCTTGTTAATTTAATGAAAGACGGATGGCTTGGAGTTGGAGATGCTATTCTTGCTGCTGTTTCTGCTCTTGCTCTTTATAACGCAGGGCTTACCAAAAAGCCTCTTACTTTTGAGCAAGCACAGGCACAGGCTCAAGGAACTTTAACTGGATATCTAGATAATTTCTATACTCAACTTGGAAATAACGATCAAAAGATAGTCGACCTAGAACTTAAGATTGCAGAAGCAATGGAAAGAGGAGAAGACACTACAGCATTAGAGGCAGAATTAGCAGCATTAAGAGCATCAACTGAAGTCCTAGCAGATAATATGTACGATGTGGGGACTGCACTTAGTAATGTTGATGATGCAACAACAATAGCAGGAATTAATGCAGCAGTTTCTCAGGCTACCAGTGTTGTAAAAAATCCTTATGGAGATATAGATATTGAATATGATGGACCATACTGGGTTCCTGGAGATGGTGAGGGTGGAGCAGGAGGAAATTTTGTTCAGGTAGCCGCTAAGGGCGGTATTATAAAACCAAGATACCTTCGTAAAGGTGGATTAACAGGATCACTATATCGTTCAATGGGTGGAACAATACCACGTTTCTTAAATGGTGGATTTGCTAGAGGTACAGATACTGTTCCAGCAATGCTAACTCCAGGCGAATTTGTTATGAGCAGGTATGCGGTCAACACTCATGGCATAGATAAAATGAGGGCAATTAATAGTGGAGGCTCGATAGGAGACTCAGTGTATAATTATAGTATTAATGTCAATGTTAAGTCTGATGCAAACCCTGATGAAATTGCACGGGCAGTAATGACGCACATTAAGCAGGTAGATTCAAAGAGACTTAGAGGAGCAAACTTATAATGTCAACGCTATCGTATATGACAGGTAGGAAAAAGTATCAAAGGCCACAAGCAATGCTTTGGGCCAATAATTCTGGTACATTGGTTTCTGCTCCAAAAGAAGGAGATCCAGATTTTAAAGTATATGTTCCTAATGGATTAGAGATAGGACAAAATCCAGGTTCAGAAACAGATGAATCTGTATACAATCAATTTCTAATTTTATCTGACGATAATAGAAGTTCATTAGATTTTAATACTACGAGAATTGAAACAAGAGAAAGAATGATTAATGGAAGAATGAGATCTTATCATATTGCTGATAAGTTACAACTTTCAACATCTTGGCAAATGCTACCATCACGATCATATTTTACTGTACCAGATTTTAATGCTACAACAGGAATTTCTCCAAATAATGGATATGGATTAAGTACTGGAGCAGATTTACAGTATACAACAGATGGTGGAGCAGGTGGAGTAGAAATATTAGACTGGTACGAAAATCATCAGGGTCCATTTTGGGTTTATTTATCATATGATAAATATTCTAATTTTGGAAAAGATTCTAAAGCATATGGACACTTAGGGCAATATAGTCAATTGATGCAAATGT
>Ga0129336_10002230_pt1 | contig 11960 bp, 7 predicted proteins | sample CPB6_02_DNA_FD_96878 | JGI IMG/M metagenome (GOLD analysis project Ga0129336, IMG submission 96878) | Freshwater to marine salinity gradient microbial communities from Chesapeake Bay, USA - CPBay_Sum_0.6_0.2_DNA | ecosystem: Environmental > Aquatic > Marine > Coastal | place: USA: Chesapeake Bay...
AACCTGAACCATCAAGAAACTCCACAGGTATCGATCCCTCTGCTAGATTCAGATACGATAGAAGCGATTCCAATTTGATAAGCGGAGTTGTAGATGTTACTTCTTCTGATGACTTGAGAGTTGTTTACAAAAACACGCCCAGATTAGAGATAGGAAGAGTGGTAAAGTTTTCCGACACCTCTGTTTCTATAAACAGAAACGCAGGAACTAATTCTTCTTTAGGTTATAATAACTTTTTATTAGCAAAAGCCTTTATAAGTGATAATAGAAATGGTAAAATAGTATTGACGCCAGATACAAAACAAGTATTTATACAAGATACAAATTTGAACCAACAAGTAGATTTTTTTGAGGATGATCAAACTTAATGAGTATAAAAGCGCCAATATACGCAATTAGTTCTTCAAATGATAGTGGATACTCCTCTGTATTCACAGCCAATGGCTTTGACAAGCCTTTAGCTATTTACGGGCATCATGAAGACAACTTGATGCATCAAGACGCTTTTTTACAATCTCCATTCACTAATCAGCATGTTGGTGGTTTCAAACACAGGCACGTTCCAATAAATACTGGAAGTGATAACGATTACAATAGAATTGAGTCCATGGCAATAAAAGCCTATGCTGGATCAATCTACATTTTTAATCCTCAAAACAATTCAGCAGGGTTTCCAACTCTGACTTATGATGCAAACATACCTTATTCAATTGTTCCGAGAAATGTATGGACAAAAAGACCAGTAAACATAGCCAACATTTTTTATGACACATCTTCTGTTGTTTTGGGAAATTATACTAAAAGTTATCAATTTTTTCAAACAAGCAACAGAGCAGCCAATAATTTTGCTTTTGTTGAGAGAAACGGCTACAGCGTTACAAACCAAGAAACCTTACTAAACTCTGGAACCTATGACTATACTTTACCTCTCAGATCTCTTCCTAATGGCACATTTGATCAGTCAGTAATTGTGGAAAAGTTTAGCGCCCCCGGCGGTGCAGAAGTTATGTCAGAGGGCTTCTTGGATGTTTATTCGGGTCAGTTTTCTGTTTATAATGCTCTGCCATACAGAAATTTGCGCTCTAGAAGACCCTATTTAATTTCTTCTAGTATTCCAATGAGTTCTTGGGGCGGTTATGAAAGCGGGTCAACAACAATTGCCTCCATTCATAAAGTCAATCAAAATCCAAGAAGAATAATGGTTTATAGTAATGTTGTGACCCCAACTTACGCCACTTCTTCGGAAAAAGATGATGCCTTTAGGAACCACTCAATTCCAAGAACAGATTCGCAATACACATGGATTACAGCTTCAATAAACACAACAACAGACCAAAGTACTTTGTTTTTTCTAAATGTTCTTTCCATGTCCGCAGACATTGTTTTATTTTCAAGCGCCTCTGTTATGGACGGAATTTTCAGTGTTTATGGTTGGCCAACATGGAGACAAATAAGAAATTACGAAAGAACAAGTGTTACCTACCTAAGAAGAAATAATTTGTTTGGGGATCTATCTAGTATAAACAGCTATAACAGAGCAACCAATTTTATTGTCTCAAATTATAAAACAGTTACACCCATGACAATAAAGTATAAACCAACAGTTGCTATAGTGGCTTCTAGAGAAGTTTGAGGATAAAAATGGCGATTATAAAAGACAATACAATAAACAAAAAATACAGATTGGTTTTTACTAATGATAATAATTTTTGTTCTATGCCGACTTATTTTTATGATCAAGCTTCCAACAAGTTTCAGGCATTTTCTGATGACACAAACTTTCGTTTGAAGAACAAAGACAATACATTTTTAACACAACTTGCCGATCTAGAAAAACAAAGAGAAGATGGTTTGCAGAATAACATAAATGTTATGACTGTAACAAACGCGCAAACAATCTTCCCAAGAGAAGAAAATACATTTCTTAGTGGAACATTGAAAAGGGAAAACTTTTCTTTTCCTTGGAAAGATCTCTACTCTGATAGATACAATAAGGTTTCTTCTTCTCAACTAGATGCAGCGACCACAACTTTTCAATCAACCACCAGCAACTTATTTGCTTACTGGCCAATGGATAGCCACGATAGAGATTTTTATTCATCTCCTTCAATTTCGGTCAGACAAGGCGAATTGATGTTCAAGTACCCTTATAGTGCAATAAGCGTCGGCGGCTATAATCTTTTACATGCTAGATTCGGAAGAAATCTTAGCGCCTCAAACACCCCAGATAACTCAGTTCAAGAACAGGCTGGCAGGGGTCCATTTCCAAACTCTTATTCATCTTTTACACAAGACATTGGTTTAATTTATAAAAATTATTCTATCTTGCCAGAGTATGTGATGGGCGATTATGTAAGAAACGCATTAGTATCTGGAACCAGCATTTACTCTGATAGTTTCAACGAATTATCTCTAAAGGGTACGTCTTCCTTGGCTAATGATTACTTTTTGGAAAGATACGTACACAGCGACTATGTTGATTCGATAAATCAAACATCAAATCTTTTTCCAAAACATAAACTGAGCGAGCTAAACTTAACAGTTCATGGAGTCAAAAAATTAACTCCCTATGACGGATTTTATCCCGTTCAAAGAACAATGCAGTTATCAACGCTGTTTTCTCAATCTATAGCTCCGACAACAACTTTAACCGGCTCTCAATCAACTTTCAGAACTGTGAGCAACAATGTTTTTTCTAGAGGTCTTTATAATTCAATAAGAGCAGGCATTGCTTGTGACATGCCAATTTATAAATCTGGTAGCAGTTTTTCTGATTATGGATACGACAGGGTTCCATTTTATGCTCTAATGAATCCAAATTCTTACATGCAAAAAGGGTATCAAATAAGAGACATTGAGCCTCATGACGATCTAAACAGAACAACCTCTATTGTTGATTCTACAGCAAGCCTAGGACAATCTGATCTAATTTATGATTTAGCAATGAATAACTTTATTGCCGAAGTGACAAATTTTTTCATAAATAACACAAAGCTGACTTCAATTACATCTGCGCCAAATGAACAATGGAAATTTGATTTTGGAAAGTACAGCAAATTTTCTATGAACATTGTACTTTCTAAAGATGCTGATTTTACAAATCATGATGCCGTTGGTTACTACGGTTTTCCTCATCATCAGTATGCGTCCCCCTATTATGTTTTGTCGGGTTCTGATTCTACTAATTTTTGGGATGCATCATACGCCGACATGCAAATAGCTCCTAGCGCGTCTTGGAAACAAAATAGAGCCACAGCAACAATTACATTTGATGCAACAGCTTGGTCAACAGCACTAGATGTTGTAAACCAAATACAAATTCCTACGATAAGAGACATACTTACATACAGCACAGTTACGTTTAATAATGAAAACATACAGTACATCAATTCTCCTTACATAACTAGCGGCTCATTTATGCCCCTAAGTTCTTCAGTTGAGTTGTTCAATTATTCAACAAGAACCTCAAGATGGAACATAAATACTATTTGGGAATGTCCAGTACACAATTTTGTTGGAGTTACAACCTACAACTCAGCTAGTGTCAACGGAGGAAATGGTAATTCCGCTGGAGATGTTCACAGAGGAATTTGGCACCAATACTCGACAAATACTCGTTCGGGTCTAAATTTGTTGCTTGAGTATACAAGTTCATCTGGCAGAGGAGCCACTACAGGGTCTTTGATAGAGGCTTGTGGATTTTCAATAGAACCTCAAAGGGTTGGAAATTTAGCGGACAGAAAAAACATTTCAGAGTATGTGGTGGCTATACCCTATGTTGTAGATAATTGCGAAGTAGAAACATACTTCAAAATTCCATTAGATAAGTTTGAGGAGCAGTATCGTTTGGCAGAAGATACAACGGAAGACAACTCCATTAGGGATCTAATCAGAAAATCTAGAAACTGTGTGTTGCCCCCAAGGCTAAACTTTGTTCAGTATAGAGACAGAACAAATAGAGAAATTTTAGATGAAGGCGATTACGGTAGAGTTTTACCTCCATTCGCCATGTACATTTTTGAGTTTTCTTCAACACTTACGCGACAAGATTTATCTGACATTTGGCAGGGTGTCAGTCCAGCTATTTCAAACGTTTCAGAGCAACAAAGTTTGAGCATAAGACATGCAATTGATGACAATCAAGTTATAAACCCAAGCAATCTAAGCATGTTTGATAGTAAGCTACCTGAAAACATAAGATTCAAAGTATTCAAAGTAAAAGCCAGATCCTTGAGCAACTATGAACAACTAAAACAAAAAAGTGTTGGGGAACCTGTTCAGCATCATGAACCAGTTGTCTATAACTGGCCATACGACTATTTTTCTTTGATTGAGATGGCGAAGGTTGACATAGAAATGTCCTATGAAAAAGAAAAAGAAACCAATCGGTAAACTAAATACTATAGGGTGATAAATGGAATTCTTTAATCAAAAAGAAGAAGTGCTAGAAGTTATTCTAACCAAAAAAGGTAAAGAGCTTTTATCACAAGGAAAATTTAAGCCTTATGGTTACAAGTTCTTTGATGAAAAGACGCTTTATGAAGCCCCGATACAAGAAACACAGAATGGCATTGTAGATAGAATCAAGAACACTCCTTATCCCAAAAGCCCAATGCCCGTACAAATTTATACAAAAGGCAAGCCAAACAATCCAATTCCAAACATTATTGCCCCTTATGGTTTTTTCAATAAGGCAGATCTAAACAACGAGTTAGGTCAAAGTGATCAATTTTCTGAGTATGCTCCTTCGTGGAACATACAATTCTTAGAATCCTCTGGAACTTACGCTGCTTCTTATTTGTCTGCAAGCATAAATAATTCGGCAGAGATAAACGAGTTTACCCCTCAGTTTTCTGTAAATGTAAATTACAAGTTGGCTTTAATTTATGCTTACTATGATAGTAAAATAGATAAATACTTTTACACCGACGATTACAAAGATAAATTTAACTTTGTTCAATTAGTTTTACAAAAAAACACAGACGATGTATTTATAAAAGCTATTGAAAATAATTCGTTTTTAGAGACACAAAAACAAGAATTGTCTCTAGAATTGTATGAATACCTAAATGTAAATGGTATAGGACAAGAGTTAAAGCCAATCAACATGGAAGCGAAAGAAGAGGACTCTTACTCAAAATACTTTACAATTTCATTTGATGATGTAGCGGAACAAGAGAGCGCAGAAAACACCAAGAACATTTACAAGGCTGAAACAGAAGATGTTTGCTAATCAACTAATCGTAATAAACGATTCAAATTTTTTGACTTATGCAAATGAAGCAGAAATGCTTTCTTATGAATTACAATACAACAAAGCGATAATAAAAGGTCGTCTAGGCATTGATAAGCAGTTCCTTACCGATAATAAAACGATACTAAGAGTTTGTTTCACACAAACCCAGCCATCTAACGAGCAGATACTAAACCCACAACAGTTTGTTTATAATAACTTAGAGGGCACAATAGACGATCTGAATTTTTCTCAAAGAATTATTCTTGATCCAGAGTTTACAGTTGAAGTTCCGCACTCAATAACGGAATTTGAAAATGTTACCATCTTCTTTTCTTTTGTTACATCTGGAGAGCCAACGAGTCAAATAAACTATTATTCGAACACAATTTCGTTGATTGCGTCAAGCGTTCTAATGAATTCATCAGAAGTGTCTGATAAAACTTATCCCTCGGTATTTTTTGATGATAGATTTTTGATTGGAACGACAGATTATTCTGCATACCAGAACGAGATCTATACTTCTCAACTTTTTCATACAATAGATCAACAAAATAGTTTTTATGCTACAATTTTCTACAACATTGAAAACTATTTGAGAGAAAAGGTCTGGTTCAAAAACCTTTTTATTTTTCCAAAATTCTACGATTACTTTCTTGCAAATTATTTGATAAGTGTTTCTGCGGTTCTAAAGAAAGATAGTTTCACTTTGCCGCTTCAAGTAATTCCTCAAAAAAATGTATTTGTATCTAGCCTAATAAAAAATGACTCATTGTTGATGAGATCTGATAACATCGACACAGAAAAATACAATAATGGTCTTATTGATGTAAGAATAAAATACAATGAAAGTAGTATTGATTACATACAAAACATTATAATTCCCTTTATAGATGAAACAAAAAAGAACTTGAAAGTAGGTCTTATTAGTTCTGCTGCGTTTGATCTTCTTATGTACTATAAGCTGGTCAAAGAATTCAGAACAAAAGACGGCTCTCTTTCTTCCTTGCTAAGTTTTCAGAGCCTCAATACAGAGATGCTGATCAATCAAAACAATGTAGATCGCTTGCTAGAGATTGCCTACTATACAAAAAATAAGTTAGTTGATTTGATTTATGATGTTACTGCTGAAAATAGATTTGATAGAGAAGTAGTTATAAACGTGAAACAGCCAGTTGATCTAAATTATAGAAATGCAAAAATAAATTTTATTTCGCAAGATAGTCTATCAGAAGACTTTCCAACATTTGCAATTAATAATTTCTCTTCTTCATTTAATCAAGAATGTGCGAGATACTTTCCAGAAGGAAACTTTTCTGTCAACAATGTTCCTATCTTGATAGACGATCTGCCAGTTTCTTATTCGCCAAACAACATTACGTTGGATAGAACAGAAATTTTACAGAACAACATAAACTTTAACTCTTATTTACAAAAGCCCATAGAAGAACAAGCCAAGACTGATTATTCTTATCAGTTTGCAAAAGTATGTTCTTATTTCAACCTAAATAGAGAAGCTTATAAGGTTCAACAAGATAATTTCAAAGGTTTACTAAAAAGCAATCTTGTCTATAACAACGTAGAAATTTTTGAAATAAACGATCAGATTCCTAGACAAAAAGCCTTTGTATCTATCAAACAGGACGATCCTCGTTCTTACAATACATTTCCAGAAAACTATTCAAACGATGCATGTATTGATGCTCCTACCGTTATATTGCCAACCAATGTCGAAACAATGGTCGTCAAACAACTAACGCCAGAAAATCTAGCAAATAACTTGACGACAAATAAAACTTTTATAAATTCAAATTCGTATGCAAATAACTATTCAAACATAGGCATAACAAACGATTTACCAGTTCAGGTTCTTTATCCTCTATCTCAGTTTGTTGAAAGAACAAACAAACTTTTTGAGGCAACTGAACCAGTAATAAATGATGCCAAGTTGTTTGGTATTTTTTATTTAAATTTCAAAGTACTTGGGCAAGTAGAATACATGCAGGATCTAACAAAAGGCATGTTTTCTATTTGGCAACCACTTACTCTTAGTTCTTTATCCAATCTACAAACTGGACAAAGAGTATTTTGTCGTTTAAATTTTTATAACGATTCTGCTATAAAAATAACCGAGCAAACTTTTGATGCTTTTTCTATTTATAACAAGTACTTTTATTTAGAGGCATAAAAACAGAATGGCTAATTTTACTACGAACATAGAAGCCGGTATTCAAGAAGCCTTTGATAAAAATGGCGCGGTACAAATAAAGCCTCTTTATATTAATAATGGAACCTCTACGAAACCATTTTTTAGATCAAGCAACGTTTTTCAAGCCAATAAAACAAAAAATTTACCAACGAATTATGTGCAAATTTCTGTAGAAGATCAGCTTGCAGATTTTTCTTTATACGGAACACAAACAAAAGAAATAGAAAAATACTTTAGTGAAGTAGCCGACTTTGCTTATCAAACAATAACCAGCCCGGCGGTCGGAGAACAAAAGTTTTTTTCTGACCTGTTGGATTCTGCATCTAAAGAATTTAGCAATGCAAGCATTATTATAAAACCCTATCTTTTTTCTACATTTCAATCTCCTCTTATTCCGTTTTCAATAACAAAAGCGAAACCTCTTTTTCTAACAGGGAAAGAATTTAATTACAAAATTTGTGATGCTTTTATAAAAGTTTCAAAAAACACACAATTTCAAACTATTTTTGTTTATCACGACATACTAACTAATAATAAAAAAATACCAGATTTTTTTGATTCACAACTAAAAGAAGATCTTTCGTATCTACAAATTTCTGTAGTTCTTGAGTTTACGAAGGACGTTCAAAAAATAAAATTCTATGTTATTCCGCAACAATTATCTTTTGAAACTATAAAAGTTCCTTTATTCGGTGGCGGCTTTATTGAAGCGCCATCTTCTACTGCAAAGCCTTTATTTGAAACTAAATTTTCTAATAAGTTGTTTCCTCCAGTTATACCAAACGTAAACATAACTTCTTATCAAAACGTAAACAACAAAGTTATTATGTTTTTGAGTAAAAACTTGGGACCATTTATTTCTTATGCTAATGAACCTGCTTTCTTTACAAAAGAACAATTTGATCAATCTAAACAAATAATAGAAAAGAAAAAAGGTCTGACTTACGAGCCTAATCTTATTTATTCTTTTAGTCAAAATAAAGAAAGATACTTTGTTATTTATAGAACCGAGACAAGACCAAAAAATTATTCTGGCATCATAAAAGAACAAAATGTGATAAGACGGCTTGACATAACAAAGCTACAAACCTCTTTGTTAGATACAGTTTCCCCCAATACAAAATACTATTATTGTTTTAGAGTCGAAGACATAGACGGTGTTGCCTCAGACGTTACATTAATTTATGAAATAGAAATTGTGGATGAAAGCGGCACAATCTACATGAAGCAAAATGTTTTCAAACCAGAAAAAATAAAAACCTTCAAAAAAACTTTGCCCTTTGAAAACAGAACAAGAATTTCACCTACAAGCTTGCAAATAAAAATTCCAGACAATCTTATTAATGTTTTTCCAGAAATTGTAGGCTCTGTTAAAGTTCCATTATCTGGTGTTGGTGGCGGTTTTATTGATTCACCTGTTTTTGGAGAGAAGAAAATCGCAGTATCAGCAGTAAAACAACAAGATTTTATTGTTTCCAATTCTGTTTTTGATTCAAACAAGCAATTCAAAGCCAGAATACAAAGCTTGAATTCAAAAAAGAAATTTGATCTAAACATAAATTATAATATAGAAATAGTTGAGGGTATAAAAGCCCTAAGTGAATCTGGCATTGTTAAAGAGTTTGAAATCTTACAGACACAAGAAATCAAGCTGCCTCCAAAAAAATAGGTAGTTTTATTTTAAGTAACTATTTATAAAGAAATAGGAGAACAAAATGGCTTTTTTAGATAATAACATTATAACACTTGATGCAGTTTTGACAGACATAGGCAGAAAAAGATTGGCACAAGGCAATGGTTCCTTTCTTATTTCTCAATTTGCCTGTGGTGATGACGAAATAAATTATGGGTTGTACAACCCCAACAACACAAGTGGTTCTGCCTATTATGATCTAAACATTCTACAAACACCAGTGTTTGAGGCAGTAACTAATTCAACCACAGCATTAAAGTATAATTTAATTACGTTCTCTGATAATCCAAAAACTTTATACATGCCCGTGCTAAAACTCAATACAATTAAATCTGGAAAAGCTCAATTCAGTGGCTCCTATGTTGTCGTATCGAACGATACTGCCTATACAACAATAGTTGGTTCTTCTAACACGAATCCATTGACTAACTACGCAGGTTTTACAGATGGTAGAGGTACCACAACAGTCAATCCAACTGGCGCTCCTACTTTCTTGGTAGAAGTAGATCAAGGTATTGATAATGCAGGCGCTCCCGGTGGTGCAAGCGGCGTTTTATCTACTGACTTGACCGAAACGCAGTTTGCTCTGTACATGAATAATTTATTTCTAGAACCAGTTGATTCTGCTGGTGTGCCTGCGACCTCTATTGTTGCAAACACTCAAGGGCTATTGACAGTTACACAAACTGGAATTTTCAATACGGTTGATAATACTTCCATTTATAATTTCACTGCTGACATAGCCCCCAACTATTTCACTTCCGCCCCAGTAAACAATCTTTCCCCAATAGCCGGTCCAAAAGGCTCTGCTTTCCAGTTTGGTTTGAAAGCTTCTACAACTTTGCTAAATAATTTAAGTTATTACTTTACAAAGTATGGCGCATCACAAACTAATTTTGCTGGAGTTACAGGACTCAACGTAAAAGTTATTAGCACAACTGTAAAAGTAAAAGGTATGACATTGGGTTATGAATTGTCCCTGCCAATACAATTAATTGCACAACTATAAGATGGAGTAAAAAATGGCTAACGTTTATAAACCAATTGGTGACTTTTCACAAGTCAAAACAGATTTAAATGAAAGTATTACAGTTACTAGCTCTGTAACCTTAGGATACTCTTTGAATAACTGGAAAACATTTACTCATGGAATGTTCACTTCTGTTTATGATTATCCATACCTAAGCTCATCTGCAAACCAGTTATACGACATAACTTTTGCCGTAAGAAGCGGGGCAGCGTTTCAACCATCTTCAAGCGCTCAATACTACCAACAAAAATTTAATTTATACACAGAGTATGAACAAGTTTTGACTGGCTATAACTCAAGTGGCTCATTGATTCCTCTAAACGCTAGCGGAACTTTGACTCCTGCAACTACTGATTACATCAACTATCCTCTTATTATAAATTTCTCAAGGCTTTTGACAAAAGATGAAATCAAAAAAGGTACATTTAGTTTGGTAATAGACGGAACTGGTAGCTGGACAGATACTTTATCTAATTCTAATAGTTTTATTACCTTGAGCGATGTTGGCGCAACAGGTTCTAACCCAGTATTTATAAATAATTCTCCAGCAGGCGAATATGCCATTCTTTATTCTGGTTCCGCAGCTACAGCGGGAAATGAAAGAGGTTTGATTTTCTATCAAGCTGGCATTGCAGTCATTGATACTTATAAATTATTTCCAAGCTCAACTTTCCAGTTTACTTCAGCAAGCACAGGCTATAGAAAAGTAGAAGATTCTATTGTTTCTTCCTCAATTGATCAAATAGCTTCAGGAAGTATTAGAAGAATTAGTTCTATTTCTTTTAACAACACAACAGAACTAAACTCTACAATTTATTTCTGTAGACTTGGTTTCAATGATTTTAATTTTAGTTCTAATCCATCTTATTTAAGTTCAAGCCAAGTTATAGTTAAAAATAACAACGCCGAAAACGATTCCGCCGCTTACGTAACAACGATAGGCTTGTATTCCCCTGCAAATGAATTGCTCGCTGTTGCTAAACTGTCTCAGCCAGTAAAGAAAACTCCAGCAGAAGAAATTACTTTCCGTGTAAGATTGGACTATTAATACATTTTGTTTGTAAAACTAGTTATAATAAATGTATAAATTCAAACAAAATGACATTTTCTATAACACTGTTACAACGTATCCAAAGTATGTTGTAACAGCCTATAGCGGAAGCAGCAACATAAACAATGAAATAACAGAAGGAACTAACAAGCTTTCTGGAGCTATAAACTTTTTTGAAACATCTAATTTCGTATCGGCTTCTGGCGAATGGATCATAAATGACAAAACATTTGTGAGTGGAAACGTAATACTTACGCCAGTGACTTTTTCTCAGTCACAAGTCACTGCGTCCATTTCTAGAAGTTTTATCCGCAAAAGCGGAACGCAATACGATCAACAATACACCACGAATAAAGCTGCCTTCAAAATACTCTCTGCGGCAAATACAATAAATTATTATAATGTTTTGAGTAAATACTATAATGCAAGCTACTTTCTAAACACAGCAAGCTTACCAGCAAATTCTGTTTTGCCAATTCCCAATTATTTACCATCAAGCTCTACAGCGACGTTGAACCCCGCGACAGACATAAACATAATAGAAATTCCATCCGTTTTTTATGGTCGCTCAATAAACCCCGGAACAGTAGATTTACAGTTTTACATCACTGGAACCTTAGCTGCTCGAGCGCAAGACGTAACTCTAAATGGAGAATTAATTCAAACAACTGGTTCTACACCCGGAAGTATTGTTGGTATTGTGTTGTATAATGAAGGGCTGCTGCTTATACCTGGAAGTAGCTC
>Ga0129336_10002231_pt1 | contig 11956 bp, 5 predicted proteins | sample CPB6_02_DNA_FD_96878 | JGI IMG/M metagenome (GOLD analysis project Ga0129336, IMG submission 96878) | Freshwater to marine salinity gradient microbial communities from Chesapeake Bay, USA - CPBay_Sum_0.6_0.2_DNA | ecosystem: Environmental > Aquatic > Marine > Coastal | place: USA: Chesapeake Bay...
AGGTTTCACAAGATGATTTCCTAACAAACATTCCGAGTGACCTCACAAGAACATCTACCTATTTGTTGCATCCTGTTTTCAATTCTCATCACAGTGAAAGTAAAATGATGCGATATATTAAATCGCTCGAGAACAAAGACTTATCGCTCAATACCTCAATGATTTCACTTGGAAGTTGCACCATGAAATTGAATGCTGCTTCAGAAATGATGCCATTGAGCTGGGGATGTTGGTCATCCATCCATCCATTTGCTCCATTGAATCAGACGAAGGGATATCATCAAATCATTGATGAACTTTCCAAATACCTCTGTGAAATAACCGGATTCGATGCATGCAGCTTGCAACCCAACAGCGGCGCCCAGGGCGAGTATGCTGGTTTGCTTACCATCCGTGAATATCATTTGTCTAGAGGTGATCACCAAAGAAATGTGATGTTGATTCCAATTTCTGCGCATGGTACCAACCCTGCATCTGCAGTCATGGCAGGCATGAAAGTTGTTGTTGTGAAGGCATTGGAGAATGGCTACATCGATGTAACCGATTTCAGGGAAAAAGCAGTGCAATTCAGCGACACGCTTGCCGGCACCATGATTACCTATCCAAGTACATATGGAATTTTTGAAGAGACCGTAAAAGAAATTACTGATATTGTTCATCAGCATGGCGGACAGGTTTACATGGATGGCGCCAACATGAATGCACAGGTTGGACTTACATCGCCAGGTTTGATCGGTGCAGATGTCTGTCACCTCAACCTTCATAAAACATTTGCTATCCCGCATGGAGGCGGTGGCCCAGGTATGGGCCCTATTTGTGTGAAATCACATTTGGCACCTTTTTTACCAGGACATACATTCAACAATGATCAAACACTTGATACAGCCAAGGGGAATGTTGCAGTGAGTGCCGCACCATTCGGAAGTGCAAGCATATTGTTGATCAGTTATGGATATATCAGAATGCTTGGAGAAGAAGGATTGAAGCAAGCAACTGCAGTTGCCATTCTCAATGCCAATTATATGCGTGCAAGATTACAGAAGCATTATGATATGCTCTATTTGGGGAGCAATAATACATGTGCACATGAATTCATTGTTGATCTTCGTCCTTTTAAAAAATCAGCCGATATCGAAGCAGAAGATGTTGCAAAGCGTTTGATGGATTATGGGTTTCATGCTCCTACTTTAAGTTTTCCAGTTCCTGGTACAATTATGATTGAGCCTACAGAGAGTGAGGACAAGCAAGAGTTGGACAGATTCTGTGACGCGTTGATTTCCATCCGTCATGAAATAAAAGAAATTGAAGATGGAAAAGTAGAGAAGCAAAACAATTTGTTGAAAAATGCACCGCACACACAATACGTTATCATCAGCACTGAGTGGGACAAAGCCTATACAAGAGAGCAGGCTGCCTTTCCATTGCCGTATTTAAAATTGAATAAATTCTGGCCAAGCATCTCCAGGGTGAACAATACCTATGGTGACAGAAACCTGGTATGCACCTGTGAGCCTGTCAGCAGCTACGCGGAGTAAGCCATGCTTTTTTTATTGAATGTGTAGAAAATTTGACGATTTATTGCTCTTTTTGTCTTAAATTCACCATGAGCTTGCCCCTGTATTAGATAATTTCCATCTTTACAGCCTATTTATTAGAATTTTTAAAAAAACTGCTTTCTTATGGCAAGAAACCGGGGATTGTATCGTTCAGCTTTCGAAAGAGATGCCTGTGGAATTGGCTTTGTAGCCAACATCAAGGGAAATAAAAATCATCAGGTTGTTTCAGATGCATTGACCATTTTGGAAAACATGGAGCACAGAGGTGCCTGTGGCTGCGAAAGCAATACGGGAGATGGTGCCGGGATCTTGATTCAAGTTCCACATGCATTTTTCTTTGACGAATGTTTAAAGGCAGGAGTTCATTTACCTCCATTTGGAAAGTATGGAGTTGGATTTATTTTTTTTCCAAAAGAAATCAGGCTGCGTGAAGAATGCAGAGATATTTTCAGCAGAGCGGCTGAGCAATTGGGGTTGGAAATTCTCACATGGAGAAAGGTACCGGTGAATCCAGCGGACATTGGGTTTACAGCAAGATCAGTTGAACCCGAAATGGAACAGGTATTCGTTGCTTGTCCTGATCATATCAACGATCCCATGGCTTTCGAGAGAAAGCTTTTTATTCTCAGAAACTATGCAAGTCACCTGATCAACAACTCAGTGAAAAAAGATCCAATTGGATTTTATATCTCCTCGCTTTCATATAAAATCATTGTATACAAAGGCCAGCTGACAAGCCTCCAGGTTAGATCTTACTTCCCTGACTTGAACAACAAAAAAGTAGTGAGTGCATTGGGATTGGTTCACTCCCGTTTTGCAACGAATACATTTCCTTCCTGGAAACTTGCACAGCCTTTCAGGTTCATTGCACACAATGGCGAAATCAATACACTGCAAGGAAATTTAAACTGGATCAAAACAAATGAAAAAGGATACACATCTCCCTACTTTACAAAGGAGGAAATGGATATGTTGCTTCCCATTGTTTCATCCGGGAACAGTGATTCAGCCAGCTTGGACAATATGATTGAGTTGCTCACCATGACAGGCAGATCTTTGCCGCATGTAATGATGATGCTGATACCGGAAGCCTGGGATGGAAATGAACAAATGGATCCTGTAAAAAAAGCTTTTTATGAATTCCATGCTTCCATGATGGAGCCATGGGACGGACCAGCTTCGATTTCTTTTACTGATGGAAGAATGATTGGTGCAACATTGGACAGAAATGGATTGCGACCATCTAGGTATTGTGTAACATCGGATGACAGGGTCATCATGGCTTCTGAGACTGGAGCATTGCCCGTGGATCCATCCCTCATCATTGAGAAGGGAAGATTGCAGCCCGGCAAAATGTTCATTGTTGACATGGAGGAAGGCAGAATCATCAGCGATGAGGAACTCAAGACAACCATCTGCGGACAAAAACCTTATGCGGATTGGTTGAATAAATATAAAATCAGGTTGAATGAATTGCCTGAACCAAGGGTGATGTTTACACACCTCGAACATGATCAGGTATTCAAATACCAAAAAACTTTCGGTTATACTTCTGAAGACTTAGAGCATATCATTGCGCCCATGGCCATGGATGGAAAGGAGCCTGTTGGTTCAATGGGAACAGACACCCCACTTGCTATTTTGAGTGATGAGCCTCAGCACCTCAGCAGTTATTTCAAACAATTGTTTGCGCAGGTTACCAATCCCCCGATTGATCCCATCAGAGAACGGCTGGTCATGTCACTCGCCACATTTGTTGGCAACAATGAAAACATGTTGCAGGAAAATCCTATGATCTGTCATACTGTTGCATTGAAACATCCGGTATTGACCAATCATGATCTGGAAAAAATAAGAAGTATTGACACCGGTATTTTCCAGGCTAAAACGCTTCAATGTTATTTCAGGTCAGATGGGAAACCTGGTTCTTTGAAAAAAGCATTGGACAGAATTTGCCGCTACGCTGTAGATGCAGTGGAAGATGGATTTGAAGTGCTGATATTGCAGGACAGGGCGATTGACTCCGAACATGCACCTATCCCTTCCTTGCTTTCGACTGCTGCCATTCATCATCACTTGATCAGAAAAGGATACAGAGGAAAAGTTGGAATCATTGTGGAAGCTGGAGACGCATGGGAAGTACATCATTTTGCCTGTCTGCTTGCATTTGGTGCAACAGCTATCAATCCCTATCTGGCTTTGAGTTCGATCAGGGACATGAAACTCAGCGGAAAAATGCAAACCGAACTCGAATCAGAGCAGTTGAAAAAAAATTATATCAAGGCAGTAAACGAAGGCCTCCTAAAAGTATTCTCCAAAATGGGAATATCTACACTGCAGTCTTATCAGGGAGCACAAATTTTTGAAATCATTGGACTGAACAACGAAGTAGTTGACAAATATTTTACTGGTGCTGTTTCCAGAATTGAAGGAATGGGATTGGATGAACTCGCCAAAGAGGCTTTGGCAAAACATCGACTGGCATTTGCAAGGAAAACACTTCCTGTGGATCGTTTGCCCGTTGGTGGATTTTATCAGTGGAAAAGAAAAGGGGAATTCCATCTTTTCAATCCTCAGACCATTCATCTCTTGCAACATTCAACAAGAACAGGAGATTATTCAGTTTTTAAAAAATATTCCAAGTTGGTCAATGAGCAAGGAGAAAAAGCTTGCACATTGAGAAGCTTGTTTGAATTCAATCCAGTTCGTCCCTCCGTTTCAATAGATGAAGTTGAAGCAGCAGAAAGCATTTATAAAAGATTTGCAACAGGCGCCATGTCGTTTGGCTCTATCTCATGGGAAGCACACACAACGCTGGCCATCGCCATGAACAGGCTGGGTGCAAAAAGCAATACGGGCGAAGGCGGCGAAGATGAAATCAGGTATGAAAAATTAGCCAATGGTGATTCCATGCGATCATCCATCAAACAAGTTGCATCTGCCAGGTTTGGTGTAACAGCACAATACCTCACCGAGGCAGATGAATTGCAAATTAAAATAGCACAGGGTGCAAAACCAGGAGAAGGTGGACAATTGCCTGGACACAAAGTGGATGATTGGATTGGACGTGTGAGGCATTCAACACCAGGAGTTGGATTGATTTCACCTCCACCCCATCATGATATTTATTCCATTGAAGATCTTGCACAATTGATTTTTGATTTGAAAAATGCCAACCGAAAAGCAAGAATCAGTGTGAAACTGGTTTCAAAAGCTGGTGTTGGAACCATCGCAGCTGGCGTAGCAAAAGCAAAGGCAGATGTGGTATTGGTTTCAGGATATGATGGTGGGACAGGAGCATCCCCTTTGAGTTCGATCAGGCATGCAGGCTTGCCATGGGAACTCGGACTCGCTGAAGCCCATCAGACCTTGGTGAAAAATAAATTAAGAAGTCGAGTTGTTTTGCAAACCGATGGCCAATTAAAAACAGGCAGAGACATTGCCGTTGCAACATTGTTGGGTGCAGAAGAATGGGGTGTTGCAACAGCAGCATTGGTTGTTGAGGGATGCATCCTCATGCGCAAATGCCATTTGAATACTTGTCCAGTTGGGGTTGCCACGCAAGATCCTGAATTGAGAAAAAGATTCAACGGTGCTGCAGAATATGTAGTGAACTTCATACAATTTCTTACCAATGAACTTCGTGAGCTGATGGCAGAACTTGGATACAGGACTGTGGAGGAGATGGTAGGGCAAGTGGATGCATTGAAAATGCGCGAAGGTATTACCCATTGGAAATACAGCAAGTTGGACCTCTCCCCTGTTCTCTATAAAGAACCTGCTGATGTATATACTGGACTTTACAAGCAGGAAGAGCAGGATCATGGTATTTCATCAGTTATGGATTGGCAACTGATAGAACAATCAAAATCAGCCATAGAAGATGGACATAAAATTCGATTGGATAAGCCCATCAAAAATACTGACCGAACAACAGGCACTATGCTCAGCAATGAGATTACAAAAAAGTATGGTGCCATTGGGCTGCCTGATGACAGTGTGCACATCAAGTTTAATGGGACAGCGGGACAAAGTTTCGGTGCATTCAATACAAAAGGCGTAACACTTGAATTGGAAGGAGATGCGAATGATTATTTCGGCAAAGGACTCAGCGGTGCAAAACTGATTGTATACCCTGATAAAAGATCAAATTTTGTGCCTGAGGAAAACATAGTGATAGGCAATGTTGCCTTCTATGGTGCAACAGCAGGTAAAGCATTTATCAGAGGAAAAGCAGGTGAAAGATTTGCTGTCAGAAATTCGGGTGCAACGGCAGTAGTGGAAGGTGTAGGTGATCATGGATGCGAATACATGACCGGCGGAACTGTACTGATACTTGGGAAAACTGGCAGAAATTTTGCAGCTGGCATGAGCGGCGGTATTGCATACATATATGACTTACAAAATAGTTTCAAAGAAAACTGCAACCAGGAAATGGTTGATCTTGAAACAACTGACACTGAAGACCTGCATGTAATTGAACAATTGCTCAGAGAACACGTTGCATATACACAGAGTGCAGTTGCCAATTTCTTGTTGAATGATTTGGAGAACCAAAAACAACATTTCATCAAAGTTTTTCCGAGAGATTACAAGAAAGCATTGCAACAAAAAAAATCAACCAAAAAGGCAACCGTCAAATAATCATTCATGGGTAAACCAACAGGATTTTTAGAATTTACCAGGGTCAGTCCATCTAAACTGGAACCCAAAAAAAGAATTTCAAATTTCAATGAATTCGTGCAACCCTTCGATGGTGTTGAATTGAACAAACAAGCTGCAAGATGCATGAATTGCGGTGTTCCTTTTTGCCACAGTGGATGTCCGCTTGGAAATGTAATTCCCGAATTCAATGATGCAGTTTACAATGAGCGTTGGGATGAGGCGTACGAAATTCTTACTTCCACCAATAATTTTCCAGAATTTACCGGAAGGATATGTCCAGCTCCCTGTGAGAGTGCCTGTGTGCTTGGAATCAATCAGCCGCCCGTGAATATTGAAGAGATAGAAAAACACATCATAGAAATTGCATTTGAGAAAGGAATTGCCAAACCCAAGATTCCACCTGTTCGTTCTGGAAAAAAAATTGCAGTTATCGGTAGCGGTCCTGCTGGACTTGCAGCTGCAGCCCAACTCAATCAAGCCGGACATACAGTCGTTGTTTTTGAGCGTGATGAAAAACCAGGAGGATTACTTAGATATGGGATTCCCGATTTCAAACTGGAAAAAAATATCATTGACAGAAGAATTGCGTTGCTTGAGCAGGAAGGCATCGCATTCAGATGCAATGCCAATGTAGGCGTGAACGTCAATATGAATGATTTGCTCAGAGAATACCACGCCATTGTTCTTTCTGGAGGATCTACCGTTCCGCGTGACTTGAATGTAAACGGCAGAGCGCTGAAAGGCGTGTATTATGCCATGCAATTTTTAAAACAACAAAATAAATTGGTCGCAGGAAGCGATCCACTTGCAGGCAAGGACATTGAGAGCAATATCTTGGATGAATTGATTTCTGCCAAAGGGAAAAATGTAGTCGTCATTGGTGGTGGTGATACAGGAAGTGATTGTGTAGGAACATCCAACAGGCAGGGTGCGAAAACCATCACACAATTTGAATTGCTCCCCAAACCTCCCGATCATCGTTCTGACATCATGCCATGGCCAACGTATCCAATGGTATTGAAAACCTCTTCTTCGCATGAAGAGGGATGTGAAAGAAAATGGGCCATCGCTACCAAAGAATTTATTGGCGACAACAATGGAAATTTGATTGGAATTAAAACAGTGGAACTGGATTGGAAAATAGAAAATGGGAAACCTGCCAATTTTATAGAACGTGCAGGATCAGAAAAAATATTGGATTGCGAATTGGTATTGCTTGCCATGGGATTTGTTGCCCCCGAACAGAAGGGAATGATTGATCAACTAGAAATAGCTTTGGATGAAAGAGGGAATGTAAAAGCTTCGGAAAAAGAATTCAAAACCAATATCAACAAAATTTTTACATGCGGCGATATGCGCCGGGGTCAGTCGCTTGTTGTATGGGCCATCAGCGAGGGTCGTGAATGCGCCCGAAAAGTAGATGAGTTTCTCATGGGAGAATCCCTGCTGGAAACAAAAGACAGCAGTCTACATATTTAAAGATTCTCATACTCGTTGAATTACATATTAATTTATTTTATATATGTTTTATTTATAAACATTTACATGTCAATAAAAAATTCAATCAATTGATTTACAATGATATATAATTTTTAAATACATATGTAATTTATTTCTATATATATAATTAATGAATAAGGAGGTTACTTTTTTGTATTTTGCAGATATATTTTAAATATTTCTGTAAAAAATCAAAAAATGAATTCCAAAACCGTAAGAGACAAACTTCCATTTATTTTACTGATTTTAATTTCCATCTCGGCGATTTTCGTTCCGGTTCTCCCCAATTTCGAAGACAAAGATGCAGTTTACAACGGGGCTGACATTACATGGATTTTAATTGCAACTGCACTTGTATTTCTGATGACCCCAGGTCTGGCCTTCTTCTATGGCGGCATGGTGCATCGCAAAAACGTCATATCCACCATGATCAAAAGCACTGTTGCAGCGGGTGTGGTGAGTGTGATTTGGGTTGCCTTTGGATACAGTTTGAGTTTCGGAGAATCTATCAATGGATTTATTGGAAATCCCCTCACCCACTTTTTCTTCAAGGATGTGAGCAATTCCGAACCTTGGGGACTCGCACCGACCATTCCAAAATCTTTGTTCGCCCTGTTTCAATTGATGTTTGCAATCATTACGCCCGGATTGGTCGTAGGTGCTTTGGCAGAAAGAGTAAGATTTACATCATATATTCTATTCATCATATTATTCAGCATCCTCGTCTACGCTCCTCTCGCACATTGGAGCTGGCATCCAGAGGGATTTCTGTTTAAAATGGGAGCATTGGATTTTGCTGGTGGAACTGTTGTACATATTTCTGCAGGTTGCGCTGCACTTGCTGGTGTACTTGTCCTGAAACGCAGAAAAGCACATCTTGAAGGAGCAGAAGTTCCCCCAGCCAACGTACCCTATGTACTGATTGGAACTGGATTGCTATGGTTCGGTTGGTTTGGATTCAATGCAGGTTCTGCATTGGGCGCAAATGGATTGGCAGTATCTGCTTTTGCCACAACCAATACTGCTGCAGCAGCAGCGGGTTTATCTTGGATGTTTTTTGATGTAATGCGTGGGAAAAAACCATCTGTGATGGGATTCTGTATTGGTGCTGTTGTTGGTCTCGTTGCCATTACACCTGGAGCAGGATTTGTTGGAATTCCTCAAAGCATTTTTATAGGAGTATTTGCAGCCATTGTATCAAACCTGGCTGTTCATTATAAACAAAAATCCACCTTGGATGATACACTCGATGTTTTCCCATGCCATGGAATTGGTGGAATTGTTGGAATGATTTTAACGGGTGTTTTTGCAACCAAAGCTGTCAACGTTGCTGGTAATGACGGACTACTTTACGGCAATGTCGACTTCTTTATTACACAGCTGAAAGCAATGCTGATTGCTGTAGTCTATTCTTTTGTGGTTTCATACCTCATTTTCAAATTTATCAACTTGATTCAACCTCTTAGGGTGAGCGAGGAAGAAGAGGAATTGGGACTCGATCAAACACAACACGATGAAAAGTATGGAAGAAATCCAAACAAGGCTTAACCGCCCGGAAAAATAAACAAGGGTACAGCGCGGGGCAATGTTGGACTAGAACATTTGCCTTTGCCATACCCTCTTTAAGAACTAAAAACTAAAACAATGTTACGAAAACTTTGCTTAATTGCATTGGTTTGCACAAGTGCAATCCAAGTCTCTGCACAAGATGCCTCTTCAAAATCGAAAAATTATTCTTTAACATTTTCAGGTTCCATCGACGGCTACATCCGACAGGATTTTGGTGAAGACATCACCAACAACAAAACGAGCTTTACGAACAGCTACGGGAAATTTATGTTGGGTATGGTATCAGGAAAAGCAGATTACACATACAAAAAATTAAATGTGGTTGCAGATATCGGTGTGGGCAAAAGAGCGAAAGAATTTGCTTACAATGACAAAGGAGTCCTTTCGGGAATTAAACAATTGTATGCATCACTGAATATAACAGAAAATATTAAAATAACTGGCGGAAGCTGGTCCACCCACGTGGGCTATGAAGTACTAGACCCTTATGTAAACAGGAATTACAGCATGTCGTATATGTTTTCATATGGACCCTTCTTGCATACAGGTGCAAAAGCAGATTTTATAGTGGGCAAATCGTCATTTATGATTGGAATAGCAAATCCCACTGATTATAGAAAAGCGCCTGCTGGAAATAAAAAAGCACTGCTTGCTCAGTACAGCGTAGCCATCAATGATGATACCAAGTTGTACCTTAATTATGTTGGTGGAGAAAGACCTGCCGATGCTGCAAAAACTAGACAGGTGGATGCAGTACTTACTTCGAAATTGAATGACAAATGGAACATAGGATACAATGGAACCGTTACAAGTGTAAAATCTCCCTCCATTGGCAAGGATCTATGGTTTGGAAATGCCATTTACCTTAATTACGACCCAAAAGAAAAGATCGGGTTCACACTAAGGACCGAATCCTTTTCTGATAAATACAAACTTGCAGCGTTATCAAGTGCTGCATATGGAGGCTCCATACTTGCAACTACAATTTCGGCAAATATCAAAGCAGGACCGGTTGTTCTGATACCGGAACTCAGGGTTGAAAACTGTTCAAATAAAGTATTCCACAACAAATCTGGAGCAGAGAAGAATGGTAGTTCCAGTCTATTGTTGGCAGCGTATTATAAATTTTAATTAGGTTTTGGGTTATAAACAAGGCTCCGAGGCGGCTTTTCAGCCGCCTCTCTTTATTTCTTTCTGAAGAAGATTCTTACAGGGACGCCATTGAACTTAAACATCTCTCTTAACTTATTTTCAAGATAGTTTTTGTAAGGAGTTTTAATATCGTCAGGATAATTGGTAAAAAATGCAAAACTTGGAACTGCAGTTGGAAGCTGGGTAATGAATTTAATTTTAATTGAGTTTCCTCTCACTACCGGCGGATGATAGGCTTCTATCACTTTCAACATTACTTCATTCAACTGTGATGTTGGAATTCTTCGGTTTCGGTTTTCATAAACCTCCAAGGCAGTTTCAATCACTTTGAAAATCCTGGTTTTCTCCTTCGCAGAAATAAACAACACGGGAACATCCTTGAAGGGGGCCAATCGTTCTTTTAAATTTTTTTCGTACTCCTTGGCAGTATTCGTTGTTTTTTCAACAAGATCCCACTTGTTCACCAGAAAGACAATCCCCTTTCCCTTTTTAACTGCAAGAGAAAAAATATTCAAGTCCTGCTGCGTGATTCCTTTTTCTGCATCAATCATCATTAAACAAATGTCCGCCTCGTCCATTGCCTTGATGGCCCGGATAACGGAATAAAATTCAAGATCCTCATGCACCTTGGTTTTTCTGCGTATTCCTGCGGTATCGATGAGTATAAAATCTTTTTGAAATAAATTATAGCGGGTATGTATGGTGTCTCTTGTAGTTCCTGCTATATCACTCACAATGGTACGCTCTGTCCCAACCAATGCATTCAACAACGATGATTTTCCAACATTGGGTTGTCCGATGATGGCGAAATGTGGCAACCCCTCTTGTGGAAGATCCGCCGGAACTTCTATCAGCGCGGCAATATCATCCAACACTTCACCTGTTCCGCTCCCCGACATGGAAGAGAGAAAATAAGTCTTATCTATTCCCATGGAATAAAACTCGGTCGCATCTATTTGTCGCTCACTGTTGTCAACCTTGTTGACTACCAAAAAAACGGGTTTTTTGGCACTGCGCAAAACATCCGCCATAGCTTCGTCAAGTGCAGTGATTCCAGTGGTAACATCGCACATAAAAACAATGGCATTGGCTTCTTCCACTGCAATCATGACCTGTTGACGAATCTCTTTTTCAAAAACATCTACACCATCTTGCACGAATCCACCTGTATCAATCACATTGAATGTCTTTCCATTCCATTCGGAAATACCGTACTGCCTGTCTCTCGTAACACCAGGCGTATCTTCTACGATGGCTTTCCGTTGCTCCAGCAAACGATTGAAAAAAGTACTCTTGCCCACATTGGGCCTGCCCACGATTGCTAATGTAAATCCACTCATTTTATTGGGTACGGCAGAGCAATGCTATTGCTCATTCCATTTTTTAAGGTAAGCCACCAGGTCTTCCTCTCGTTTTAAATTCATTTTATTCGCTGAAATCCATTTGTTCATCGCATTATCAGGTGGTGCAATTTCAAAGATGGTTTCATCACTCAGTTTTTTGATTTGCGTAAT
>Ga0129336_10002233_pt1 | contig 11955 bp, 14 predicted proteins | sample CPB6_02_DNA_FD_96878 | JGI IMG/M metagenome (GOLD analysis project Ga0129336, IMG submission 96878) | Freshwater to marine salinity gradient microbial communities from Chesapeake Bay, USA - CPBay_Sum_0.6_0.2_DNA | ecosystem: Environmental > Aquatic > Marine > Coastal | place: USA: Chesapeake...
TTCGAAATTCGCGCGACCCGCCTTCCAGTAATCGCCACGACGCTTGAACTTCAAGCCAACGCCTGGTTCGAATTTCTCAAGCGTATAACCGCCGGTGCCGATTGGCTTCTGCCAGTCGGTGAAACCGTTTGGAACAACGATCAAGTGATAGTCACCGAGAATAACAGGGAAGTCGGCATTGCCGCCTTCGAGTGTCATTTGGATCTGGTTGTCGTTGATCTTCTTGATTTCAGTGATCTGCTTGAGGATGCCCTTCGCAGGCGACTTTGTTTCGCCACGATGGATACCGATCGAGTAGATGATGTCGTCAGCGGTGAGTGTTTTGCCATTCGAGAACTTCACACCCTTGCGGACGTTGAAGATCCACTCTTTCGCGCCGGGCTTTGCTTCCCAGCTTTCGAGCAATTCACCAGTCGGGTTACCATTTGAATCGAATTCGACCATGCAATTGTAGACGGCAAGCGAAGCGCCGATCATGACCGAGTCAGAATAAGTGCGTGGGTCGAGCGAGTCGGTAGCCGAGCCGCCTTCCATGCCAATAATGAAGTTTCCGCCCACTTTCGGCGTTGCGGCTTGGGCCGTGCCGGAAAGAAGCGACGGCGTTACGGCCATGCCAGCGCCGATCATGGCGACGCCTGCCATGAAATCGCGACGTGACAGCGCGCCCTTATCAAACATGTGTTTCAGCTTGTTATATTCTTCCACGGCAATCCCCTTCTTGGTTGCGCCACGCATTCGGACGTCAGGTCCGTTCGTAGTCGCTTTCGTGGTTCGTCCTTGCCAGCGCTGTTGTCGAGCCATGCCGGTCGAGCATTGCAGCGTTGACCTCCCAACGGGACAGGTACCCGCCCCGATACCCTATCGTTGCCGAAGCTTGGGTTCTGCACAAGCGGAGAATTGCCTTTTTACGCGAAAATTGTCGTTTCTGATCCCTATAGGCGGGATGGTGTCGCAATAAGGAAACTTCCTGCCGTATTTCGGAAGCGTAATCGTGGGGGAGGCCCGCCGCGTGTCGAATTTATCCGGGGCCAGAGAGACTCACTCGAAAACCAGTTGAACTTTGGTGGCCTCTGTCCGGTCTCCGGCAAGATCAAAGGCGGCGCGGGCATTTCTAAAGGGCATCGCTGCACCGAGAAGCGGCGCGACATCCACCGCCCGCTTTGCCAGGAGATCCACCGCCCATTCGAATTCGTTTTCGAAATGGATAGCGCCGACACATTCGAGTTCTTTTGCGATGATAAGATCAAGCGAGAGCGCGGTCTCACCACTTGGAGCCATCTTGACGATCCGACCGCTGGGTCGTGTGCAGGATAATGCCATCGCAGACTCTGCCGATGTACCCGCAGTTTCAAAGGCAATATCAGCCATTCCTTGATGGGATTGAAGGGATTTCAAAGCATCCGTCTCGGTGCTCACATTAATGACGCTATCGGCGCCGAGGCGGAGGGCCAACTGTAGCGGCTTGCTTGTCAGATCGCCGGCAATGATTTCTCGCGCTCCTGCATGGCGCGCGGCCAAAATGGTCAGAAGCCCTAAGGGGCCGCATCCAGACACATATACTCGTTGTCCAGCAATTGTCCCGCCGCGTCGAATTGCATGAAGAGCCTGGGCAAAAGAGGAAGCGAAGGCGGCGCGATCAGCAGGTGTATCTTGCCCCGTTGGGACGGCTTGGCTCTCCGTACATGTCAGAGTCTCGCGGAAGCCGCCTTGCGTGGGCGGGAATCGTTCGGTTGATCCGAAGAAACGGCGCTCACTGCAATGGAGGGATCGACCTGCGCGGCAATGGAGACAATAGCCGCAGGTCTGAAGGGGATTAACGGCAATGCGGTCGCCTGGTCGGACCCGACTTACGCCGCTACCGATTGCGATTACCGTTCCTGCGATTTCCGAGCCGGGGATCAGGGCCTGCTTCTGCCGCGGATCCTTTGATGGACCGAATTTATAAAGAGCGATGTCAGCGGGGCAGATGCCGCCCCGCGTCACGCGGACGGAGACTTCGCCCGGGCCGGGATCAAGTGTTTCGACCTCGCCGACCCTTAGATCATCGGCCCCGTGGATCAGAATGGCGGAGGTGAGGGCGGGCATAGGCACTGATCCTCAATAACAAGCACACGACACAAACGCGTTTCTTGGTTACCGTGCTTTGCTTAATTCTGTGATAACTGATCATGGACGATCACCGCGGATAGAAAAGTCCTTTTAATGATATAAAATGTATTTTTATCAATTAGATAAGATATAAATCTCATGTATTTTCTTCTCTCTAAAATCCTCTGGCTGATCATCGCACCGTCGACTTTTCTGGTCATTTGTCTGTGTTTGGCATTTCTCTTGGCGCTTTTTGGTCGTCTTCGCGTGGCGTCATTTATTGGCGGTGGGGCGACTGTTCTTCTCGCGGTCTTGTCTTTTTCGCCTGTGGCCGAACGGCTGGCCTTTTCTCTCGAGCACCGTTTTCCTGCCTATCGCGAGGATGGCCGACCCATCAAGGGCGTGATCGTTCTGGGTGGGGGTCTCAATCTCGCTTCTTCAGTGACGCAAACTCGTCTGGTGCTCGGCGCTGCGGGCGACCGCCTTGTAGCGATGGCCGATTTGGCGCGGCGTTATCCAGAGGCCAAGATCATCTTCACCGGCGGTTCCGGTTATCTTGCGGGGCCATCAGAGTCCGAGGCGGATCTGATCGAGCGGTATCTGACGACTCTCGGCATCGCTTCCGGCCGCGTGTTGTTCGAGCGCGCGTCACGTAACACTTACGAAAACGCGGTGATGACCAAAGCGCTGGTTCAACCGGCTTCGGACGAACATTGGCTTCTCGTGACGTCCGCCTTGCACATGCCGCGCGCGATGGGTCTTTTTCGTGCTGCTGGTTTTGAGCTTGAGGCCTATCCGGTGGATTGGCGGACGGCACCTGATTTTGGCGGAATGCTCGGTGATGACCCGGCTTCCTCGCGATTGCGTCTTTTTGATTTAGCCACACGCGAATGGATCGGCCTTTTTGCTTCGCGCCTTACGGGTCAATCCCGTGAGTTATTTCCCGCGCCGTGATGACGTTAAAAACTAGTCGGAGTAGGGCAGGCCGATCCGATAGACGCCTTTGAAATCATGCGGGTCAACGGGCTTGCCTTTACGATAGATCATAATGCGACCTTCATCGGCGAGCGAAATAGCCGCGCGGCGCACCGGCGTCATTAAAGGGCCCCATCCATCAGGATGTGAACCACCAATCGCACGCGCAGCTTCTGAGGGACAAAATGTCTTACCCGCGCCGCGTGTCATCGCCAGATTGAGTAATGTTTTTTCAAGGTCTTCAGCGAGGTTTTTATCGTAATTCATTGTTTTACTTTTTAAATGGCATCAGTCGTTTTCATCGTGGGCCGCAAGCGCTTTTATCGCCGCATGCGCACGTGATCTGAATTGGCGTTGCAACATGGCAATCAACGCCGCAATCGTTGTTATGATTAAAGCAATGGGCGATACAAACCACCCGACATAAGCGAGCGCGAAAAAGAACGCGCGCTGGCCGCGATTAAATTCGCGCCCGGCATCGGTAATCACAGCGGTCAATGCTTCGGAATGACGTGTGCGATCAACAGTTGCTCCACGATCAGCAGGAGGAGCTGCGCCTAGCAAAATGGCCGCATAATTAAACAAACGATATGACCAAGCGAATTTGAAAAACGCATAAACGAAAATCAAAGCTAGACCGGTGACTTTGATTTCCCACATCGTGCGCGTGGTCATTATCCCCAAAGGCAGATCAGCAAAGATTTTCAAAACATCATCAGCAGCACGGATAAGCGCAAAAGAGCCCCCAAATGCAAAGAGCGATGTTGATGCGAAGAACGCTGTGCCATTTTGAAGGCCTGCGAGAACCTGCGTATCAAAGATCCGTTCTTCACGCTGCTCCATTTGCTTGATCCAGCGCGCGCGATAACGGTCCATAAGACCATTGAGGCTCTGTTCACCCGCGCGCGGGTGCTCGACAAAATGGTGATAGAGGAACCAAGCGAGACCAAAGATCCCGAAGGCGATGGCATCAAAAAGTGCAAAATCTGTCATGTCTTCTCTATCGCCCGGTTGATTTGTGCTTCGCAAGCGGCAACATGAGGAAAATGTTGGATCGAGGATATCGGGACCATGCCGCAGACGATCACCAAAGGCTATAAGGCGCTTGTCGAGGCTGCCACGAAAGAGATCGAGACACTCACGGTGCCTGAGGCGCAGGCGCTTCTTGGCGATCCCGGGGTCGTGATTGTCGATTTGCGTGATCCGCGTGAGTTGGAACGGGAAGGCAAAATGCCCGGTGCGTTTCATTGTCCCCGTGGCATGCTTGAATTCTGGATTGATCCCGAAAGCCCCTATTACAAGCCGGTCTTTGCCGAGGATAAGCGCTTTGTGTTTTTCTGCGGAGGCGGCTGGCGCTCGGCGCTTGCGGCGAAAACGGCCCAGGATATGGGGTTGAAGCCCGTTGCCCATATCGACGGGGGGTTTGCTGCCTGGAAGAAAGCCGGGGCACCCGTGGTGAGCAGTTGATATCCGGCTTGCGGCGCAGGATCGGGGTGGAACCCCGGCGCGACTGTCGCTAGAGAAAGCCTATGTCGTTAAATCTCGTCAAACTCTGTGTCGGCTGCGAATCCATTGCCGATCTCGAAGGCTGGATCGCCGAAACCTCGGCTGAACGTCGTCGCCGGAAACAGGTCGATGAGCAGATCCATACAACCCGTATGATGCCCAAACGCGTTGAAGATATTCTCGAGGGCGGGTCGCTTTATTGGGTCATCAAAGGCATGATTGCATGCCGACAGACCATTCTTGATTTACGGCAAGTCACAGGTTCAGACGGGATTTCGCGCTGCGCCATCATTCTTGATCAGAAAGTTATTCCGGTTGAACCGCGTGGGATGCGGCCGTTCCAAGGCTGGCGTTATCTCGAGGAGAAGTCAGCGCCGCGCGATCTGAAAAAAGTCGGAAAGTTTTCGAAAGATATGCCCGAGAGCATGCGTCGTGAATTAGCTGAATTGGGATTGCTGTGAGAGGTCTTTGCCCCGCTCATAAACGGTGTCGATAGGGGAGCCTCCCGTGCCAATTATTCTTGGTCTTATCACGCTCGCTTTGCTGTTATGGCTTGCGAAGTCCTATCTTAAAATCGAACCGTCTCAATTGAAGCGCTATGGTCGCAAACTCGGTGGCTATGCGGCTTTTGCAGCGGCAGCTTTTCTTGTCCTCAAAGGGCGTATTGATGTTGCTCTTTTACTCGCCGGGCTTGGTGGCTGGCTTTTAGGTGTAAAGATTCCGATCCTGCCTTGGTATCAGCCTAACGCGGCACCAGAACCACTGCGCACCGGGTGGCTTGATCTAAACCGGGGCATGGATGGAACGCTTGATGGCCACGTGATTGCTGGACCTTACGCTGGGCGAACGCTTAGCACACTTGATCGTGATGATTTGTTTCGCCTGCTCGACGCGCTGAGCGTATCAGATCCCGCAGGTTATGGTTTACTTCAAACCTATCTTGACCGCCGGTTTCCCGGTTGGCGTCAGACAGCGGAGGGTCACGCGCATACGCGGGAGCGCCGAGCGGGTCCGTCCTCCGCGATGACCGAACAAGAAGCCCACGAGGTCTTGGGGATTGAGATGGGCGCGAGCGAAGAGCAAATCCGTGAAGCGCATCGGGCGCTGCTCAGAAAGCTGCATCCCGACCAAGGCGGAAGCACTTGGTTGGCGACCCGCATCAATATGGCCCGAGACGTACTCTTGAACAGACATCGCTGATGCCCCGCGTTACGTTCTGACTCTCATTAACTCCGTGAGGCGAAACACGCGCCGCCTTGTTTTTTCACAAGGGCACAAGCCGTTTGTGCATCATCAAGTGACATCCGCGTAAACCGCGTCCGCCACATTTCTCGTCCTTTGACTTGAACTTTTTCAATTGCCGGCTTTGCATCGTTCAAAATTGATGACAATTGACCCGACAAATTATCGATCAATGATTTCGCCTGCTTTTGATTGGGAGCAACGCCCACTTGAATCCACCATGTCCGGTTCTTGTCCGCTTGTGATGATGGCGTGGCTGCTGCTTGGGTATCCGTATAACCAAGCGCCTTGGACACAGGGGCGGGTGCAGCACCAGGTTTCCAAACGAGTTTGGATTGTTGCTCAGCGCCCTTCGCTGCGGGCTGCGCCGGTGACGAAAGTGATGCCGTCGGATTTTCCACCATATCTTCATTGTCAGAAGAGGGGCGCTCGATATCGACGGGGGTCGGCGCTTCAGAGATTTTTTTGGCTGTTTTCGGAGCGGCCTTGATATCGCCATTCGACGCCACATCGAGATAGGCATCGACAAGCTCGGCCATGCGGCGGTCACGCGAATTGCCCGAACGACCACCCAAAATCACCGCGAGCAAAGAGCGCCCATCGGAATGAACAGAGGTCAGAAGGTTGAACCCCGACTTTGCCGTGTAACCGGTCTTAATGCCATCAACGCCATCAACACGACCAAGCAGCTTATTGTGATTACCAATTGTCGCCCCTTCATAGTCGAATGAACGGAGCGAGAAATATTGGAAATAACGCGGGAAGCGCGTCTGGATGGACTTACCCAGAACCACCAAATCACGCGCGGTCGTTATCTGGCGCGGATTAGGCAGCCCAGAGGCATTCGCATAGACGGTTCTTTTCATGCCGAGCGAGCGTGCCTTCTGGGTCATCATGGCGGCAAAGTCTTTTTCGCTTCCGCCGACAGCTTCAGCGACGGCCACTGCGATGTCATTGGCCGAGCGAGTGACAATCGCCTTGATGGCATCGTCGACCGTGATCGTCTCGCCGGGGTTCAGACCGAGTTTTGAAGGGGACTGACGGGCCGCCCATTCCGAAATCCGGATGGGTGTTGAGAGTGACATTTTGCCAGCTTCGAGCTGTTCGAATAGGAGATAAAGCGTCATCACTTTCGTGATGGACGCGGGGTGGCGCGGGGAATCGGGGTTGACAGCGCGCAGCACTTTTCCGGTCCGCACATCGACAACGATTTCGGAATATGGGGGTGCATAGCCGCCCCCTGACGCTTTCGAGGCTGCTTCGGCGCCAGTCAGAACCAGCCCAAAAACCGCACAAATAACCGCTATCCGGGCCGCAATTCGCGCAGCAACCGTCGAAATCGTCATGCCTACCACTCCTGCTCCGGGCCTGAGCCCATGATTCCGGAGCCCCAAACTTTTCTCACGAAAAGCCATAATGGACAAGGCTCCGGTCCGAGCGGCACATTAATTCGCACCGGTTACGTGTTTGTTAAATTTGATGAAAACTTGATCGAAAGTTCAATATGTTGCATCGCACAATTTTGCTTGACGATTTATATTGCAGTGCATATAAATAGGGTCATGAATTCCCCCGGTGCTCCGCCTGATGCGGGTCGCCCCTAGCTAGAGAGCAATGACCATGTTTAACCAATTTGAAGATCTCCAGAAGTTCAACAAAGACGGTATCGACCTCGCTGTGAAGAGCTTTGGCTCGACCACGAAGAATGTACAGGCGATTGCCACGGAAACCGCTGATTACTCGAAAAAGGCTTTTGAGCAGAGCTCGGCAGTTGTCGAAAAGCTCGTTGGCGCCAAGACGCTCGACAAGGCTTTCGAAATTCAGTCAGATTTCGCCAAGTCGGCTTATGAAGGCTTTGTGGCTTATGCTTCGAAGCTTGGCGAACTTTACACTGACATCGCTAAGGACTCAGTGAAGCCTTACGAAGCGATGATCAGCAAGGTTCAAGCTGCTGCGAAGTAATTCCGGGCCGGCTTTTGGCCGGTTCTGAACCTTATTAAATTTAAAGGGTCCGGTTTTCCGGGCCCTTTTGCTTTTTGAGGTGCCGATGCGACGATCCTCCCTCTGGCGGGAGAGGGTCCGAATGCATAACTTGAAGAAACGGGCCTTTCGGCGCATTATTCGTGCGAAAGGCGCTTCAATCTTTATGTAAGCGTGGCCATCGGACGGTTATGGGTGCATTTTTCGACTTTTTCGGCGGTAATCCAGAGCAGCGGCCCCATTTGGCTGATGTGCCTAAAGCGATGGCTGCGCCGACCCGCCGCGATGATAACGACTCTCAAAACGGCACTGCTGTTATTACGCGCACGAAGCCGATTGCCAAAAAGCCCCATCTTTATCGGGTTTTGCTGCTGAATGATGATTTCACGCCGATGGAATTCGTTGTCCATGTCCTGCAGCATTTTTTCAATAAATCTCAGGACGACGCCTACCGTATCATGATGCATGTCCATCAGAATGGTGTCGGCGAATGTGGTGTCTTTACTTATGAGGTCGCCGAAACCAAAGTGACACTCGTTATGGACTTTGCACGGCAGCATCAGCACCCGCTGCAATGTGTCATGGAAAAGAGCTAAAGGATCGGATCGATGCCCTCATTTTCAAAAAGCCTCGAACTGGTTCTCCACAAGGCGCTCTCGCTCGCTAATGTGCGGCGGCATGAATATGCCACCCTTGAGCATCTCCTTTTGGGACTGACGGAAGAGCGCGATGCGGTGGCGGTGATGCGTGCGTGCGGGGTCGATATCGATCTCTTGCGGCGTAATCTGTTTGATTATCTCGATGGCGAATTATCGAGCCTTGTTATGGCCGCGCCGGGTGATGCGAAGCCGACAGCCGGTTTCCAGCGCGTGATCCAGCGTGCGGTGATCCATGTGCAATCCTCCGGTCGCGAGGAAGTTACCGGCGCGAATATTCTCGTGGCTATTTTTGCCGAACGCGAAAGCTACGCCGCCTATTTCCTGCAAGAGCAGGATATGACTCGTTATGACGCGGTGAATTACATCTCACACGGAATCGCGAAACGTCCTGCGACGCCCGACGCCGCTGAGATGGATGAAGATGAGGATGAAGCGGCGGGCAATGAGGCTGCAGGCGGTAAAGGATCGAATGCGCCGCGCAAGAAAGGCGAGGCGCTTGAAGCCTATTGCGTCAATCTCAATAAGAAAGCGGCTGACGGCAAGATTGATCCTTTGATTGGTCGTGAAGCGGAAGTGAAGCGCACGATTCAAGTCCTGTGTCGTCGTCAAAAAAATAATCCGCTTCTCGTTGGTGAGCCCGGTGTTGGTAAAACCGCCATTGCCGAAGGTTTGGCCTTAAAGATCACGCGCGATGAGGTGCCGGCAGTGCTTGCGGGTGCCACGGTGTTTTCGCTCGATATGGGCTTGTTGCTCGCGGGCACGCGGTATCGCGGTGATTTCGAAGAGCGTTTGAAGCAAGTCGTCAAAGATATCGAGTCGCATAAAAATGCGATTTTGTTCATCGATGAAATTCACACCGTAATCGGGGCAGGGGCAACATCTGGGGGCGCGATGGACGCGTCCAATTTGTTGAAGCCCGCACTGGCGCAAGGCACACTGCGCTGCATAGGTTCGACGACTTATAAAGAGTTCCGCCAATTCTTTGAGAAAGATCGCGCGCTTCTCCGCCGCTTCCAAAAGATTGATGTGAATGAACCGTCAATTCCGGATGCGATTGAAATCCTCAAAGGATTGAAGCCTTATTATGAGGATTATCACGGCCTGAAATATTCGAATGATGCGATCAAGGCAGCCGTTGAACTCTCGGCGCGCTATATTCATGATCGTAAATTGCCGGATAAAGCCATCGACGTGATCGATGAAAGCGGTGCGGCGCAAATGCTTGTTGCTGATAACAAGCGCAAACGCACCATCGGCGTGGCTGAGATCGAAGCGACGGTTTCGACGATGGCGCGAATTCCGCCGAAGACAGTTTCAAAGAATGACTCGGAAGTCTTGCAATCACTTGAGACAACTTTGAAACGTGTTGTCTATGGTCAGGATCAAGCAATCTCGGCACTGACTTCTGCAATCAAATTGGCGCGTGCCGGCTTGCGTGATCCTGAAAAGCCGATTGGCTGTTATCTGTTCGCGGGTCCCACCGGTGTTGGTAAAACCGAAGTGGCACGCCAACTTGCGTCCTCATTGGGTGTCGAGATCAAGCGCTTCGACATGTCTGAATATATGGAACGTCACGCGATTTCACGTTTGATTGGTGCACCTCCTGGCTATGTCGGCTTTGATCAAGGCGGTCTATTGACCGATGCTGTTGATCAGCATCCGCATTGTGTCTTGTTGCTCGATGAAATCGAAAAGGCGCATCCGGATCTCTTTAATATTCTCTTGCAGGTCATGGATCACGGCAAGCTCACCGATCATCATGGCAAGACGGTTGATTTCCGTAATGTGATTCTGATCATGACGACGAATGCCGGGGCTGCCGATCTCGCCAAGGCTGCGTTCGGATTTACAAGAACAAAACGCGAGGGTGATGATCAGGAAGCGATCAATCGTCTTTTTGCGCCCGAGTTCCGCAATCGTCTCGATCAGATCATTTCCTTCGCGCAGTTGCCGAAAGAAGTGGTCGGCAAAGTGGTCGACAAATTCGTGTTGCAGCTTGAAGCACAATTGGCTGATCGAAATGTCACGATTGAATTGTCGGATGAGGCACGCGTCTGGCTCGTCGATCATGGTTATGATGAAACCATGGGCGCGCGGCCGATGGCACGTCTTATTCAATCTGCCATCAAACAACCGCTTGCTGACGAGTTGCTGTTCGGCAAATTGAAGCAGGGCGGTGGGGTTCGTGTGGTTGTTGAGGGTGAAGAGAAAGACAAGAAGCTTGGCTTTGTCTATCTCGAGGGGCCCGTGACACCGAAGCCCGAAAAAGCTGTTGCTGACGCCAAAGCAAAAACCGGCAAGAAATCACCACCCCGTAAAGTGGTCGCTAAACCTGTGCGCTCTGTGCCAAAGGTCCCGCTTTGATTTGACCTTTGAGTGAGAGGAGCCCTTAACGGTGAGAACAAGCCGACAACGCCGTATGGATCGTTATCGTGCGCGATTGCGTTATGAGAACGCGGTCGCGTGGCTTGTTGTTCCGGCGACGCTTGTCGCTCTTCTTTATGGTGCGATGATGCTTTGGAAGCAGGTGGCTGATACACCGCTTGCCCGCATGATCACCGGGCAGTGATATCTTTATGAGCTTATCGCCGATCGGATTTTTTCAGCATTCGCTTTGATGATTTCTGATTTTTCCATCTGGCCTGAATGGGCTTTGAGCGGGACGCCGTCTTTACGTGGCAGAATATGGACATGCAGGTGGAAAACGGTTTGCCCTGCAGCCGCGCCATTAAATTGCATGATCGTCACACCGTCTGCCTGCATACCGTCTTGCGCCGCGCGTGCGATTTTTTGAACGGTTGAAAAAAGCGAAGCGAACACCTGCGGGTCAGCATCCATCAATCCGGTCGAAGGCTTTTTAGGGATCACGAGGCAATGGCCATCGGCTTGCGGCATGATATCCATGAAAGCGAGCGTGTGTTCATCTTCATAGAGTTTTTCGCATGGTATCTCACCGCGTAGAATTTTCGCAAAAATATTGTTTTGATCATAAATCATCATCGTCATCCCGTTGCGAATTTTGATCGGAATCATTCAGTTGTGAATGTTTGCGGAAAGGTAAGTGTTCGGTCAATACGCCGCCAAGACGTTCAACATAAGCGCGTTCTTCTTCGAGATAATTGGCAACCGCTTCATGAAGCCCCGGATCTCGCAAGAAATGCGCGGATCTCATAATGACCGGACGATAGCCGCGTGCGAGCTTATGTTCGCCTTGCGCTCCGGCTTCAACCGATGTGAGTTTATGGGCAATCGCAAAATCCATCGCTTGATAGTAACAGGTTTCAAAATGCAAAAAGGGATGATGTTCAATTGCGCCCCAATTGCGCCCATAGAGTGTTTTTGATCCGATAAAATTAATCGCGCCAGCAATATAGCGTCCAGCGCGCTTGGCCATGATCAATACGATCTTATTGGCCATGCTTTCACCGATCATCGAGAAAAATTCGCGCGTGAGATAGGGGCTTCCCCATTTACGCGATCCTGTATCGATATAGAAATCAAAGAA
>Ga0129336_10002234_pt1 | contig 11950 bp, 19 predicted proteins | sample CPB6_02_DNA_FD_96878 | JGI IMG/M metagenome (GOLD analysis project Ga0129336, IMG submission 96878) | Freshwater to marine salinity gradient microbial communities from Chesapeake Bay, USA - CPBay_Sum_0.6_0.2_DNA | ecosystem: Environmental > Aquatic > Marine > Coastal | place: USA: Chesapeake...
CATCTTATCCATAATAGCAGTCATACCACCTGTCTTAAATGAAAGCTCTTTTAGGGCTGTTGGCGGGTCAATTAGACCTAGTTGTAGCATTTCAAGAACTTTAGCATCTCTATCAGGTTGTTCGCTACGGAATAGAGAATTTGCCTCAATAAAGACCTCTGGGAAATCAACAAGGTTCTCGTCTTTGATTTCACGGAAAACAGCACCACCAGAGTTGTCTAACATTCGCATAAAAACGGGTTCTGTGTAGTAGGTCTTCATCATAACCAAAACACATTCAGCCATTTTTTTAACGGCAAACTCTATGCTCTGTTGGGTTAGTTGTAGTTGTGAGGCATCGCCTTGTTGTAAGGCTTCTATGCCTTTACCAGAGACAATACCAACTGCTCTTTTACCAACTGAAACAGAATGAATGCCTGAAACATCCATCATTTCTGCTTGAACTCTTTGAATGTTGTCTAACACATAAGCAGGAATAGGTTCGCCTGCTACTTGCTCTGGCTTACCACCAGCAGGATTGTAATAAACTTTTTCGCCTGCTGTATTTGTAATTGCTTGGGCTGAAACACCAGCGGTTTTTGGAATTAACCACTTTGGATTAGACATAAGCTCAACATTGTCTAAAATTTGATTACGGAATTTATTGTATGAGTTCTGTAAGTCAATAAGAGGTTGAATTAAACCAACGCCCCATAGACGATTTGGAATTTCTGTGTAGCGAAGGTGTTGAACTGGGAAGGCTCCTTCTGGAAATTCTCCCTTGAATAAATAAAAGTCATTAGTTAAAACAGCATAACGACCATCTTTCCAATAAGCCTCAAAAACCTCAACTCTATTTGGAGGAACTGAATAAGAGGCTGTCTCTCCGTCTTTTGTTGTTGTGTAATCACCTGAACTTGAAGCGAGGTCTTGTATTTGTTTCTTCTTTTCTGGGTAAGCAGCCATTAATGTAGCTTTCTTTACGAAAGAACGAACAACAACCCAGTCGCTTTCTTCTAAACTTGTTGCTCCCTTCTCAAAGAAAAGGTCATAAGGACTTACTGCTTTGCTACAAACTTTCTTTTTGTCTGGGTCATAATAAGTTTGTAAGCCACAATTACCAGTAGAGACAAGCCACTCAATAGCATCTTGTAAAACTTGCTTTATGTTCTCTTGCGACCAGTAATAATGTAATGCTGCTTCGCTTGCTTGGGCTTTGATTATGTCGTCGTAGTTAGGAGAGGCTGGAATAACTGCTACATTTGGGTATGAGGTTGCTAAACGAGCCACAACTGAACGCCAAAGGTTTAGAATAAGATTAATTACAACTCTGTTTCTGCCTCTTTGTGATTTCGCCATTGTAAAGCGAGTTAGATTGCGGTCATAGACGAGGTATTGTCTTCCCTCCAAGTAGTAAAGGCAAAGGTCAAACATAGTCCCTGTTGCTGATTTATCTACTTTGCTTTCGTCTATTCTCTTCGCAAAATCTTTTGGGTATGTTTCATCCCCACCATCAAGTCCAAGTTCATTATCAAGGACTTTTTTAACATTAAATCCAGCCATAGAGATTTCCTTTATTTATTAAATTTGTAAGCGCCTTCAAAAGCCTTTCTTTTTTGTTCTAAATCTAATTCAGCAGCATCCTTTCTTATTTTGGCTTCTTGCCCTGCTTGTAATTGACCCGCGCCAGAGATTATTTGTTGCCCTGCTTGCATCGCTTCTTCGCCCTTTATGTCTTTTTTCATAGGGATTGCGGCTGCTTTTCCTAACCCACCACCAATAGCGGCTCCTGCTGCTACGCCTGCTGGAATACCCATACCAAGAGTTCCAACACCAGCCAAAACACCACCAGCAATACCACCAAGAATAGTTCCTAAACCAACAGAGGTGGCTTCACGGCTTTCACCTTGCTCCAATTCTTTTTGGTCTGCTAATTGTCTTGCTGCTTCTTGTTTTGCTTTTGCTACTTTAAGTTCTGAACCTTCTTGTAAGGTTTCCTCTGGATTAAATTTCATAACCATTAGTTTTTGCTCCTTCTGTAAGCTTCTATTTCAGCCCATTCTTTACTATCAACTTGTCTTGCTTTACCACCTTTTAGAACGGACATAACTCTTGCTCTTGCCCATCCGTGTTGCGAGGCTCCTGCTCTATGACCTGAACTCGCCCAAGCGGCTAAACCTTTATTGTAGATTTTACGAAGGGCTGAAAGAGGAGCATTAAACTTTTCTGCTATGTCTTCCAAACTGCCTGCCCCTTTTCCTTCGTTGTATTTACTTTCTTTTTTAGCAGGTTTTTCATCACCAGGAAGGTCTTTATTAAATGCTCTCTTATCACCTTTTTTGTATTGTTCGGTTTTAATTTGTTGAGCTGCTTCTCTACGAGCGGCAGTTTTAGCATCAAGACCTTTGGTGTATTTAGGGTTCATTGCTGTTCCCCTTCGTATGTTCCACCTCTTTTTTTGTATTCAGTGTCTAACCAAGTTAGAGAAGCAGTAGAAGGGTGGTCTGCGAATTTCTTTTTCGCTTTGTATTGTAGTTTAGAATAAAGACGGGTATTTACTGGTGTCTTTGGCATCAGTTGTTTTGCTGCTTGTTGTCTCGCCATAAGAGCTTCTTGTAAAGTTCCCGCCATTATTTATTTTCCTTTGTATGGTGATTTAGCTGGTTTAGCAGGCGTAGCAGGTTTGCTTGGCTTTGCTGGTGTTGCTGGTGTTCCTTTACTGGGTTTCATAGGTTTCATTATTTTTTACCTTTTTGTTGTTTAGAAATTTCTATTGCGGCAAGTTGTTTTACTGCCTTTTCTCTTGTGTCGTGTGTTCCAAGAACCTCTTTACCTTCACTATCTAAAACTTGGTATTTATTTCCCTTTTTTCTTATCATCTTTTTTGTTCTCCGCTGCTCCATAATTACCAGCAACAAAGTTGAGTATTGCTGAAATAATACCCTCGCCCTTTGCTAATGAAGGTGATAATGCGACAAGATGGGGCAAAAGGACGAGTAGAACCCCAACTAAACTTTCTTTGTGTGATACTAACCATTCCATTTGCCCCTCCTGTAATTAGTTATTTACAACCTTTTCCGCCTTTACCTTTACCATTTTTTCCTTTCATCATAATAAACCTCCAATTAATTTACGATAATGGCTGACGCGAATAAACCGCAATCAGTCAAGTTGCCTGCTGCGTTATTATCAACTAACGCAATAGCAACTCTGGTTGCTCCAATGGCTTCAAACCCAGAAGAACCAAAAGTAATTTCCGTATTTGCTGCGCCAGTAGAGTTAATAGTCATTATGCCTGCTGTGGTGTCTGTTCTCCACCCTATTTGTGGGTAATACCACATAACTTTCCAACGAGCAGCTTTGGCTGCTACGCTTTCATTTGCTAAAAATACATTAGCAAACATTCTTACAGAGCGATTAGAGTTTGGTAAATCAAAAACAACAGCATAACCATCGTTGTATCTTTTTGCTTCACCAGTTCCAGCAGTTTTAGCATTTAATAGTATTTGATTTTCAAACCAAACACCAGAAGCAACTGCTATTTTTTGGGCTGTATCTGTTGAATAATACCATTCTACTAAAATTAATGAACCATCATTTTTAGTAAATGTTAGTGTGGAAAGATTACGGCTAATGGTGTAAGCTCCAACGCCAAAAGCAGTATTTAATACTACCTGCCAAGCAGTTAAAGCGGCTGTTGCTGCGGCAGTAGCAGTAGCGCCAGCAGTAGTAGTAAGGGTTAAAATTGTTCCTTCTACTTTAATAGCAATAGTTCTTGTTCCAGTTGCCGTTCCTGTAAAAGAAAGAGTAAATGAATTTATTGGGGCTGCTGAAACGCTTTTAACATTCGCCACATTATTCGGCATAGCAGTCATTCTTACTATTTCATTAGCAGTAATGTATTTCAATTGTTCGTTAGTCATTAATAAATCTCCTGTTGATTTGTATTTTACATCTTACAGAACTTTCGTTGCTGTAATAATTACGCTTGGAACTAATGGGTAAAATGGTCCTACTGGAATTGTTTCCAAAGATAAGTCAATAGAGGTTCCAGCCCAGAAAAGTTCTACATAATCATTAGCAACATAATTTTCTATTAAGTTTAGTGATAAAATTAAATGTCCTTTTGTTCCGCCGTGTTTGTTTGGAACTGAAATAATAGAAGCAGAGTTAGGAATGTCTGTTCCATTCTTTCTAAACCAAACAATAGCATCTTGTATTTGTGTATCGTCATTAGTTATTTGTAGAGAGAACTGAATGTTAAATACACCAGCAGTAGGAAAGTTTATTCTACTACCAGCAGATAAGAAAACATTATTATTTAGTGTAGTGGAGTTTATTGTTATTACTTGTGGAGTAAGAACAACGGCTACTGGTTGATTTGTATTATCAAAAAACGCTCCATAATCGCTTCTACCACTACCACCCCAATTTACTCTAACATCAGCAGTAGGAGTAAGGTAAAAGTCGTCAGGGAAACAAGTTCCTTGCTGGAAAGTTCCACCTCCATCAGTTATTACTACCCCTATTTTATTACTCATTCGTTATGTCGCTCACAGATTTTTCGCTCCACATTCTACAACTCCAATAGCGGGGCGTTGTGGGGTCATTAGCATCTTTACAATTATGTCTGTCTCTAAATGCTTTTCTTCGTTCAGGGTCATCACGCTTGATTTCCATTTCTGGGTCGCCAAAACGAACAATAACAACTTTACCTTCTTTGTTTTTCACATAAACAGCAAATTTCTTTGGACCATCTGGTGTTCTAAAAGGCTTGTTTAATGCTGCTTCTCTTTTGGCTTCACTCATTACCACCAACCTTCCTCTTCTTCCTCTTCCTGCTTTGGTGTTTCAGTAATAGAAAGCAAATCAGCAGTAGAATTTATCTCTGTTTTTACATCTCTCAAATGTTTTATGAGTTCTTTTTTCTCATTTGTTAAAACAATAAGAAACTTAATGAGGAATAACTCAAAGATTAACCAAGAAATAAACATAAACCACATTAGCATAATAAGTCCTCCATAGCCATAACATAAATAGTATCATAAAAAAGAAAAGGCTGGTAGAGTTTCCCCTACCAGCCCCTCTTTTATTACCTACCCTATTTTATTAGAGCGAGCAACCAACAAGAATGCCGTTCGCATTTGGACGAACAGAAATCGTGTTGTAGTAGAAGCGGTAATAACCTTCATAGCTGTCGAAGCCAGGAACGCGAGAGATTACTGAACCATCGAGGTCAGCAAAATCACCCTTTTCAAGTTCGCATAGTTTCCAAGTGTCGAGTTTTAGGAACTCTAAACCGCCTCTTGGAGCGTCTTTGCTTACTTTGATAGGAACATTACCATAAGAAAGACCAACATAACCACCATCGGCTACTTTGCTTGCTTTACCAGCGTCGCTCATTAGCCCTGCGCCTGCGATTTGACCTTGTAGAAGGGCAACATAACGAGCGCGTTGTGTTGGGTTCATTATGATATAGTTGGGTTCTACACCCGCTACTTGCATCACATTGTCAAAGATGGCTTGGATTTTACCAAATGAGAGGGCTGCTCTTACTTGGGTTAGTAAGTCATTTTGAGTAATGATTGTTGAGCGAAGGATTGGGTTATTGTCGGTTGCTGGCGCAACGAAATTGCGGTTTAGACCGAAATGAACTTGGGAACCCAAGTTTCCGTAGATACCAATAGGTTCGTCAGCAAGAGCAACTACCGCAGGAACTACTAATGGAGCGCCACCAGCGGCATCCAAAGCGCCGATTACTGAAACAGCAGCGGCGAAGCCTTGTGGTAGAACGAAACCAGATGTGGTTTTTGTGGTATTTAGAGCTGAAAGAACCAATGTTGAGTTGGCTACGGAAAGAGTTGAAATTTCTACGGGTGTAGCAATTGTCTCGTATCCGTTAGGAGCAGAACCAAAATCACCTGTGAAGGTTGTGTGGATTGTGGCGGTTAGAACTGCGCCTGCCTTTACAGCATTAGCAGCAGCGAGTAGGGCGGAAACCTTTTGAATGTCTCCTGTGAATTCCCATACACCACCAGCGCCCTTTGTGTCTCTTTCATTTAGATAGCCAACAAGAGGACCACCACAGAAAGCAACTCTATTTGCTCTGGTTCTAACATCTTCTACGAGTTTATCCATTTCAGCTTCGACATAGCCAGCGAAAGAAGCAGTTCCACCTTTGGCAAGAGAAGAGATTGCTGGTCCAGTAATCTCAAAACGACCATAGAGGAAGCAAGCATTAACAACTGCGCGGACATAACCTTCACTACCAGCGGTAGGTAGAGCGATTGTTGAAGCAGTTGTAGAACCGAAGGCTACACCAGTATTACGAGAGGTATGCATCGGAATAACGACTTGCTTACCAGCCCAATCTACTACGGCTTTTTCCATAAGTTCGAGAACCAATACCTCTTGGTTTAATTGTTCCTGAATAGGAGCGAGGTAAAACTCCTTCAAGATTGCGTTTAGCGTTTGTAATGTTGCGCCCATTTTTTATTCTCCTTCTGTTAAGTTATGGGGTTTCTTTTTAAGAAATCTAATACCGCAAGTTTGGCGGATTTAATGTCTTTTGGTTTGGCTACACCACCAAAACTGCTTTGTTGTTCCACAGATGCTCCGCCTGTTCCATTTAATCTTTTTGGAGCCGCTGGGACTTGTTTAGTTTGTTGTGTTGGTAAGCTTCCACCATTTTTCTTTAAGTATTTGGCGATACCTTGTTCCTCAATTTGACCGAGAAACAGCGAGTATTGCTCCGCTACTTGTAGCGTGTTGAGTGAAGGGTCTTGTAAGATTGCTTGTAGGACAAATTGCTCTGGAACATCAGGGTATTTTTCACGAATAACACGAAGGTCTTCGTTTAGTTTTACCTTTTCTTGGGCGACCTCAAAATCAAACATTCTTTTTTCAAGGTCTTTGACTTTTCTGCCCTCTGGATTTAGCAAGTTTTCCAAAGCATCTTCATACTCTTTCTCAACCGCATTTGACGACCTTTCAAAATCCCTGTCGCTTTGACGAGGAGAGGATTTGAGTTGTTCTATCTCTTTTTTGAGGTAGTCAATCTCACCCTTTAATTGATTGCGACTTTCTATGACTTTTCTAAAACGCTTGTATGGGACATTATGACCCTCACCTTCGTCTTCTTCATCATTTTTAGTCGCCCTGTTTTCCTGTGTCTCGCGGACAAATGGTTTTTCAGGGGTCGCTTCTTGTGTTTCAACCTGATTACTTACCTCTGCCGAGAGGCTTTCTTCTTGGTTTTGCTCTTGGAGACGACTTTTTAGGTTCTCCATTTGCTCTGTGTTTAATAACGGCATTTTGATTTCTCCTTCTTTAACAGCGGTGGGAGGGGTCTGTATCGCTTTACATAGGTTAGTTGTCTAAATAATAAACATCATCAACAAAATTTACCTCTTTGGAATTAGCCCAGTCCTCAATTAGCTCATCTCCAAAGTTGTCTTTTATTCTATCCCAACTTGTTCCTAACTTTGTTTCCAGTTCTACGATTTCCCTTATGTTTGCTGGTTTTTGTTGGACGACATCTTCCGCTAATTCATCGCTTACTTGGTCTAAACCTTGTAGGGCGAGGGCAGTAGCGAAGATTATGTCGTCGTGTCTCTTACCAGAAGCCTCTGGTCTGCCCCCATCCACATAAACGAAAGTGTTAATTTCGTATTGTAGCCGATGGTCTGTGATTTCTATTTTCTTTTCGTTAATCCACTTTTGTAATTTAGCCAACAAGAATGGTCTTGTTTGGGCTGTGGTGTGGAAACCTAAACTTTGTGTGTATTTGTCTGTAATTTTATCAAACTTTACCTTGCGGTAGATGAATGGATACTCTACTTTTTCTAAATGTTCTATTACTGAAAGACCATAAGAGTTATTTTCTACTACAATAAGAGCATTAAAGCGTCTTGCTGTCTCTTCAACCATTAAAGCAAACTGACTTGGGGACACTCTTTCATAGTAAGAAGAGGCTATTGTTATTCTTTCTGGGTTTGTTGTGTCTAAAACAATAAAAGAAGAATAGTCGCCTGTCTTTGAGCCACCACTAACATCCACTCCCATAATGTAGGTAGAGTATTTTTCTTTCATTCTGTATTCTAAATAGCCAGTAGAAACCTGTTTTACTGGAAACTGAATGTTAAAATAGTTTTCACCAGAAGAAATAAAACAAGTTGTAGGGTCGCTTGCGAATTCTTGCTTGAATAAGTTAAAGTCGCCACCTGTTCTTGTCTCATAAATCTCATAAACCCAGTTTCTCTGTTCTCTTGTAAGTTTCAGGCTATTAAGAAAGCTCTCAACAAATTCGTAAGTTTGTTTTGGCTTTCTGGTTGAGACATACTTGACATTATCCATCCAAGAAATAAAGACCTTCTCATAGCCATTATTCTCTTCCCAAATGTCTTTGGCTTCATTCTGTCCGTTTGGTGTTGTCTCTAATACCACAAGAGCATTACGAGTGGCTGTTTGGAGAATAGAAGCCATAGTTTTTGGAATGTCATCATAGAAAGCGAACTCTGAAAGGTGTAGAGAGTTGTAGGTAGAACCACGCAAGCCTTCGCTTGTAGCAGAAGCAACCTTAATTGCTGAACCAGTAGTAAAGATTATTTCATTAACATTCGCCGCTTTGGTTGGAACTCTCAAAAAATCAGGTAAGTTGTTGTAGTAGGAAGCATAAATCTCAAAGATGTTCTTTGCGGACTTATTTGTGTGAGCGATTACAGCAACTTTGTAGTTCTTTGTGAATAAAGCTTTCCAGAAATTAATAGCAGCAATACCAGTTGTAATACCAACCTGACGAGCCTTCAAGCAATAGACCCAATTGTTCTTTCCAATAGCATCCAATAATCGTAATTGAGCGAAATTAGGCTTAAACTTTATGAACCTATTGTTTTCAGCATCAAGTATTTTGAGGTATTTACCAGCAAAATAGGAAAAGTCCTCACGACATTTTCTAATCTCTTCTAAAACCTTTGGGTCGTTTGCTTGTAATACGGGCATTTATTATTTCTTCTTTGAGTATTCTTTTAGTTTCTCTACATTCTTTTCTTCTTCACTCATTTCTTCTTCGTTGGAACCACCATTATCACCTTGCTTCTCAACTACTTTCTCTTCTTTCATTTCTTCTTTGTTAAGGTCTTCACCACATTCACGGCAGTAGTTATCGCTGTCTTCACAAGGGCAACCACACTTACCACACATTTCACCTGAACTTTCTTCACCCTCACCAGCGGACATTTCTTCGTCTTCTTTACCGAACTTAACGGCAATAGCTTTAATGTCGCCTTCTTTGAGTTTCTCCATTACCTTTTCCATAATCATTCTACCCATTTGAGGGTCAATCTTGTTCATCATCGTTTTCTCCTTCTGTTATGATTGAAACCAAATCTGCTGTTCCACTTTGCTTTTGTTCCATTTGATTTAGTTTAACCAAAAGACCAAAGGCGTCTAATTTTACTTTTGTTCTATTTGCGAAATCACCGCTGTCTGGCTGAATTTCAGTAATAAATTGTAGCAATAGTTCTCGTAGGTCTTGATTAGAAACATTAGGGCTGGGTAATGTCTCAATAAGGTCATTAAGGTTTTTAGGTTTATTCTTCATAGGTAGTTTCTTCAAGTTGCTCATCTGCGCTTCCTCTCATACTTTCTTTTAGTTTAGCAATCTCTTTTTCTTTCTCTGCTATTTTTCTTAATCTGGTTCTGTCTTTACTGGTAAGACCTTTGCTATCATTTATTTTAGAAGCAAGAGTTTCCCAATAAGGTCTTTCAACATTTCTGGTAGAACCCTTAAATGGGTGTAGAGCATCTAACTTTGGATGAACAATGATTTTCTTTAATGGTAAATCTCCGTCTAACCCAAGTGTGTCCCATAGCAAATCTCTTTGTTCGTCATCACAGAATTCAGAAACAAGAGTTCGATAAACATTCTTTTCCATTCTACGAAGCTTTGGTAAAGACAATCGGTAAAGCTTTGATAGGTCCATTCTATTCAGTTCCCCGTTTAGAAATAGAACCCAAGCATTACCAAACCTTTCCTCAACAAACTCATTTACCTCTCTACGAAAGGTTAAGCTTTCTGGTAGTTGTAGTTCATTCTTCTCTTTGAATTTCTCATACTCATTATCTATTACATCTTGCTCCCAGTCGTCTAAAATCTTTATTTGCTGGTGTTCTGCTCGGTAGAAGGCTGGAACTCTGGAAAGAACAGCATAACCCTTCTTCAAATCTCTATGAGCGAATTTAAGTATTTTGAACTTAAACCACATAGGGTTAATAATTGTAGGCTTTCCCATTTCTGCTTCCGTTAATAGTTCCTCACTAATAAACGAAATAAAGTCCTCCCAAATTTGGAGGCTATGAAACATTCTTATTTTATTCTTCCAGACCTTACTGCGTTCTGCTAATGCTGAAATTTGTTTAGCAATACAATCAGGATGACCACATAAACCAGTGTATCCTTTATGTCCTTCTGGAACCAATAAATAAATCTTCTTATGAATGGGACAAAGCTTATTCCCCTTCTTGTCTAATGGTGGCTTTTCTTTTTGTTCTTTTTTGGCTTTGTTGTTTAGCATAAGGCTCTATCTCCATAAATACCAACTCTAAATCTCTCTTCTCTTTATCTGAAACAACCTTCTTATCATTATGAAGAAGAATGTGAAATGTTGAGAGATACTTAATTGCTGTTTTAGCAAAGGCAAGACACTTGGAACTATTCTCATCTTCCTCTTCTATTAAGTCATAAGAAGGTAGAATAGAAGCATAGTGTTTAGTAATCTTCATTACCTTCCTATGGTTAGGGTTAAGAGTAGCTGGTTGAACTGAACCAAACAACTCTACAATCTCATCTACCTCTGTTCTAACAATGTTCCAATAAGCTTGTATTTCTTGTAGTTGAGTAAGTGTTTCTCCATCCCCACTTTGCTTTGGCTCATAAACCTCGTCTAATCCGTGTTTAAGAGAAACAATCTTTTCAGCAAAATAGCGTTCCAATAAATCTCTATTAGGGTGAGGAACAGGCGTAAGAGGTTTGCTCTCTACCTTCTCAACAATAGCATCAACAACTTTATTATCAAACTCCATTTCCATAATACTCTCCTTAATTAAGTTCTTCTGGTTTGTATGCTTGTGGTTCATCCCCTGCTTCATACTTATTCAGGAAATCCCATAAGACATTATTAATCTCGTCATCTGTAATCTCTTCTTTCTTTTCAGTTGAGAGAATAAGATACTTGGTTGTTATCTTCATTAAAAGGTAAGCCACAACAGGCTTTTCTTTAATTAGTTCTACAACCTCTATTGGTATTTGTTCTATCATAATTTTTACCTTTGTCTAAAATAAGACGGGGAAATTTTTCGGGTTATCAAAAATGGACTGGAATTGGAAGAGGGGTATGCTTTTTTTAATTAAGCTGTCAAGTCGGGATACCATCCTGTATTGGCTGGGCTTTGCCTGCCCTCTAAACCTTATTAAATAAATGCTCCTAATAAGCATAACACCTACAACATTAATTATTCTTTTATTCTCTCTCTTATTATTCCTCATCACTATTTCTCCCAGCCAAAGAGTATGGAAGGCAAGCATAATAATTCTCTACTATTAGCCCCGCTTGACTTGCTACGCTGGCTGTGGTATGCTGGGTAAAAAAACCTTCTGGTTGGTTTGTCCCTTTATCACTGGGTAAATCAACAGAACCCTTTACGGCTTCAAGGCTTTTTAGTTGGTAATAATCATTAAAGCCTTCATCGCCTAAATAAGCCTTATTGTCTTCTACGACATTAACGGCTTTGTATTGGCGAGCATAGGCTATGTTATTGTAGTTAATAGGTGTAGGCATTATTATTCCCCTAATAAATAGTTAAAACTGAATAAGAGCATACAATAAATAGTAGTTAGTTTTGATTTTTACATCGTGGTAGGGAAAATCTCAAAATTAGAGGTGGTTAAGCCCTCTTGACAGGGTGAAAAAAA